>Ga0209655_10000349_pt1 | contig 17515 bp, 20 predicted proteins | sample BogFormECP03_OM2_FD_188236 | JGI IMG/M metagenome (GOLD analysis project Ga0209655, IMG submission 188236) | Bog forest soil microbial communities from Calvert Island, British Columbia, Canada - ECP03_OM2 (SPAdes) (version 2) | ecosystem: Environmental > Aquatic > Freshwater > Wetlands > Bog ...
GCCGAGGGCCCGCCCGCAGCCGGTTACCCACACCGGCTATTCACCAACAGTTTCCACGAACAGCCTATGGCGCTAGCGGTGCGCGGCGCTCACGGTAGAAGCACCGGCTCCAGGTCGCCGTCGGGGAACGCCATCTGGCCATCGACGTCAGCGGCCATGCTGGCCGCTTCGCCGCGGGCCAGGGCCGTCGTCGCGACCACCGCCGCCACCAGGACGAACAGCTGAGGCCTGGGGGTGTCCAATGTCTCGCCGAGCACGGTGACACCCAGCACCGAGGCCACCGCCGGCTCGGCGACCGTCATCGCCGGCAGCGATGCGGTCAGCGTGCTGGCACGGAACGCCGACTGCTGAAACACGGTCCCTACCAGCGCCGCCAGTATCCAGGCATACAGTTCGGCCGCTCGCAGCAACGCGCCCGGGCCATCCCGGACCACCTCGATGACGCCCTTGGTCAGTACCGCGAACAGCGCCCACGATGACGCCGACACCACCGCCAGCAGCACCGCGGCGACAGCTCCCGACCAGATCCGCGCGCCCAGCACACACAACACCAGTGCCGGTCCCATCACAACGGCCACGACCATCCAGACCTTCAGCGAGCCGCGCTGGTAGCCGGCCGCCGGGTCGCCGACGGTAATGAACACCGCCACCGCCGCGGCCAGCAAAACCGCCCAAAGCCACTCCCGTCGGGTCACCGAGTGGCGCGTTAAACGCGCGTTGGTCGGCAATGCGAACAGCAGCGCCGTCACCTGCAGCGCCTGCACGAGCACCACCGACCCCAGCACCAGCGCGATGGCCTGCAGCCCGAAGCTGACTGCCGCCGCCAGGCCGCCCCACCACCAGCGGATGTCACGTAAAGACAGGCGGAACAGCTCGAAGTGACCGACCTGTTCGTCGGTGATCTCCTGCGCCGAGCGCTGGCGGATCACGTCGCCAACTCCGGATATCAACGCCGCGACCAACGCGAGTAACGCGGCGATATTGACCGTCGCTATAGCGATACCCCCTCGTCCAGCCCGGCCGGAATGCCGTTGTATGCACACACCAGGTGAAAAATCGTTTCATAAACAAGGGGTAATTCCGGTTAACGCCACGGCCCGAGGTGACACCGAAAAATCTCTACGCTTCAGCGCCTGCAGTGCCAACTCGGAACGCGCCGACCGACAAGCTGCTTCAATACTGGGGAGATCCACACGGGAGTACCCAGATGACTCCCCGCGAGTGCAGGCGCCGCAATGCGCGGCAGGTGCGCGGACAATAGCCGCGCGAAGGGTAGGTGACGGCAGCTCATGACGCCTGACGAGGCACACAACGACCCCCGGCCCATCCCGCGGCCGGGACCGCGGCCCGGGCCCAAACCAACACCCCGTCCACACTCTCAGCACCCTCATCCAATTTCGGCGCCTCCCGCCAGCGATCCACATCGATTCGGACGCGTCGACGCCGACGGGACGGTATGGCTGATCACCGCGGCCGGCGAACGGAGTATCGGGTCCTGGCAGGCCGGCGACACCGAAGCCGCATTCGCCCATTTCGGCAGGCGATTCGACGACCTGGCCACCGAGGTCACGCTGATGGAGGAGCGGCTGGCCTCGGGCACGGGCGAGGCGCGCAAGATCAAAGCCGCCGCCGCCGGGCTGGCCGAAACGCTGCCGGACGCACATGTGCTCGGCGATGTCGACGCCCTGGCCGCACGGCTCGCCGGCATTGGTGAGCGGGCCGAAGCCGTCGCCGCCGAAGATCGGTCCCGCCGCGACGAGCAGCGCGCGACCCAAACCGCCCGCAAAGAGGCCCTGGCCGCCGAAGCGGAAGAACTGGCCAACACCGCGACGCAGTGGAAAGCCGCCGGCGACCGGCTGCGGGCCATCCTCGACGAATGGAAGACGATCAGCGGTTTGGACCGCAAGACCGACGATGCGCTGTGGAAGCGCTACTCAGCTGCGCGGGAGACCTTCAACCGGCGCCGCGGATCGCATTTCGCGGAGTTGGACCGGGAGCACGCCGGTGCCCGCGAGGCCAAGGAGCAGCTGTGCGTCAAGGCCGAAGAACTCGTCGACTCGACGGACTGGGGTGCCACCAGCGCCGAGTTCCGCAAGCTACTCACCGAGTGGAAGGCCGCCGGGCGTGCGGCCCGGGACGTCGACGACGCGCTGTGGCGCCGGTTCAAGGGTGCCCAGGACACCTTTTTCAAGGCACGTAACGCCGCGACCGCCGAACGAGACGCCGGGGTGAACGCCAACGTCACCGCTAAGGAGGCGCTGCTGGCCGAGGCGGAAAAGCTCGACACCAGCAATCACGAGGCCGCCCGGTCGGCGCTGCGCTCGATCGCCGACAAGTGGGACGCGATCGGCAAGGTGCCCCGGGAACGGTCCGCCGAGCTCGAGCGGCGACTGCGCGCGGTCGAGAAGAGGGTGCGCGACGCCGGCGAGTCGGATTGGTCCGACCCGCAGGCTCAGGCCCGCGCCGAGCAGTTCCAGGCGCGCGCCGAGCAGTTCGAACGCCAGGCCCAGAAGGCCGAAGCGGCAGGACGCAGCAAGGAAGCCGAAGAGGCCAAGGCCAACGCGGAGCAGTGGCGGCAATGGGCTGACGCCGCCGCGGATGCGCTGACCCGCAAGACCTAACCCTGGTCTGGCTGCTGGGTGCCGTCGGCGTCGTCGAGGGTTTCCAGCAGCGTTCGGGACTGCTGCAGCGCGGCGGCGCGACGGCGTTGCTCCTCGGCGGCAAGTTGCACGATCGTGCGTGACCACACGACGCGCGCCCAGTGAAACGTCAACAGGATGATGGCGATCCAGGCCACGACCAGACCCACACCGGGGCCCGGATGACCGGCGGCCACCGTCTGCCGCGACCAAATGGCCAGCAACCCGGCAACGCTGGCCACCGCCGAACCCGCCAAGGCGATCCAGGCCAACGCCCACAGCCGGGTCAACAACGCCAGCATCGAAAAGCCGACGCCGAAAACCAAAGCCAGCCAACCGAACACCCGTGACGGCAGCGCCACCGCGGCCGCTCCGGAACCGTGGGTGGAAAACAGCACATCCCAGCCGCGGACGTTGCCGGTATGCGGCAAAATGAACGACCCGATCAGCACGAACACCAGGATGGCAACAACCAAAGCCCTCGCACCCGGCTCGATTTCGCGAGCGATACGATGTTCCGCCGCTTCGATATCGTCGCGGAAGGCGTCGAACTCGCCTTGCTTACGCTCGTTTTCGCTCATTGCGCGCACCCCGACGGTTCCGCCGTCGCGCCCGGTTGCCCGACGCCCGGCATGCCGAGGCTTAATGGCCCGGCTCCTCCTCGGACTCGTCCCTCGTCCGTATCGTCGCCAGGCGGACCGACGCCGCTGGGACGCTGCCCGGACGCGGACGCATCACCGGCGCGGGTGCGGCGGTGGGTAATGACGTCGCCGTCGGCGATGAGGTGGTGCGGCGCGGCGCCGGTGACGATCGTCGTCACGATGTCGCCCGGGCGCACCTGCTCGATGCCCGGCGTGAAATGCACTAGGCGGCCGTCTCGCGCGCGTCCGCTCATGCGGGCGGTGCGGCTGTCCTTGCGGCCTTCCCCGGTGGCCACCAATAACTCGACGGTCCGTCCGATCTGTTCGCGGTTCTCCTCCAGCGAGATCTGCTCTTGCAGCGCCACCAGTCGGTCATAACGTTCCTGAACGACGGCTTTGGACAGCTGACCGTCCAGGTCGGCGGCGGGAGTACCGGGGCGCTTGGAGTACTGGAAGGTGAATGCAGCTAAGAACCGGGCCCGCCGAACGACATCCAACGTCGCGGCGAAGTCCTCCTCGGTCTCACCGGGGAAGCCGACGATCAGGTCGGTGGTGATGGCGGCGTGCGGCATCACCGCCCGCACCCGGTCGATGATGCCGAGATAACGCTCGGCACGATACGACCGCCGCATCGCGCGCAACATCCGGTCGGACCCGGATTGCAGCGGCATGTGCAGGGCGGGGCAGACGTTGGGCGTCTGCGCCATCGCATCGATGACGTCGTCGGTGAACTCGGCCGGATGCGGTGAGGTGAACCGCACCCGCTCCAATCCGTCGATGCGTCCGCATTCGGTCAGCAGTTCGGCGAAGGCGCCACGATTGCGCGGCAACTGCGGGTCGGCGAACGAGACCCCGTATGCGTTGACGTTCTGCCCCAGCAGCGTGATTTCCAGCACGCCGGTGTCCACCAGCGATCGCACCTCGGCCAAGATGTCCTTCGGGCTGCGGTCGACCTCCTTGCCCCGCAACGACGGCACGATGCAGAAAGTGCAGCTGTTGTTGCAGCCAACCGAGATGGAAACCCAAGCGGCGTAGGCAGATTCGCGGGCAGCGGGCAGCGCCGACGGAAACTCCCGCAGCGCCTCGGCGATTTCGACTTGGGCAACCTGGTTGTGACGGGCCCGGTCGAGCAGCGCAGGCAACGAACCGATGTTGTGGGTGCCGAACACGACGTCGACCCACGGCGCCTTGCGCAGCACCGTGTCCTTGTCTTTTTGGGCCAGGCAGCCGCCCACCGCGATCTGCATGTTTGGGTCGCTGCGCTTACGCGGGGCCAGATGGCTGAGGTTGCCGTAGAGCTTGTTGTCGGCGTTCTCTCGCACCGCGCAGGTGTTGAAGACCACGACATCGGCGTCGGCGCCGTCCGGAGCGCGCCGGTAACCGGCCGCTTCCAACAGGCCCGCCAACCGCTCCGAGTCGTGGACGTTCATCTGGCATCCATAGGTGCGGACCTCGTAGGTGCGGCACGACGGCAACAGCGAGCGCTGCGCCGCCGCGTCAGAAACCACCGTCGAAGTCACGGGGCCATGGTACGGCGGATTCACGTCAAGCCTGGACGCGCCTGCGCTTCGGGCAACCGCCGCGATCGCGTAGATTACGGCACAGCCCGGCGACGACTCCACGTCCGGGCGACTTGGCGCTCGAGTGCCGGATAGACGATCAAGTACCGAAAAGGCTTGATGAAGGCCATGTATGCCTGACCGAACCGGCCGCGTGGTTTCACATAGACGGCCATCTGCGCCTCGTGGCCGTCGTCGCTACCGCGGTTGACCCACGCGACGTGCATCACCCCATGGACTGTCTGATTAGAGATCTCGGCGGCGAACTCGTCCTCGGTGCGGTACAGCGGCACAAACGGCAGATGGTCGAAATGCACGTCGTCCGCAGAGCCCCGCAGATCGTTGGGTAAGCGATCAGCGAGGCTGAATTGCCGCGTTCCGGGGATGGGCAACCGGTTCTCGGCACCTGCGGTGGTCGATACCCGACCCAGATCGACCCAGTCCCCCAGGCGGTCCCGCACATTCCACAAAAATCGCGTGGGCGCTGAACTCGTGGCGCCAGGATCGGAGCGGGTGACCAGGTCGATCACGCTGTCAAAATCGTCCTTCGTCCCGCTGACGGCGGGAAGTCTCCAGACATCCTCAAGGGTGAAGTCCTCGACGACACTGTGGATACGCCATGGCTGCGACAGCTGCACCTCGTTCGGGATCCTCACGATACCTCCTTTATACGCGACCGTATAAAGCCTCTCAGAGCTGGCCCGATTTAGCAATACGCCGCCGTATAATGCGATGTTGTGCCTGCTAGAAAGACGCCGCCGGAGGCCTGGGTCGATGCGGCACTGGCCGCCCTGGCCGAGGGCGGCCCTGATGCCATCCGGGTCGAGGTGCTCGCCGCATCGCTTGGCGTCACTAAGGGCGGCTTCTATGGGGAATTCGCCGATCGCGACGTGCTGGTGGAACGGATGCTCGACACCTGGGAGCAGGCGGTGGTCGACGACGTCATCCGCCGGATCGAGAACGCCGAAGACGACGCGCACACCAAGTTGCGCCACCTGTTCTATCTGGCGGGCCGTCACGTCCGCGCCGGACGCGAGCTTGCGATCGAGTTAGCGGTTCGCGACTGGGCCCGGCGCGACTCCGCTGTCAAGAAGCGACTCAACCGTGTCGATAACCGGCGAATGGCGTATCTGCGTAAGCTTTTTCGGCAGATCGGCTGTGATCACGACGATGCCGAGGCGCGCAGCTTTCTCGCATTCTCGCTGTTCGTTGGCAGCAATCTGATCACCGCCCAACACCATGGCCGCTCTCGACGCGACGTCATCAGCAATGCCCTCGACAGTCTGCTGCGCGCCTAGACGCGCCGGCGCTCCCGTTCGGCGGCGAGCTCGACACTGACCACCTCATAGGCCATCGTTTGGCTGTAGCCGCGGCGGGCCAGCATCGCCACCAGCCTGCGGCTCACCTTCGCATCATCGTCGAGGTTCTCGCGGCGTAGCTTGGTCTGCACCAACTGCTCGGCGCGATCGCGCTCGGCGCCGGCGTCGATACCACTCAACACCGCGGTGATCACGTCGTTGTGGACTCCCTTGGTGCGCAACTCAGCGGCCAATGCGCGCTTGCCTTTTCCCGCGTTCGCCCGACGGGAGTGCACCCACTGTTCGGCGAAGTCGGCGTCGTCGAGCAACCCGACCTCGGTCAGCCGGTCCAGCACCCGAGCGCTGAGGTCATCGGGATAACCGCGCTTTGCCAGCTGGCCGGCCAGCTCGGCGCGAGTGCGTGCCCGCGCGGTGAGCAGGCGCAGGCACAACGCCCGCGCCAGCTCCTCGCGAGACGGCTCAGAAATCGACGGGGGCGGGCAAGACGTTGTCATCGGTCAAGCCGTCGGTCACCACCGCGCCAATGCCGAGCTTTTCCTTGATCTTCTTCTCGATCTCGTTGGCCACGTCGGCGTTCTCCAGCAAGAAGTTGCGCGCGTTCTCCTTGCCCTGGCCCAGCTGCTCGCCCTCGTAAGTGAACCAGGACCCGGACTTGCGGATGAAGCCCTGGTCCACGCCCATGTCGATCAGCGAGCCTTCCTTGCTGATGCCCTTGCCGTAGAGGATGTCGAACTCGGCCTGCTTGAACGGCGGTGACACCTTGTTCTTGACGACCTTGACCCGGGTGCGGTTGCCCACCGCGTCGGTGCCGTCCTTGAGCGTTTCGATGCGGCGCACATCCAGTCGGACGGAGGCGTAGAACTTCAAAGCCTTTCCGCCTGTTGTCGTTTCGGGTGATCCGAACATGACTCCGATCTTCTCGCGCAGCTGATTGATGAAGATTGCGGTGGTGCCCGAATTACTCAGTGCGCCAGTTATTTTCCGCAGCGCCTGGCTCATCAGCCGGGCCTGCAGGCCGACGTGGCTGTCGCCCATCTCACCTTCGATTTCCGCCCGCGGCACAAGTGCGGCCACCGAGTCGATGACCAGAACGTCCAGCGCGCCGGAGCGGATCAGCATGTCGGCGATCTCCAGTGCCTGCTCACCGGTATCGGGCTGGGACACCAGCAGCGAATCGGTGTCGACGCCCAGATTCTTGGCGTACTCGGGGTCGAGCGCGTGCTCGGCGTCAATGAACGCCGCGATGCCGCCGGCGGCCTGGGCGTTGGCCACCGCGTGCAGGGCGACGGTGGTCTTACCCGAGGACTCCGGGCCATAGATCTCCACGACGCGGCCGCGGGGCAGGCCGCCGATGCCCAGGGCGACATCCAGTGCGATCGACCCGGTCGGGATGACCGAGATGGGTTGGCGCACCTCGTCGCCGAGGCGCATCACCGCACCTTTGCCGTGACTCTTCTCGATCTGGGCCATCGCCAGTTCTAGAGCCTTCTCGCGGTCAGGGGCTTGCGTCATGGTGCTACCTCTCGGTGTAGTCGGTGTTCCGCTCGACCGGTATCGGTCGGTTGGCCGTGACGCTAGAGGCAGGGTCTGACAAGCGCCCTGACCAGCATCTGACCGTCGAACACCGACCACATTAGCGAACATGTGTTCGATGACAAGGAGGCGCGCCGTGTTGTCCGGCGAGAAGCAGTGCCGGCTAGCCGCGGTATAGGTTGGGGAACGTCGACCGGAGCGCGTCCAACTTGGGCAAGTCGTTTTGAACGATATAGGGATTGTTCGGATTCAAATCGAAGAAGTTCTGGTGGTAGGCCTCCGCGGGGAAGAACGGGGCCGCCGATGACACGCTGGTGACGATCGGCGCGGGGAACGCGCCCGCCTGGTTCAGCTGGGCAATGTAGGAATCCGCAATGTTCCGTTGGGTCCCGTCCTGAGCAAAGATCACCGAACGATAGGAAGGACCCACGTCGGGTCCCTGACGGTTGAGTTCGGTCGGATCATGCACGACGGCGAAAAAGATCTGCAACAGCTGGCCGTAGGTAATCTGAGTCGGGTCATAGCTGATACGCACGGACTCGGCGTGCCCGGTGGTCTCGGTGGTGACTGCCTCGTAATTAGCTGTCGCCGCGTCGCCTCCCGCGTACCCGGACTCGGCCGCGTTCACCCCTTTGACGTGCTGGTAAACGCCCTGCACACCCCAGAAACAGCCACCGGCCAGGACCGCGGTCTCAGCCTTGGGGCGCCCCGTCGCCGGTTCGTCGACCGCAGGTGCCGGAATTGCGCTCGCCGCGCTCGCGGGCGGCATCACGGGAGATCGAACGAGGAACACCGTCGCGGCGAGGCCCACCACTGCCAGCACAGCCGCCAGGATCGCTCGAAAACGAAAAGTCGCAGCATTCATGCCAGCCTCCGCATTCGGTTGCACACCATTGAGTACCTCATACACGTAATACACGTATAAAAAGTTCGCGCACAGGATGTGGCCGCTGGGCAGCTTCGGGCCCGCACCGACTCGGTCGATTCACCACTGTTCGCGGGGGACGTCGAAGTCGACACACAGCGCCCGCCACACGTCGCGCGGGTCTGCGCCGTCCTCGATCGCGTGCGCGCCGGTGCGGCCGTCGAAGCCGGTCAGCACGTGATCGGACAGCACCGAGGCGCCGTAGGTGGCGCCGAAACGCAGGGTGACTCGCTCGTGAAACTCCGTCAGGCGCACGCCGACCAAGTTACCCAGCATGCGCGAGCGCGTCGTGGCACACCCGTACCGGGTCGGCGACATCGGTGACGCCGGCCGCGGCATGCTGGGCAGCCTGGCGGTAGGTCGGCGTAGAGAGCACCTCACCGACAGCCCTGACCAGTGCCTCGGCCGTCAACGGCCGAATCAGCCGCCCGCTGCCCTGGCGCACCACCCGGTTGGCGATCTCCCACTGATCCCCGCCGCCGGGAACCATCACCAGCGGCACACCGGCCAGCAGCGTCTTGGCCACCATTCCGTGCCCGCCGCCGCAGATCACCAGATCGGCATCCGTCAGCAGTTCGTCTTGGCGTCCCAGCCCGGCCACCGCCCACGACGGCACCGTCAGATCCGGACCGTTCAGGCGCGACACCACCACCCGTGCGCCGACGGGCAAACCGGTTCCGGGTACCAGGCAGTCCAGGGCGGTCTGGGCCATCCCCTGCGTCCCGGTCAACGCCGTCGACGGCGCGACAACCACGACCGGCCCGGAACCCGGTGGGATCGGCAGCCGTTGCTCAGTCGGCTCGAAATGCAGCGGACCCACCAGGACGGCCTCGGCCGGCCAGTCCGGCCGCGGGACCTCCAGGGCGGGCAGCGTGGCGATCAGTCGGCGCAGCGGACCGGGATCAGTTGCAGGCAAACTGATTTCGACGCGGACCTCCGCACGCTGACGCATACCGGCGCGCCAGGATCGCGCGGTCAGCGCCCGCATCGCGGCGTCTCGCAACCGGCCCTTGACGCCGGTGCCGGGCGCGAGCCCGCTACCCACGGGCGGCAGGCCTTTTGACGGCAGGTACAGCGGATGCGGGTTCAGTTCGATCCACGGGATGCCCAGCAGCTCGGCGGACATCCCGCCGCAGGCCGTGATGACATCCGACACCACGAGGTCGGGCGCCAGCTCCCGTAACCGCGGAAGGTTGAGCACGGCCATCCGCGCGGCGCGCCGGTGGATCTTGGCGCCGGCGTCACGGTCGTCGTCATCCGCCGTGGGGTCGAGCCCCTCTAGTTCGACGGCGTCGACGCCGGCGGCGCGGGCGGTGTCGAGCCATTCGGTGCCCGTGAGCAGGGTCGGCGTGTCGCCGGCTGCCGAGAAAAGCCGGCACAGCGCGATGGCCGGAAACGAGTGTCCGGGGTCTGGTCCGGCGACCACGGCGACGCGCATCGCCCTACCCTGCCACAGCCGGGAAGTTCTACTCTGGGCTGTATGAGCGAGCAGACAACGGTTGAGAACGCCCACACGGTCGAACGGTTCCTCTATGCACTGCAGGACTCAGACCTCGACGCGGCCGGCCCACTACTGGCCGAGGATCTGGTGTACCAGAACGTCGGCTTACCGACGATCCATGGCCGCAAGAGGGCGATGAAGCTGTTCAGCTCGCTGGGCGGTTCCAGCGCGTTCGAGGTGAAGGTCCATCGGATCGCCGCCGACGGCGCCGCTGTGCTCACCGAACGCACCGACGCGCTCATCTTCGGCCCGCTCCGGCTGCAGTTCTGGGTCTGCGGCGTGTTCGAGGTCCATGACGGCGAGATCACGCTATGGCGCGACTATTTCGACTTCTTCGACATGTTCAAGGCGACGCTACGGGGCCTGGCCGGGTTGCTGGTGCCGTCGCTGAAGGCGTCGTTCTGACCACGATGAGCGACAACGTCGCGCGACCTAACGCGTTTCAGTTCATTCGCTACTGCTGCGGAGGGCGGCTGCCCGACTCGATGCGGGACTGGGTGCGCAACGATCTGGCCGGCAAGGGGGCGACGGGCCGGATGATGCGCCGCGTCGCTGTTCCGGCGGTGCTGGTACTTGCCCCGTTCTGGCTGTTCCCGGCGGCGCTGGACGTGCACCTGAGCATGACGCTGCCGATCCTGATCCCGTTCGTGTACTTCTCGCACGCGCTCAACAAGGTGTGGCGCCGCCACATGCTGCAGGTCCACGGCCTCGACCCCGACCTGGTCGACGAACGCCGCCGCCAGCGCGATGCCCATATCCATGACGCCTATATCGAACGCTACGGCCCGCGATCAGACTCGGATCCGCTACGCGGCCCCGACGTCTAGGCCCGGGGTAGCCCGCCGAGCTCGTCGAAAGCCTGCGACCAGCCGACCAGACGATCGGTCGCGCCGGCCAATTCGTCGCGGTAGCGCTGCCGTGAGGCCACCAGCGCGGCGCCACCATCCCCGTTCGCCGAAGAGACCAATTGCGCTGCGGCAGTCACCATTTCGTTGTACTGACGTACGCCGGCACTCAACTGCGCAGTGAACGCGTTGATGGTGGGCACCAGGTACGACCGTGACTCCGGGGTGCCGTTGGCCGTGCGCTCCATCGACACCACCTCGGCGGCTGTTGTCGCCATGGCAGCCGAGCTCTTGTTGGCCGCCGCCGTCAGATCACGAATCTCGGTGGCGGGCAACATGTTGCCTCGCTCCATGACCCCGAGCAGCGAGAAAAATCCTCGCTCGGAGGCTCCCAGCGCGAACATCGCCGATCGTGCCGCCGAACTCGGCGGTGGCAGTCGTCGGCTGTTGGTCGGCCGCTGCGCCGGCAGCGGTTCTGCTCGCAGCCACCGATAGCGAATCAGCAGCAGCGTCGCGATCATCGCCTGCACCACCGCGACCCCGCCGGTGATCTCCAGCAACAGTGCGAACCAGCCCCATGCCGCCAGGATGGCCGTCACCACACCCCAGAACACACAGCCGGCGCTGAATACCAGGCCCCACCGCAGCGCACGGCGGCGTCGGCGCAGCAGCCTTTCCCGCGGATCGATGGCAGCGCTGATCTTCTGCGCCACCAACTCGGAAAAGTCGCTGGCCGTGTCGAGACCGCGCAGCAGCAATGTCCGCCACACCCCACTGCGACCGGACTGAACCGCCATTTCGCTCCGCTCGCCTACTGCTGGCCGATGGGCTTCTCGGTCGGGACGGCGTTAGGCGAGGCGGTCGGGGCGGTCGTAGGCGCGGCCGCCGGGGTGCCCGCCGCTCCCCCGGCCGGCAAAGCCGCGCCGCGCATCGATGCGCGGATCTGCTCCAGCCGCGAGTGGCCGGCCATCTCCACGGTGGCCTGCTGGACCTCGAGCATGCGGCCCTGAACCGAGTTCTGCGCCAACTCGGCCTCACCCATCGCGTTGGCGTAGCGGCGTTCGATCTTGTCGCGCACCTCGTCGAGGCTCGGGGTGGTTCCCGGAGCGGCGATCTCGCTCATCGACCGAAGCGACTGGCTGACCTGCTCTTGCATCTTGGCCTGCTCGAGCTGGCTGAGCAGCTTGGTGCGCTCGGCGATCTTTTGCTGCAGCACCATCGCGTTTTGCTCGACGGCCTTCTTGGCCTGCGCCGCCGCGCCAAGCGCCTGGTCGTGCAACCCCTTGAGATCTTCCACGCTCTGCTCGGCGGTCACCAACTGCGCCGCAAAAGCCTCGGCGGCGTTGTTGTACTCGGTGGTCTTGGCGGTGTCTCCCGCCGCAGTGGCCTGGTCGGCCAGGGTCACCGCCTGCCGCACGTTCACCTGAAGCTTTTCGATGTCAGCCAGCTGCCGGTTGAGCCGCATCTCGAGTTGGCGCTGGTTGCCGATCACTTGCGCGGCTTGCTGGGTCAGCGCCTGGTGTTGACGCTGCGCTTCCTCGATCGCCTGCTGGATCTGCACTTTGGGGTCGGCGTGCTCGTCGATCTTCGCGTTGAACAGCGCCATGACGTACTTCCACGCTTTGACGAACGGATTGGCCATGGATTAGCTCCGCCTTCGTGTGTCGATGCCTGCACTCGTCCTAGGGCTCAATTTATCGGTTCCACGCCGATTGCCACACCCTTGCCTCGCGGCTAGGCGATTGCCAGCGAGACAACCGGTCGAATGACGACCTTCGTGCTGGCGTCGATGTTGGCCGCGCTGGCCGGAACGAGCGCGTGCTCGCGACGCGCCAGTTGCTCACCGGCCTCGACAAGCAGCTGTGACAGGGGCACATCCAACGCGGCGCAGATCGCGCTCAGCAGCTCGCTGGATGCCTCCTTGCGACCGCGCTCCACCTCGGACAGATACCCCAGGCTGACCCGCGCAGCATCTGATACTTCACGCAAGGTGCGGCCTTGTTTGGTTCGCGCGCGACGCAGTACGTCGCCGAGGACCTCGCGCAGCAATGACGGCATCGCGCTCTCCTTCAGTCCGCTCAGCTGAGATTGTTCTTTAGGTCAACGCCCGCCGCGCCGCCATTGGTTCCCGGCGGGATCTGATTGCGGGATCTGATTGCCCGGCTCGCCCCCTAGCCGCTTCGCGGCTGGGAGGTGCCCCCACCTCAGGCCGCTTCGCGGCCTGCATCGTCGCCGGGCGGTCACGCGGCCGCGACCAGCGCGCGCAGCCTGCTGATCGACTCGCGCACCGCCGCGATGCGGATATCCCAGCGTGTCCCGCTGAACTGCAGCTCGACCACCTCGGTGACAGAGTGGTCGTCGGGCCCGGCCAGGCCCATGAACACCGTGCCCACCTCATGCCCGCCGTGCGGCACGGGTCCGGCCACGCCGGTCAAGCCGACGCCCCAGGTGGCCTCGCAGCGTTGGCGCGCGCCGACGGCCAGCGCCCGGGCGGTCGGGGCGGCCACCGGGCCGACCTCGTCGAGAATCTCCGGCGCAACTCCGGCCAGCAGCACCTTGGTGTGTTCGGTGTAGGTGATCAGCCCGCCGCGCAGCACCTCGCTGGCGCCGGCCACCCCCGCGATGGTGGCGGCGAGCAGTCCTGCGGTCAGCGACTCGGCGGTGGCGATGCTTTGGTTGCGGACCGTCAGATCCGCTACCAGCCCGCGGGCGTCGTCAGTCAGCAGCGGGTCGTCCACGGACATCCCTTGCGGTGGACACGACGTAATCCACGCCTGTGACCAGGGTCAACACGATCGCGACCGCCATCACGGCCGACGCCACCACCAGCCACGATCCCGACAGCGGCAGCACGAACAATCCGATCGCCACCGCCTGCACGAGGGTTTTGAGTTTGCCGCCGCGACTGGCCGGGATGACCCCGCGGCGCAGCACGACGAACCGCAACACGGTGATCCCGACCTCGCGAGCCAGAATCACCGCCGTCACCCACCACGGCAGGTCACCGAGCATCGACAACCCGATCAACGCCGCGCCGATGAGCGTCTTGTCCGCGATCGGGTCTGCCATCGTGCCGAATTCGGTCACCATGCCGTAATTACGCGCCAGCGCGCCGTCGACTTTGTCGGTGATGACGGCAACCGCGAAAACCACGAAAGCGGCGATGCGGCTGACGGTTTCGTGGCCGTTACCGGCGAACAGCACGAGCAGAAACACCGGAACCAGCACCAGCCGCAGCAGCGTGAGCACGTTGGCGAGGTTGGTGACGCGCACGCGTGGGACTACCGGACCGGTATGAGGTTGCCCCGACACCGCAACAGAATATCGGTTGTCGAGCAGAAGGGCGGAAGCCGATACTGTGCACCCGTGGGCGCAGCGGGCGATCCGGCGGCCGACTGGCCGGTGATCCGGCGCGCGCGAACCTCTGACGTGCCGGCGATCAAGCAGCTGGTCGACACCTACGCCGGCAAGATCCTGCTGGAAAAGAACCTGGTGACGCTGTATGAAGCCGTCCAGGAATTCTGGGTAGCCGAGTATCGGGGCCAGGTGATCGGCTGCGGCGCGTTGCACGTGCTGTGGGCCGATCTGGGCGAGGTGCGCACCGTGGCCGTCGCCCCCTCGATGACCGGCCGGGGCATCGGCCATGCCGTCGTCGACAAACTTCTCAACGTCGCGCGGGAATTGCAGCTGCAGCGGTTGTTCGTGTTGACCTTCGAGACCGAATTCTTCGCCCGGCACGGGTTCACCGAGATCGAGGGGACGCCCGTCACCGCCGAGGTGTTCGAGGAGATGTGCCGCTCGTACGACATCGGTGTCGCCGAGTTCCTCGACCTGAGCTACGTCAAGCCGAACATCCTGGGCAACTCGCGGATGTTGTTAGTGCTCTGAGGACGGTGGATTCCCGAACAACGGATCGGACGGTGGTCAAATTGCCGGACACTGACGCCCTGCGCGACGCCCTGGAGCGGTGGAAGGCCGGCATCGACGCACACGAACCCGAACGGGTCTCCGAGGTATTCACCGAGGACGCCATCTTTCAGGGTTTGCGCCCTTACAGCGTTGGCCGCCAAGGAGTCATCGACTACTACGCGAGCCGACCGGTGGGCCTGACAGTCGATTACCAGATCCTTCAGACCCGGCGGCTGGCCCAGGACCAGGTGCTTGGATACGTCCACGCCGACTTCGCATTTCCCGACGGGCGCCAAGTCAGCGTGTTCCTCGGCGTGGTGGTCAAGCACAACGACGACGGCTGGAGCATCGCCTACTATCAGGCGTCTCGGCTCGACTAACGGTCAACCGGCCCGAGGCTCAGTCCATTTCGCCGTCGTTGTCGGCGCCCCCGTCCACACCGCGGATCGATGCCAGCGTGGCGGCCAGCTCGTCGGGCTTGACCAGCACGTCGCGGGCCTTGGATCCTTCACTGGGGCCGACGATCCCGCGGGTTTCCATCAGGTCCATCAGCCGGCCGGCTTTGGCGAACCCGACCCGAAGTTTGCGCTGCAGCATCGATGTGGAGCCGAACTGGCTGGAGACCACCAGCTCCACGGCTTGCAGGAAGACGTCCATGTCGTCGCCGATATCGGGGTCGACATCGGTGCGTTCGCCGGTGGGCTTGGCTGTGGTGACGCCGTCGGTGTACTGGGGTTCGGCCTGTTCTTTGCAGGCGGCGACGACGGCGTGGATCTCCTCGTCGGTGATGTAGGCGCCCTGCAGGCGGATCGGTTTACTGGCGCCCATCGGCAGGAACAGGCCGTCGCCCATGCCGATCAGCTTCTCGGCGCCCGCCTGGTCCAGGATCACCCTGCTGTCGGTCAGCGACGACGTCGCAAAGGCCAGCCGGGACGGCACATTGGTCTTGATCAGGCCGGTGACCACGTCGACCGACGGCCGCTGGGTGGCCAACACCAGGTGGATGCCGGCGGCGCGGGCCTTCTGGGTGATCCGCACGACGGCGTCCTCGACGTCGCGCGGCGCGGTCATCATCAGGTCGGCCAGCTCGTCGACGACGGCGACAACGTAAGGGTAGGGCCGGTATTCGCGCTGGCTGCCCAGTGGCGCGGTGATGGCGCCGGATCGCACCTTGTCGTTGAAGTCGTCGATATGACGCACCCGCGACGCCTGCATGTCCTGGTAGCGCTGTTCCATCTCCTCAACCAGCCAGGCCAGCGCGGCGGCGGCCTTCTTCGGCTGGGTGATGATCGGCGTGATCAGATGCGGAATGCCTTCATACGGCGTCAGTTCCACCATCTTCGGGTCGATCAGGATCATCCTGACCTCTTCCGGGGTGGCCCGCGCCAGCAGCGACACCAGCATGGAGTTGACGAAGCTGGACTTGCCGGATCCGGTCGAACCGGCCACCAGCAGATGTGGCATCTTGGCCAGGTTCCACGAAATATATTCGCCCTCAATATCTTTGCCCAGCGCGATGACCAGCGGATCGTGGTCGCGTCGCGTCGATGGCGCGGTCAGCACGTCGGCCAGCCGCACCATCTCACGATCGGTGTTGGGCACCTCGATGCCGACGGCGGACTTGCCCGGGATCGGCGCCAGCATCCGGACGCTCTCGGTGGCCACCGCGTAGGCGATGTTCTTCTGCAGCGCGGTGATTTTCTCCACCTTGACGCCGGGGCCCAGCTCCACCTCGTAGCGGGTGACCGTCGGCCCGCGGGTGCAGCCGGTGACCGCGGCGTCGACCTTGAACTGTTCTAGCACCGACGTAATCGCTTCGGCCATTTGATCATTGGCGGCACTGCGTTTCTTGGGCGGATCACCGGCCACCAGCAGGTTCATCGGCGGCAGTGTGTAGGGCCCCTCGACGACCCGGTCGAGCACCACGGTGTCCTGCTTGCCGGCGGATTTGGCGCCGCGACGGCGACTGCGCGCGACGGCGGGCTCCGGCACTGTCGGGCTGTCGTCCGCCCCGACGGCAGTGGGCCACGCCTGCGCTTCGTCGTCGGCGTAGGCCGATGGGTCGTCGTAATAACCGTCGGAAAAGTCCTCGCCCGCACTATTTTCCATGGCGGGGTCGGCGTCGTAGGCGTCGCTCTCGGGTTCGCGGTAATCGAACATCCGGGTGCCGAACAGCGATCGCAGCGTGTCGGGCACCTCACGGATCGTGGTGCCGCTCAACAACAGCACTCCGAACAGCGCACCGATGAACAGCAGCGGTGCGCAAATCCACGCGGTCAACCCCTCCGAAAGCGGTCCCCCGATCGCGAATCCGATGAATCCCGCCGCGTTCGCGCGCCCGACCGGACTGCCCGGCGAGCCGGCCCACAAATGCCAAAGGCCCAGCACCGGCAGCGCGACCATCGCCGCACCCAAAACGAGCCGCGGCCGCGCCTCCGGATTGGGCTCGGTGCGCATCAACAGCACCGCTATGGCCGCGGTGACCAGCGGCAGCAGAACGACCGACGAGCCGACGAAGATCCGCAGCACCGAGTCGACCCAGGCGCCGATCGGGCGGGCGGCGTCAAACCACGAACTGGCGGCGACAACGACGGCAAGGCCCAACAGAGCCAGGGCAATCCCGTCCCGGCGGTGGCCCGGGTCG
>Ga0209655_10000350_pt1 | contig 17490 bp, 18 predicted proteins | sample BogFormECP03_OM2_FD_188236 | JGI IMG/M metagenome (GOLD analysis project Ga0209655, IMG submission 188236) | Bog forest soil microbial communities from Calvert Island, British Columbia, Canada - ECP03_OM2 (SPAdes) (version 2) | ecosystem: Environmental > Aquatic > Freshwater > Wetlands > Bog ...
ACGATCAGATCGTGCCAGCGCTCCTCTCCCAACCAACGGTGCCGGCTGCCGTCGCTGTGCAGCAGCATCCCCGGCAAGGGTCGTCGCGGTCGTCGTTTGATGGCCAGTAGGAAACGCCGACGCGTTGGTGGTGAAACGAAAGGAGCACCTGAATCAGCACCGTCTTTTGGAGCGTAGTCAATCGCCGCGGAGTCAGCTGCATCGCAAACCTATAGGATCTCGGTGAGAATTTTCTAAACGCCGCTCATCTCGCAGCAGGGCATGGGGCATGTGGGTCGAATTTCTCCAACGACGGGAATGTTGCGTGACAAAATCCGCATTCGTAGACTCCAACGCTAGGCGACTTGAGTCCCCCACCGCAGGGACCAGCGTGTCCTTCCGCCTGGATGCACCGACGGTTGAAATTCACCATCGTCGGGCATTGGACGTTGCCCTCATTTGCCATCGGAGCCCCGAAAACGGTGCGTACTTGGCCGGTTGTCATGGCGCGCCCGATCACGTAGAGTGGCTTAGGCCTTCGCAGCCGCCGTCACGACCATCCCTGTCCCAGCACAGCTCGTGCATCGCACCCTCTTACCAGACGATCGATCATTCACTTTTCCAGTACCGTGGTATTTCTTACAGCTCTGTGAGGGAGTCATTGGTCTCTCCTGGACCATTCACTACCCCTAAATCGTCTTTGCGTCACCATGATGCGCCCGAACATGCGACGGGGCAATCGTTGAAGCTTGAGATTAATGAGCACTCCGGCGCTACTGTGTCCGTATTCCGCTCCCACCCGCCGGTCCAGCCCCGCGATTTCCTGTCGCGAGCGTGTTCGTCGGCCTCGCCACGCTCACGACGGCTCGTGAATTCAAATCACATATGCTTACGCTCGATTACCGCGTTTCTTCCGTTGTGACATTTTCTGAGCCATGAATAAAAGCAGCTTGAGGTCCGCTGTATCTGTCCGGCCCATTAGCCTGCGAAACCGACTGAGCATCCTCGCATCTCGGCCCGAACTGCCCCAACCGCCGTCGTCAAACTTCGGAAGACGTGGAGCGGGAGGCTTTTCTCCGTCATAGAAGATTTGATACAGAGGCACGCTCATTGCACGCGCCAACTTCTCCAGAGTCTCGATGGCCGGTACGGTGTGGCCGTTCTCGACGCGCGAAATGTAACAACGCAGAAGCCCAGTGCGCTTCTCGATGTCGCCTTGGGACAAGTTTTTCTGCTCACGCAAAGCCTTCAATTTTTCGCCGATGACCATTCAAATCCTCCGAGCAAAATCATAACCCGGCGGCGGCCAGGCTTTCCTTCTTATGAAGACGCGCAATGCGCTGCCCGCGAAGTGGAGCAGGCGAAAGGCAAGCGGGCGCTTGCCGAAGGTCTTGATTCCGCTCGCTGAGCGAAACGGAGCAGCGTCCCGACGAATCATTTCCTTTCAATAGCCTCAATCGCGGCAAGTTTCCGGTCTACGTGTGGCTCCGAGCGCAGGCCGCCTGAATGCAACACACAACGCTCCCCGGCAGACACGCCACAGGTAGGACAGGCGACCGATGCTTGTTGTTTGGGTGTGAGTTCTTTCCTTTTCATTCGGACAGAATGCGAAAAAGTCAGCCGAAAAACAGTCCAATTTGGGACACTTTCCGTATCAGCTGCTAGCTGCCCGCAAGGCCGGAATCTTTCCGTACGGAGATAAGTATCATCTAGTCGTGCAGGACAACACTCAGGAGGGAATTTTCGATGTGGATCCTGCTGTTCTTGTATTGGATGAAGCCCAGTTTCCGGAATTTGTTCATGAAAAAATTGACCCGAGACCGCGTTGTGCCAATCATCTCCGCCAGCATCTCTTGCGATACTATGGGAAGCGTCTTTTGAAGATCGCCCGGCGCTCCGAAGCGCGCGAGCAGGAGCAGAGTGCGCGCCAGCCGTTTCTCGCTGGAGTTGAAGAGTTGATCTATCAGGTCCTCTTCAACTCGGATATTGCGTGCCAACATGTAAGCGATGAAGCGGTCGGAAAATTGGTGTTCTCCGTGGAGCACTCGAATCATTTCGCTTTTCTCAATGACAAGTACAGTCGTGGGTGCAATCGCTGTCGCAGTTGCCATGCAAATGGATTGTCCCGCAAGGCACCCCTCTCCAAAGAAGTCTCCGGGCCCCAGAATCGCCACAACGGCTTCTCTGCCAACCTCATTAAGCACAGTAAGCTTCACACCGCCTTCCTGAATGTACATTACATTCGTCGCGGTATCGCCCTGCCCGAAGACAGTCTCTTTTCTTAGGAACTTGGCGACTTTTCTCCCCAAACCAGTCGAGTCGAGAAACAGTTTCACATTGAAGGCGCGGCTTCTTGATTTCGCCTTTTTGGGGAAGCGAGGGACCCTGCCGGATGCACTTCGAGCTGCTGCAGGCACGATGGGCGAGAATATCATGGAGCGGGATTCCGAAAACTGTTCAATACTGCACAGTTTGTGCCGCTGCCCTAAGACTGTCGGCGAATGGAGATAGAATCGACACAATGTCCGACGTGGTCTACATCTACGGGAGCTCGTACGAGACAAGTCCCGCGTGCGGCCAGAAGTGCCCGTACGATGGCGCGAAGGGCGCGAGCGAACCCATCATTCGGCCTGCGGATCGGGAAATCGAACTATCCTGCTCTCAGCACGGGGAATTCATCGTGTTGGCTGCGGATTTAATCTTGCTGGGCGACTACTCCCTCGGATGAAATCCTCGACGCTCCTGTGCGTGTTTTTCTGTTTTGAGGCGTGACGTCTAGACGGCAGGCCGCCGTCGAGCGCATCGTATCTGACCGAATCAACTCGATCTAACTCTACAGCGTATTTAGTAGCTATCTCGTCTGATAGCGAGTACGGTTGAAGTGTCTCACTAGCATCCTGCCGCAACTCCCTACCATCCTACGGCTCCTTGCGAAATCAGACGGCGTTGCTCACCCCTCTGGTCCCCGAACTGAACTGCGACGCCTCAGGAGTTCAATATGGACGATAAACGCTGGCAGATCCTCTATCGGACTACGGTCCTTGAGTCCGACCGAGAAAAACTTCAGACTTCCGTGAAAGCTGCGGAAGACGCGATCAACGGGCGTGCGGTCGCGCTTAATGGCAATATCCCGTGGGAGGAGAGAGTGGCAATGGGAAACGCGCTATCCGCTCTATGGGTGCTAAAGAGAGAGCGGGAGCGATGCGCGGTTGATGAACCCAAGAACCATCCTGTTGCTTGAAGGTCGAAATGCGTGAAGCGCAGACCGAGCTTTGTGGAAAGTGCGGTGCCGAGATTGGAAGACGAACCGAAGTATCGAGTGCTGCTGTACCAGCGCGGTATTCCTGACGAATTTGAATGGAGCAAGACGGAAGTGCAAGTTTTCCTTGGGACATGCCTTGGCAGCGAGTCGCCCGCAGCTGAAGCGATTGCGGAGGCGGACGAGAAGGGTTCAGCCACGCGCACGATCGAATACGCCCCTGGCTATAAAGCGCGGGTTGTCCTATTGCGAGTGACGCCTTGATGAAGCCTCTCAATCATCGATACCAGTCCTGTCGTCCAAAAGACTCGGCCTAAATGGAGAACGTAATGGTCACTCGAACCCAACACAACGGTGCATTGTTTGTCGGCGACTGCACCGATGGCCAGTTCACGCCGGGTGAAATTCGATGCCCGAATTGCGACGGGCCGCTTGAAGAAGAAATCGCAAAAGCAGGCGAGGCTTATTTGGTTTGCAACTCGCTGCTAAAGGTCTGTGCCAATCCGGTTAAGGTATTCATGGGCGTCACTGAAATGCACCGATGGCGTGACAGAAGTTGGGAAGTGATCGCCGGAATTTGCAAATCGCAGAGTTGACCGACTGCGCGACATTGCCAACCCGCCGATCCACCTGCTTGCTCTTTTCTTTTCTCTACGCAGGCTAAAAGTATGCACCGAAAACGAAAAGCTCCGTTGACTCAGCGTCAAGCCATCGCGCTTGCTCGGCGTTCTCTAAAGTTCCGCACGTGGTATGGCGCCACGAGCGTTTACATTCCGACGAAGGACGACACCAGCAGCACCGGTTTCGAGAACGAAAGGCATTTTAAGCTTTCCGAATTGGCGGCTACGTGGGGCCTTAGCGTCGAAACGATTCGGGAACTCTTTGCCGATGATCCACGCGTGGTAAAGGTCCCAAGCGCTTCGGGCCCCCCAGGCCGCCACCGATATTGCACTGTTCGAATTCCTTCATCCGCGGCTGCTCGACTCCATAAACGCGTTTCTGCTTAGCAGCCTCGTCGTCTCGCACTGCCGCTTTTCACGACGATAATCATTTTCTCAGCCGTCCACTCTTGCGCAGCCGCCTCCATTCGGTGACGGTGGACAATAAAGTCGGTGGCCTCGTCCACGGAAATTTTCGGTAGCCTCGTGCTTTGAACTCGTCCCAGACCATTAAGAAACAAAGAACCATAGGCAGAACGACAAAACAAATCGCCCACGGCGACCTGTCGGGTCCGTCGGGCGCGAGTCTCACGATTGCTGCTCCCAGGCGTCAACGATCGATAGCCTCGTCAACCATCACCCGTGTTGTGCCTTGTTTTTCGGTTTGTCGAGGCCGTCGCCGATTGGATTGTAGTTGCCCGGTGCCCGTCCGCTTTTCACTTCAGGATGAACTAGCCCGCTTACAGCCGCTTTGCATATCTCTGCTTCGGTAAGCCCCGCTGTTTCTGCTGCAACAAAGGCAGCCCGCACGGCTGCTAGTGCCTTGATTTGTTCGTTGGTCATGATGACCCCCTTGCGGCAAGTGTTGCACTTTCGTGCGCGACACGCAATCCGGCGATCGCAACGGATGCTGCGCTCCCCCGGAGCCGATCGCTTCCAATTGACTACGGACGGTCCTGGTGCCTGGTCGCGCAGGAGAGAGTTTGAGAATCACAAAATGCCAGCGCATTTCGGCCGCAGCCGCTCTGCTCCGAAACTTTTTTTGTAATTTTGTTGATCAGGGCAAATCTCTGCAAAATACAACCAACGACAAGCAACGTAGAAAATTGTCATCTACTAGAAGGCGCACGGATTTAGCTGAAAACGCAGATGATGCAGAAGCCCGGGTGAGGGACTTAGAATCCTTTGTCCTTAACGGGACGTGTGGGTTCGACCCTCACCCCGGGCACCAATTTCTTCTTGCTGTGGTTCATCTTCGATTTTAGTCGCCCACCTGATTGCTTCCTAGCCGGTTCCCGGCTGCAGAACAATCCGTAGGGAAAAAATAATTTTGCATCATGCGGCAACACACTGCTATGTGCGCCAGCGCACCAACGACGTGAAATGTACCCACTGGTAAAACTAACAATTGCTGGAAAAACCCGGCACGGGCAGGATTTCGTACTCAAACGCGAGTTGGTCATCGAGAAGTTTTATTAATACTTGGAATTAGAAATCGCTATACGTAGTGGAAATAGAGTTCGAGTGGTATTTGCGGCGGAGAAATGATTTTGCGGCGCTGCACGCGCGGGACCGTTCGCGGTTCTGGAGGCAGCCGGCCTCCGGTGGCGGGTGTGGAGTCCGGCAGAAGGGCAGCGGATGTTGGTATGGGGGCGTCTTCTAATTTCCATAAGTGGATAGGAGGACGGGATTTGACATGGCAAACGTCTTGAGGAAGCTGATTACCTTGGGAATCCTGGGCTATTCGTATTGCCCGGCTCCGGTGGCTGCTCAGACTGCTCCTGTTGCCATCCTGGATTGGCAAAAGGCGGGGCCTGCGAAATCCCCGCACATGGTATTTTCTGACGCGCCTTTGGCGCAGCCGAAGAGCGTGGCGCTCGACTCCGCAAAGCCGTTGGATCTCACCGTTCCGCTTCCGATCGAAAGACCAGCAGACAACGTGTTCGTGCTGGCGAGCGTCTCCAGTTCCGCCGCGACGAATCCGCGCGACCGGCCGGCATCGGGTACGGAGTTTCACTTCTGGCCCTCGTTCGGCGAGTCACTTTTGTATACCGGAATCATGCACACGTTTAACATCACGACGGAGCCCGGAACGCGTGATGCCCTAAATGGACCGTGGTTCAAGGACTACATCCATTCCGTGGGGGAATTGCGCGGCTGGAGTGACAACGATAAATTCATGGCGCCATACGTCGGCCATCCCATCGAAGGATCGGTATTCGGTTTCATCGAGCGGCAGAACGATCCCAAATTCAAGCAAGTACAGTTGGGAGACGGCCGGGACTACTGGGTAAGCCTGCTGCGATCCATGGCGTTCTCCGCGGTGTGGCACACGCAATGGAAAATCGGACCAATCAGCGAGGCGTCCATCGGAAATGTGATGCTGCATGCTTCGCCGGGATTTATCACGCTGGTGGATACGCCAACGCTGGGATTTGTCACCATGCTGGCAGAAGATGCCGCGGACCGGTATCTGATTGTGGGGCTGGAAAACCGGAGCACGAATCGCGCGCTGATTATTCTGGCGCGTAGTTTTCTGAATCCGGGGCGCACGTTTGCCAACATGATGGCTTGCAAGCCGCCGTGGAACCGCAACACGCGGATGGGACTGTTCGGTGAGAACTACGAGATCCGCAAGGACATGGTGCGGGAATATAGGGAAGGATCGGGGCAGAAGCTTTTTGAATATCACAAGCCGCCGGTCGATCCGGATGAAGCGATGAAGAAGTATCCGCTGGAAGCGCCCATAGAATTGACGGCTTTTCCGTACTACGAAACTTTTCTGGGAGGCGGAAGCTGCTTGGGCGGTGGCGGTTCCGGGGCCGCGCGAGTAAATCCGCAGTTGCAGGTGGTTGCGGAAGTGAGCGGATGCGAGATCATGCACATGCCGGCGTACAACGTCAGCGGTGATTCGTTGTTCTATGGCGACGGGGTGCGTTGGACGCCGCTGGCGTCGCATCACTGGTCGCCATATATGCAAGTGCTTGTCGGCGGGAGGAAAGTGACGCAGGAAGTGGACAACCCCCAGCTCAGAAAGAAGCTCATGGAGGAATGGAACAACGGCTCCGGCACGCTGGGGCACTATCCTATGCGCAGCGCGTGGTCGGTGGAAACTTCTCAGAATGGTCCTAGCCTGCGGATCGGCGGCGGATTGGACTGGGTGATTACGCGGCCCTTCGCGTGGAGATTGATCAATATGGAGTACACCCACACATGGATCAACAGCGTGTATTCGCAGCCAACGGTGCCTGCCGCGGATGCAATCCGGCCGCAGAATGGGTTCATTATATCCACACAGGCGGTGGTGCGCATTGGGACTTGGTGAGTGTAGGCGATTCAAACTGATTACACCGCTAACGTGTGAAGCCTTGCCCTGATGTAGGGCATCTTCTTTTCACACAGGCTCCCAACGCCCGCGTTTTATTCTGCGCAACGCGCGAAGCTGATCCGTGACGCGGCATTTCAATTAGTGATTGTCCCGGGCGACTGGGGCGCCGCTGCCGCCTACTAGGAAGTCGAGGTCGGCGCCTTGATGGGCTTGTTGGACGTGGTCGGTGTAGAGCTTTACGTAGCCGCGGGCTGGATTTGGCGGCGGCGTCCATTGAGCGCGGCGTGTGGCTAGCGTGGCTTCGTCCACATTTAGACGAATGGTGCGGGCGGGAACGTCGAGCGTGATCGTATCGCCGCTGCGCGCTAGGGCTAGTGGGCCACCGGCCGCGGCTTCGGGCGATGCGTGGAGGATTACTGTGCCGTACGCGGTGCCGCTCATGCGCGCGTCGGAGATGCGGACCATGTCTTTGACGCCTTTGTGCAGAACTTTTGGAGGGAGGGGCATGTTGCCGACTTCTGCCATGCCGGGATAACCGCGGGGGCCGCAATTTTGCAGGACCATCACGCAGGTTTCATCGATGTCGAGATTTTCCTGGTCAATGCGCGCGTAAAAATCTTCGATGGAATTGAAGACTACGGCGCGGCCGGTGTGTTGCAGGAGATGCGGGCTGGCGGCTGAGAGTTTGATGACGGCGCCGTCGGGGGCGAGATTGCCGCGCAGGACGGCGATGCCGGAATTTTCTTTGAAGGGATTTGCGAAAGTGTGGATCACTTCGCGATTCCAGCAGGGTGCTTCGGAGACATTTTTCCAGATGGTCTGGCCGTTTACTGTGAGGGCGTCGCGATCGAGGCCGCCATTTTCGCCTAGTTCGCGCAGGACGGCGGGGAGGCCGCCGGCGTAGAAAAAATCTTCCATTAGGTAGGCGCCGCTGGGCTGGAGATTGACGAGACATGGGAGGTGCGATGCTAGCGTGTCGAATTCAGGTAGGGTCAGCGGGACGCCGATGCGTCCGGCGATCGCGATGAGATGAATTACTGCGTTGGTGGAACCGCCGATGGCGGCATTGGCGCGGATGGCATTTTGGAAAGCGGCGCGCGTGAGAATTTGCGACATGCGCAGATCTTCTTTGACCATTGCGACGATGCGGCGTCCGGTGAGTTGCGCGAGGGTGTTGCGGCGCGCGTCCACGGCGGGGATGGCGGCGTTTCCTGGCAGCGCCATGCCGAGCGCTTCGACCATGTTGGCCATGGTGGAGGCAGTGCCCATGGTCATGCAGTGGCCTTTGGAACGGCTCATGCAACTTTCGGCTTCGAAAAATTCTTCTGGCTTCATTTGGCCGGAGCGAACTTTTTCGGACATTTGCCAGACGCCGGTGCCGGAACCGAGATCGTGGCCTTGAAATTTTCCGTTGAGCATGGGGCCGCCGGAGAGGCCAATGGTGGGAAGATCACAGGAGGCGGCGCCCATTAACAGGGAGGGCGTGGTTTTGTCGCAGCCCATTAAGAGGACTACGCCGTCAATGGGATTGCCGCGGATGGATTCTTCTACGTCCATGCTGGCGAGATTGCGGAAGAGCATGGCAGTGGGGCGCAGCATCGATTCGCCGAGAGACATGACGGGAAATTCGAGCGGGAAGCCGCCTGCTTCCCAGACGCCGCGTTTTACCCATTCGGCGATTTCGCGGAAGTGCGCGTTGCAGGGGGTGAGCTCGGACCAGGTGTTGCAGATGCCAATGACGGGGCGACCGGTGAACATGTCGTGCGGCCAGCCTTGATTTTTCATCCAGCTGCGGTAGATGAAACCGTCGCGGTCTTTGCGGCCGAACCATTCCTGGCTGCGCAATTTTTTTGTGGTCATCGGTGGTGCACTCCCTGTGCAGCGAAGCCTTGCGATGATAGCGCAAAATTTGGCGGGTTGCTTCGGGATGTGGGGCGCGGAAACAAGCTTGTTGACGTAAGATGGCGGCGGACTAGCTGTCTTTGCCGGCAATTCTGTTTGCGAAAATGAACAACGGTGACTCAGGAGTTTTCAACATGATTCGTTCTGCGCGTTACGGATTCGATTTCAGGAAAACTATTAGCGTTGTCGTTCGTGCAGCGGCGTGTGCGAGCTTGGCGGTGATTGCGCTGGCGGCTGCGGCGATTGCAGCGCCGGTGGTGCAAGCTGCTTCGTCACTCGCGGCGGAGAAGGGGCTGCGGGTCTATTTTGTGGATGTGGAGGGCGGGCAGGCTACTTTGTTTGTTACGCCGGAGGGGCAGTCTTTATTGATTGATACGGGGTGGGACGGGAACAACGGGAGGGACGCGGACCGGATTGTGGCGGCGGCGAAGAGTGCGGGGCTCAGCAGGATTGATTATGTTTTGATCACGCATTTTCATGAGGATCACGTGGGAGGGGCGCCGCAACTGGCCGCGCGGATTCCGATTGGGACATTCATTGATCACGGGGAGAATCGCGAGACGGGCGATGGGCCTACGGTGCAGGGATGGCGGGCGTATCAGGCTTTGCTGGCGACGGGAAAATACAAACGGATTACGCCGAAGCCGGGGGACGTGCTGCCGATTCAGGGAATGCGTGTGGAGGTGATCAGTGCGGACGGTGATTTGATTGCAAAATCACTGCCACGAACGGGGCAAGTGAATGTTGCTTGCAAGGAGTCAGAGGCGCGTCCTGCGGATAAGACGGAAAATTTGCGATCGCTGGGGACGTTGATAACTTTTGGGAAGCTGCGGATTTTGGATTTGGGCGATCTTACTTGGGATAAGGAAATGGAATTGATGTGTCCGGTGAATAAGTTGGGGAAGGTGGATGTGTACATTGTTTCCCATCATGGGTGGCAGCAGAGTAGCAGCCCGGCTTTGCTGTGGGGAATCGCGCCGCGCGTGGCCATTATGGATAACGGTGCGAAGAAGGGCGGGACGCCTTCGACTTGGGACATCATTGAGAAATCACCTGGTCTGGAGAATTTGTGGCAGCTGCATTATTCGGAGGAGGGCGGGGCGGCGCACAACGTCGCGCCGGAATTTATTGCGAACCCACAGGGGACGGACGCGGGAAATTATTTGGAGTTGATTGGGCGTGCGGATGGAAGCTTCGACGTTTTTAATCCGCGCATTCACGAGATGAGGCACTACTCCGTGACGGTGCTTTACTGACGATTAGCTTGACGCGCCGTTGACCGGTTCGGGGATTGGTTCGATGCGGCCTAGGCCGAAGATGTAGCCGGCGATGCCTGCTAGCAGGAATGTGGTGGCGACTACGAAGGCCCACGCGAATTCGTGAGTGGCTGCGACTACGTAACCGGTGACGATGGGCGCGACGATGGCCGAGAGTTGATTTCCGAAATTTAGAATTCCACCTAGAGTGCCGACGCTTCCTTCTGGTGCGATTAAAGAGGGGATGGACCAGCCTACCGGCGCGGCTGCGGCAAGACCTCCGATGGAAATACTGATCCAGAAAAGCGCGCTGGTGGGAGTGTGGGCGTGCGCCGCGCCGACGATGCCGAGGCCGAAGACTGTGCCGGTGACCAAGACGATTTGGCGGACGAGTGAGGCGTCGCGGCCACGATGGATTAGCGCGTTGACGAGCCAGCCGCCGATTACGAGATCGGTGCAGGTGGCGAAGAGCCAGGGCACGCTGGAGTACAGGACAGAGTGGAGCAAATTTACGTGCAGCGCCGAGGAGAGATAGCTGGGCATCCAGGTGAGCAGCAGATAGAAAGTGTAATTGTAGGAAGCGTAGCCGAGAACGAGACCTTGGACTTTGCGTTGGCGCAGGAGATAGGCGAGCGCGCTGGCTTGATTAATTTTGGCGCGGCCTTCGGATTGCGCGCCGCCTTGGCGGATGAATTCGCGTTCGGCGGGCGTGAGGGATTTATCTTCGCTGGGATTGCGGTAGATCCAGTAGAAGAGGACGAAATAAAGGAAGCTGAGAAGGCCGGTGGCGGCGAAACTCCAGCGCCAGCCGAAATGGATTAGCAGCAGGCCGATTAGCGGGACGCCCGCGGCGGGGGCGAATTTTGCGGCGGCGTCAAAGATGGCGGTGGCGAGGCTGCGTTCGCGTCCTGGAAACCAGTAGCCGATGGCTTTGGAATTGGCTGGGAAGGTGGGAGCTTCGCCTACGCCGAGGAGGAGGCGCGCGGCGAAAAAATTTCCCACGCCGGTGGCGGCTGCGGCGCCGAAGGACGCGACGCTCCAGAGGAAGGTGCTGACGCGGCCCACTAATTTCACGCCGAATCGGTCGAGCAGGACACCGCAGGGGAGTTGCAGCGCGGCGTAGGGCCAGCTGTAGGCGCTGAGCAGGTAGCCGAATTGGACGGCGCTGATGCCGAAGGCTGCGTGGAGAGCTGCTTGCGAGACGGAGATGTTTACGCGATCGAAATAATTTATCAGGACGCCGAGGCCGAGAACGCAGGCAATTACCCAGCGGCGGCGAGGGATGGGGGCTGCCACGAGGTGAGGTTGTGGGCGCAGATCGGTCATGTTGTGCTTGGAAGGCGTGGCCGCCGGGGAGATTGTAGACGAGCGCGCATGTTCGCGGGGGAAAATGGTGAACGTCATTCGGCCGCGGATATGCGGGATGGGGCGATTCGGTGTTTCGCTGGGTTTTGTGGTATTTATCGGAGAGGGGAAACGAACGGATATATCATTGTGTGAAGATCGGGGTTCGACTCTGCTCCAGCTCAATCAAATATGAATCGAAAAGATAGAGTTTTTCCTTCGGTGGACCTTGCGGTGGCGGATATCCCTGATGGCGCGACCGTCATGTTCGGCGGGTTTGGCGGCGCGGGATTTCCGAATAATTTAATTCAGGGGCTGGCGCGGCGGGGCGCGCGGAATCTGAGCGTGATCAGTAATAATTGCGGCACGGGGGATGGCGAGCTGGGGATTCTTTTCAAGAACCGGCAGATTCGGCATGTGGTGGCGGCTTTTCCGGGGCCGGGCGCTACTTATTTTCAGCAACAGTTTGATGCGGGCGAGGTGGAGTTGGAGTTGGTGCCGCAGGGAATTTTGTGCGAACGGATGCGGGCGTTTGGGGCGGGCATCCCGGCGTTTTATTCGCCGGTGGGCGTGGGGACGGATGTGGCGAAGGGCAAGGAAGAGCGCGTGATTCGCGGGAAGCGATGTATTTTGGAGCAGGCGTTGGGCGCGGACTACGCTCTTATTAAGGCGCAGCGTGCGGATCGCATGGGAAATCTGGTTTATCGCAAGGCGGCGCGGAATTTTAATCCGATCATGGCGACGGCGGCGAAAGTCACGATTGTTGAGGTGGATGAAGTGGTGGAGATTGGAACGCTGGATCCAGAAACGATTGTGACTCCTTCGATTTACGTGGACCGAATCGTGGTGGCGAAGGGAATCCACAATGCCTAAGGCGCGGCTGACGCGAGAGCAGATCGCCGAACGCGCGGCGTTGGAATTGCCGGACGGGGCTTATGTGAATTTGGGTTGGGGGATTCCGAATTTGATAGCGGCATACGTGCCGAAAGATGTCGTGGTTTATTTTCACAGCGAGAATGGGATTTTGGGGATGGGACCGCGGGCGAAGGCCGGCGAGGAAGATTACGATCTGGTGGACGCGATGAAGGTGCCGGTGACTTTGGTCCCGGGGGCGGCTTATTTTTCACAGGTGGATGCGCATGTGATGACTCGGGGCGGGCATCTGGACATTTGTATTTTGGGCGGATTGCAAGTGTCGGAAAAAGGCGATTTGGCGAATTGGCGAGTGCCGGGAGCGAAGGGCGCGGGCGGAATTGGCGGGGCGATGGATATTTCTGTCGGGGCTGAGAAGTTGATCGTGACGATGGAGCATAATGCGAAGGATGGGCAGCGGAAAATCGTGAAGGTTTGCAGCTATCCGCTGACCGCGATTGAGTGCGTGAATACCATTATTACGGATTTGGCGGTGATTGATGTGACGGCGGAGGGATTGGTGCTGCGCGAAGTCGCTCCGGGATTTACGCCTGAGGAAGTGCAGGCGCAGACTGAGCCGAGATTGCTTTACGGAGGGAAAGTGCCGGAGATGGCTTTGCGGAAGGCGTGAGCTGGATTTTTTGTTGCTTCGAAATCGGGGTATGATTTTCTGATTATGGAAAACGGATCTAACGAACGGAAGAAACCGCCGACTTACTGGATCGGCGAAGGCGGCGGGTGGCTGCTGCGGCATGTGGTGAGCGGGCTCGCGGCGACCGGGATTACGCCGAACATGTTCACGTTTTTGGGGCTGGCGGCGAATTCGTGGGCTGCTGCGCTTTTTGCGATGGGGATGTTCCGGCAGGCGGCGGCGGTTTTGTTTCTCGCGGGATTTTTGGACATGGCGGATGGGCAGGTGGCGCGGCGCGTGGGGCGTGTGACGGCATTTGGCGCGTTTTTGGATTCGACTTTGGACCGTTATTCGGATCTCGCGTTGTACATGGGATTGGTGGTGCATTACACGCTGATTGGGCGGCCGTTTTACATGGCGCTCGCGGCCGTCGCGATGGCTAGTTCATTTATGGTGAGCTATTCGCGTGCGCGGGCGGAATCGATCATTCCGTTGTGCAAAGTGGGATTTATGGAGCGGCCGGAGCGGCTGGTGCTGTTGATCATGGGCGGCGCGTTTAATCGCATGGCGCAGGTGCTGTGGGTGATCGCGGTGGTTTCGACGATCACGGTGATTCATCGCGTGGTTTATACCTGGCAGGAGTTGCGGGCGGGGCGGTCGTTGCCGGCGGCGAATGAGACGCAGATTTCTTGAGGCGGGGCGCGCGGTTTGGTGCGTAAGTCCTAGTTAGAACTTCTTCACTGGATTTTCCTGCAGCGATTTTTCCACTGGTTCCGAAACTATTTCCTGCACGCGTTGGCGCAGGTTGTCTATTTCGGCGCGCGCGATTTGGGTGGTTTCAATCGTGTCGTGAATGTGGACTGTGATATTTTCGGGGTGCAGCATCCAATGGCCGGTTTGGAAGAATTGGTAGGAGCCGACCATGCTTACCGGGACGATGGGAATTCCAAATCTTTGCGCCAGGTTGAAGATACCTTTTTTGAAGGGCTGCACGTGACCGGTGCGGGTGCGCGAACCTTCGGCGAAAGCCAGCAGGCTGACGCCGCAATCGAGCGCGGCTTTGGCGCGCTGCGTCATGATTTCCAGTCCTTCGCGGCTGGGCGCGTCGGGCACGGGGATGTTTCCGAAGCGGCCCATCATCCAGCCGTACACGGGGACTTTGAAATGCGATTCGAGCTCGAAGCCGCGGAGGAATTGCGGGATGGCGGAATAGATTACGAACGGGTCGAAAAGATTTACGTGATTGCAGATGAAGATGCTGGTGCGAGTTGGGTCGAAGCCTGGGGCACGGCGGACTTCAAAGCGGGCTCCGGCGAGGCGCAGGATATTGCGGAAGAAAAGGCGCTGCGGCCAATCATGCTTGCGCGGGTCAACCACGGCGCCGAGTGCGACGAGAATTGTGCCGACCACGGCGAAGTGAATGCCGCTGATTGCCCACAGGATTGCGGAGCGGACTGTGAGGCAGGCTTTTTTCATACGATCACGTCCAGCGCAGCGGGAAGAATTTCCAGGGACTGACATTCGAGGCGCATGCTCTCGCCATCCACCATTACGTTTACCCGGCCTGTTAGTTCGAAATCAATGCGCTTGGTGGCGGCGCGGGAGGCTTTGTGATGATGGATGTGCGTGCCAGTGAAGAGGCGCGGCAGAGTCCAGATCAGGCCGAGTCGGCCGATGGGGCCCCAGCGGACGTATTCAATTTGGCCGTCGGTGGGGTCGGCGTTGGGAGCGATCATCATGTGGCCGCCGGTGAATTTGCTGTTGTTGAAGGTGAGGAAGAGGGCGGGGCGACGATCTGGTTCTGTTTTTTCGGCAAGGCGATGTGGAAATGCGAGATGCTCGAGCTGCACGAGGCGGGTGAAGACGCCGAGGATGTAGCCGAGTTCGCCCCAGCGTTTGAAGCGGCGGTTGGTGGTTTCGGCTACGTCGGCGGGGAAGCCGAGAGTGAGGAGATTTAGGAAATAGAGTTCGCCTTGGGCATGACGGAGTCTGATGACGTCGCAAGAGCGGCGACTATTTTTTTTTAGCGCTTCGATGGTGTGTTCGACGCCGCGCTTGGTGAAATCTTTCAAGAAGGAATTACCGGTGCCTAGCGGGAGGAAGCCCAGTGCGGGGCGGTCTTGGTGTGCGGCTTCCGGGAAAAGACCGTTAATGATTTCGAAGGAGGTACCGTCGCCGCCGACCGCCAGGAAATTGCGGGTTCCTCCGCTGTAGGCTTGGCGCGCGAGGTCGGTGGCTTCTCCGGCGCGGGTGGTGTGGGCTACCGTGAGTGCGATTCCTGTTTGGCGAACTTTCTCCAGCATGCCGGTGGCGAGTTGTCCGGATTTGCCGCCGCCTGCCGCGGGATTCACGATGGCGAGAAATTTTGTGGTCACTGGGGCGAGGGCTCCGGCGATGGAATGGCGACGTGGATTATAGCGGCACCACGGCGGAACGGTCGCGATTTTGGCGGATTTGTTCGGCTAGCTCGGCGCGTTTGATTTTCAGGGAGGCGGTGAGCGGGAAATCGCGGTCCCAGGGGAGATAGCCGCTGATGCGTTTGTAATTCAGGAGGCGCCGATTGCGTTCGGAGACTTCTTTCACTAGCGCTTCGGCAATTTCTTGCCCGGTTTCCGGATGCAGGACCAGGATAAGTTGTTCGCCGACCATGGTGCGGGCGGGCCAGAGATAATTTGCGGCGCAGACGCAGAATTCTTTTACCGGGAGGCCGGCGAAATAGGTTTCGATGTCCTCGGGATAAATATTTTTGCCTTCTTCGGTGACGATCATGTTTCTTTTGCGGCCGAAGAGTTGCAGGTGGCCCGAAGGATCGAGGCGGCCCAGGTCTCCGGTGAGCAGCCAGCCGTCGATTATCGTCTCCGCGGTCATTTCGGGATCGTCGAGGTAGTGGGACATTAGTGTTTTGCTGCGCACGCTTACTTCGCCGATTCCTTCGGCGCCGGGATTTACGATTTTCACTTCCATGCCGGGGAGGGGCTTGCCGACTGTGTCTCCTCGGAAAGGCTTCAGATCATTGACCGTGATTACCGTGCCTGCTTCTGTGCAGCCGTAGCCATTGCCTACCGGGATTCCCAGATCGTAGAAAAATTGCAGCGTTTCGGGCTCGGTAAAGGCGCCGCCTACGAAGAGCGCGCGTAGTTGGCCGCCGAAGGCTTTGTGCACTCGCGGCAGCAAGGTGCGGCTGATTTTCAGATTCGGGCGCCGGCGCGTCAAAGCGCGGTTTGTTGCGATCAGCGCGTTGAGGATTTTTCGCTTGCCTGATGGAAGATCGGCGAATCTTTGGCGCAGGCCGCGTTCCAGATTTTTCAGGATCATGGGCACGAGCGCCATGTAAGTGATTTTGTATTTTGTGAATGCCTCGCGGACAAATTCGGGGCGCAGGGTGCGCAGATGCACGACTGTGGCGCCGCAGGTGAATGGGCCGATGAAGCCGACCATGAAATCAATCGCGTGATTGGTGGGGAGGATGCTGAGGTAGCGCACGCCGGGCCAGAAGGGATAGAGCGAAGTGAGCGCGACGCATTGTTCGAGATAGTTGTCGTGCGTCAGGACGCAGCCTTTGGGACGGCCGCCAGTGCCGGAGGAATAGACGATGCAGGCGGGGTCCTTGCGTTTGCGCTGTACGAAGGCCGGCTCACTTTGTGCGCGAAAATCTTCCCAGCGATGGGCGCCGACTAGCTCGGCGTTCGCTGGAGCCTCGGTGACTAACACTGTGCGAGTATTGAGATTTGTGAATAGCTCGGATTGAGTGATGGCACGCCAGAGGTGGTATTCGATTATGAGAAATTCGGCGCGTGAGTGGGCGAGAAGTTGCAGTTGTTCAGCGGCGGTGAGTTTGTAATCGAGTGGGACCAGGACGCCACCGCAGTAGAAAATCGCATAGGCGGAGATCAGCCACTTGGACTGATTGGTCATAATAATGGCAGCGCGGGCGCCGTCTTTCAGTCCTGCGTCTTGCAGGGCGCTCGCTAGTGGGAGCGCTTGATATTTGAATTGGCGATAGGTGAGGCGCGTGTTTTCGCGATCGCGATCGGCTTCGATCAGACAGATTTCGTTTGGCCAGCGATCGAGCGCGGCGCGCAGCGCTTCTCCTAGCGAATTGTATTGGCGAAGATCCAGCATTACAGGCGTGATTGGATCCGTTGGGCTAGGGTGCGGAAGTCGGTTACGCCCTGGAGTTCGTAGTCGGGGAGCTCGATTTGGAAATGCTGTTCGATGCG
>Ga0209655_10000351_pt1 | contig 17484 bp, 14 predicted proteins | sample BogFormECP03_OM2_FD_188236 | JGI IMG/M metagenome (GOLD analysis project Ga0209655, IMG submission 188236) | Bog forest soil microbial communities from Calvert Island, British Columbia, Canada - ECP03_OM2 (SPAdes) (version 2) | ecosystem: Environmental > Aquatic > Freshwater > Wetlands > Bog ...
TTCGGCAGCTGATAGTACTTTCCATTCCAGGCGAAGAACTCTTTCGCCGTCCATGCCTTGAGCATGAGATCGATCGCCTCGCGCCAACGCTCACGCTGATCCATCGGCGTGATGCCGTAGCTGATATTGGCGTCGCAACCGAGCCCGAGCGGCACGCCGGCGATCAATCGGCCCGGCACGGCCACCACATTTCCCGTCGCCTACACCAACCTGCCGGCAATCGCTCCCGGTTACCAAGCCGGCCAATTCGCAACCTCTCTGAATCCCTCCACTGGTGTGACGCTCCAGGGTGTGAAAACCGACATCATCAACATCATTTACGCGGACAACATTCTGCAGGACACGGCGGGACACTACCTCTACAGCTATCCCGTCATACAGGCCGCGAATCCAGCTTGTGTCGGAGCCATCACTGCTACTGGCGGATCGATCACCCTCGACTCCGGCTGCTTCCTAATGCCCGGGGCGACTAACCCCATCACCGTCGGCAATTTGATCATGTTCCACAACCAGAACGGCACCGCGCTGGAATATGTCACCGCCGTAGCGGGACAAGTCATCACTTTCGGCGGCGGCGATCCGGCTGGGCTGAATCCTCCGGGCAAGACTCTCGGAACCGTTGCCGATCTGGCCACCACCCCAGGCGTGTTTCCGCCGACGACAGTCACGCGCGTCTGGATGGTGACTTACTACGTTGACGCAACCAACGCCCAGGACCCGCAATTGATCCGTCAGGTTAATTACCCGAATTACCCTGCGGCTGCACCGGTTAACCCGCCGACGGCGATTGCGGACGACATCGAAAATCTGGCCTTCAGCTACGCCATCACCAGCTCCACGGACCCGGCCGGCACCTACGGAATCACGCCCTTCACGAATGGTCCCGGCAACGCCTCGCAGCCGATTAGCCCGGACACGCCGGCGCAGGTTCGCGCGGTCAACGTGTTCTTGGCGGGCAGGTCCGAACAGACCTACACGGCAATGTCCGCGCCGCAATATCTCAGAAATAATCTCAGCACCCAGGTGAGCATTCGTAGCCTTTCGTTCACGGACGCGTTCGTTACGGCTTCGCAGCAAACGTCGCCCTAGGACCGGTTCGCAGCAAGGCGCCGTCGCAATTTGAGTTTTCAAGGAGATCCGCTGTGAGAATGGAAAGGGAAAAGGGAGTCGCACTTATAACGTCGCTGATGGTTTTGCTTCTGATTTCCGCCATCGTGGTGGGAATGTGCTGGATGGTAATGACCGACCAGCGCCTGGGCGGCAATAACTCGAGCCGCGAGCTGGCCTTCTACGGCGCGGAAGCCGGTATGGAAAAAATGACCACGGACGTGGCCAATACCTTCTCCGTGAAAGGCGCGCTGGGCGCGACCGATATCGCTACCATTGTCGCCGCTCCCCCCAACGCCCTCCCCGGTATTCAATACCTGAACGCCGCAGGCGCTTCCACTTACCAGATCACTCCACTGGTCCCGGTATCGAGCAACGCGACGATTCTGCCGCCCAGCCCCTACGCCGGTATGCAAGGCCTGATCACGCCCTTCACCCTCACCGTCGCCGCCCAGAACATCGCGACCGGAGCAGAAGTGAAGCTGACACGGCAAGTCCAGGTCGTCTCCATTCCTGTATTTCAGTTCGGCGTCTATTCCGATTCGGACGTGGCATTTTTCAACGGCCCTTCGTTTCAGTTTGGCGGCCGCACTCACACCAATGGAAATCTGTGGCTCGCTCCTAACGACGGCCCGCTCTTCCTGGGTGATAAGGTCACGGCCGTGGGTCAGGTGATCCGGACGAACCTTGAAAATGGCACTGCAGGGACCAGCGGCGGCACGTACGGCGGATATGTGTCAATCGCTACGAGTCCAAATCCCAGCCTTACGAACGAACCCGGAAGCCAGCCCTATACCAATTCATCCTGGCGCCAATTGGCCTTCACCGAAGGCAGCGTCACCGGCACCAGCGTTTACGGCAACATCAGCACCAATCTGAACAACCCAACGTGGTCTGGCACGGTACTTTCCGCGTACAACGGTCAGGTGCAGAATGGCGTCCCGGTTCTCAGTTTGACCTCTACCGCGCTGGGCGGCATCACCTCGCCGATCTCTTTGATTCGCAGATCTGTGCAAGGAGAACTCGCGGCTAACCCGGCCGAGTTCAACGAACAATACTTCTCCGAGGCCACGCTGCGCATTCTGCTCGACGATTATCCTACGGGTGTTACTCCCGGCGCTGCCAACGCTTGCAACAACGCCGACATGATGCTTCTCGATACGGTCACCTCAACCGCTCCTGTCGATTTGGCGACGCTCGCATTTCCCTCGGACGGTTCGACCACGGGTGCCGCGCCAACATGGTATACCGGTGCCTCCAACTCACCCGCAGGTGCCTTGTTCCCGCTTCCAGTTTCAGGCGCTGCAGGCGGAACCACCTACAGCGCAACGGATGGATATTGGCTCATGCGCTCCGGCACGACGAATTCCGCCAACAACGGGAAAGCCTCGCCGACCATACTCGGCTGCATCAAAATCGAGTATCAGAACCTGACCGGAACTTGGACAGACGTCACCACCACGATTCTGAATATGGGCTTCACCGGCAGGGATATCGCCCCGACCGGTACGTACAAAGGATCTGACGGGGCCACCAACATCGCTTACACGTATCCTGGCAGCGCCATCCAATTGCCGACGCTACCCACCGGCAGCGCGGTCGGATTCCCTGCGCAAGGTCCCAGCCCAACAGGCACTGCTCTAGCCACCATACCCGTCGGCTGCACCGATCCAAGTCCCAATGCGATCATTCGCCTCGAGCGCGTGCGCGACAATCCATCCTATATGGGGCCAGGAGGCCTTTGCACCACGGCAATAACCAAGACGAACTTCGTCGCCACGGACTTCTGGCCGCTGGCGCTCTATGACAGCAGGGAGGGCATGTTCCGCCAGGTTAACCAACAGCCCGGGGTCGTTGCCGCAGGCGGCGTCATGAATTACATCGAGCTTGATGCCACCAACCTGGCAACCTGGCTCCGGGGCCAACAGGGCACCTTGAGCCTCAACAATAACACCGGCGGCTATACCGTCTATTTCTCCGATCGCCGCGGTGAGCAGCCCGACACCCAAAATGGCGGCGGTCTAAAAACAGGCTCTTACGGCTACAACGATTTTGTGAATCTTAACGACGCCACTAACGGCTGCCCGAACGGCACGCTCGACCCTCCCTATAATCCTCCCCCAGCTCCGTCTCAGGGAGAGGACCTGGAAGGCGACGGCGTCTTGCGCACTTACGGCGGCGCCGAAAAGCCGCCAACGCCCCTCACCACTAACATCAATACCGGACTATGGAATGCCGCCAACTACATGAACACCGTGTTGGTTTCCAACGCAAACTGCGGCACCCACCCCAATCGTCCGGATGTAACGTACGCCAACGCTCAGGAGGCTCGCGAAAACCCACCGGTTTTCTTCCGCCGCGCGTTGAAAATCGTTAACGGCGCCACGCTGAACCTTGGCACCACCTGCGGCGCGGTTGTTTGCGGTTTGACCGTTGCCGCCGAGAATCCCGTTTACGTTCAAGGCGACTACAACGCACCGGTTGATAACGGAACCTGGACCGGAGCCAGTGTGGCCGCCGCGGTCGTTGGTGATGCGGTGACATTCCTTTCGAACAATTGGAACGACGTAAACACGTTTGTGTTCCCGCAGGACATCGTCCAGAACAAGATCCGCAACGCCGTGCCCACCGCCTACCGCGCGGCCATCATCGGTGGAAAGGGAATTCCGTTCCAGCAAATCGGCGGCACGGCGGATTTCGGTACCGACGGCGGCGTGCATAACTTTCTGCGCTTCCTGGAATACTGGGGCGTGAACTGCTATTACGAAGGATCAATGGTGAGTTTCTACTACAATCGCCAGGCTGTCGGAACTTACAAAGGGAGCGGCGTGTATAGTCCGCCAAACCGCTTGTACAGCTTCGATCAAAACTTCGCTCTGGGACCGGCCTATTTGCCGCCGAGAACCCCCCAGCTGCGCTCCGTCAACACCATCGGGTTCTCGCAGGAGATTCTGCCGACCCAGTAACCGTATCCGTACCCGGCAGCACAATCAGCGGCTCCCGTACCTCCCGGGAGCCGTTTTTTTTGCGCCACGCGCGAGCGCGCGTGCGTGCACTGCATCAGATCGCGCCATATCATGCCCTATCACTGCGTGGCGCGAAGCATAACGGCGACGCGGGAAGGATGCGCACGTTGAAGTTCGTGTTCACCGGCGGCGGTGTGCACGTGGGCGCGACGCTGCTCGAGCAAAGTCCCGTAAACACATTGCTGAAATCTCCCGGCAGCGCCAGGCCCACCAGAGGCTCGGCATATAAATTGCAGCGGTGGCCTACCGGCAGCCGCTCCAGGTCGAACGAGCCGTCAAATTGCGTCGGCGGATTTGCTGCGTTGCAGCTCCAGCCGCCTAGCGTCCCCGCAATGGCCGAGCCGGTGTCCGCGTCCACCGCGACCACATGCGCGCCGACCATTCCGGTAACCGGCGAGCCGGGCAACGGCGCCGCAAACTGCGCCAGCGCGAACGGATTCGCCGGAACGATCCGGCCGCGAATCGCGCCGACGTTCAGCGTGTCGTTCGGGTCAGGATCTTGCGCGCGAATCCCGGCGCGATCGTCGTCCGCCAGCGGCCCATCAGGCACGGAAACGGTGGGACGATAGCCGAGAAATTGTCCCGGCGGCGGCGCGAACGGAAACATGATGGCGCGAATCACCGCGGAATGATCCAGGCCCATCCAATGTCCGAGCTCGTGTATCAGCAGCGATTCCAGATCGTAAGCGCCTTGGCCCTGCGGCGCTGCAAGCGCGCCCGGAGTGGCGAAAGTGGCTTGCCCGTCGTTTCGAAATAGCGTGTCCTCGTCGAGAATTTGTCCCGCGAAAGCGGCGGGAGCGGATGCGCCTACAACGGCGCCCGGCGCGTTCGCGGTAATCGTGCGCGTGAAAGCCAGCACGCCGCTGGTAGATCCCGCGCTCGACTGGTTGAAGCAGTTGGTGTTCAGCCCGTCCACCTTGTCTTCCGCGTCGTCCGTGCAGGAATTTGCCGCCGTCACTTGCCCCAAAGGCGCCAGCAGGCCCGGATATTCCGGCGTGTTAACTGTAGATCCGGTGACGCCGGACCAAGCGCCGAAAGAATCCGTAATCGCCTGACCGATCTCGGTGATTTGCGCGGGCGTGTTCTGCGCCGCGACGGTGAGAATAGTTGGGTTCAGCAGCGCAGGCAGCGCCGCGCTCCAGCGGCGATCGAGCGGCGCAGCAAGCGAGAGATTCCAGCGATTCGGCTGCGGGCAGCCGCCGGCCAGTGGAATCCACGGTGTAGGGAAGCGCGCCGGAGCCGGAAGTCGCCGAGAAAAAAAACGGAAGGATCGTTGCAATGGCTAGGACTCGCCTCATTTTTTCACCCGATTGCGCGGCCGGCGCGGATTGTACCCGCAGCCGCAGCGCCCCCACCGAAAGATTGCGAATCCCCCCCGGCGTCGAATTGCCGCGTCGCCCGGAGCCGTGTACAGACCCGCGCCCGACACCGTCCCAGAAATCGCATTTCCATTCGCGACCCCGTTCACCCCCCACTCCACGGTGACGTCTATCGAGCCGCTGACCGTCGCTTGAAATTGTTGCGTCGCGCCCAACGCCACCACCGCGCTGGTGGGTTGCACCGAGACGCTGACGGAGGGCTTCGGAGGCGTGCCCGCATATCCGCAACCGCCAATCGCAAACATCGTGAAGATGAAAACCGCCCACGCAATCAGCCCCTGCAACGCGTCGGAAAATTCCGCAGCGCTCGGGCGTGCACTCCATCGCGACGTCTCCCTCCACCGCTCGCTCGTGCCGAAGATGTTCATAGCTGCGAACAACAAACGCACGCAATGTGCCAAAGGGGCGCAGGATTGGTATTCGGGGAATCATTGCAGCGACACGCGACCCGCAGCGGAGTACCATCGCCAAACCCCGCAATCGGTAATGGTTAACAGCTCTTGCGGCGCGTTTCTTCAGGTCGAAATGCGCCAAACACAAGAAAACTCGGTCGCTGCGCAGAATCGCTCGGTCCCGCATTGGCACAGATTCGCAGTCGCGGATTCCGATCTGGGAGAACGTCGACCGGAGCGCGTGCCTTGGCCCCGCAAGTCGCGTGATGAATGCCTGTTTCGGAGGCGCAGGGCCTCAGAGTCTGCGCGGGCGCCGCTGTTTTGCGTCAGCGCGAGTCCGGGTTCGCTAAACCACCAAGTTGCGTGTCATCCCGAGCGGAGTCCCGCCCTCTTTCTTTCTCGTCCCGTCCCGCGGTCGCGGGACAGGACGGGCGCGGGACGCAGTAAGGGATCTGCTTTCTTGGAACCTGAATCGTCGCAGCCCAGCGGTTGACACCAGCCCGCCACCGCCGAATAATGCGCCCATGTCCAAGCCCGAAACCGTCCGGCGCATCAAAAGTTACTCAGCCGAAAGCGGCTACGTTTACCAATATCAATTTCAAGACGCACATCCCGCGCAGCGCGATGGCGCCAAGGGCAACGAATACATCTACTACGTTTCGGCCGACCGCAAAACCATGTTCCCCATCCGCATCTTCGTTCCCCGCGAAGCCCTCGACCAGTGGACCAAGCAAACCGGCCGCGCCCTGACCGGCACAGAGGAATACGCCGTAGCAAAAATGCGCCTGTTTCAAGCTCTGGACGAACTCCCGGATTTCGCCGCAACCCGCCCCGAGCTCAGCGTGGACGCAACAAACCTGCCAGCGCTTCTCGAACGTCTGGACTTGTAATTCCTCATGCGCACCCGTGCTTAAAGACCAGTGAACCGAAATAACACCACCGGCGTCTGGCTGAATGAGGCAGTGATGGATGCACTGGCGGCCAGTTTTCCGGGAAGCGCGTTGAGCTGGGACGAATCGCTCGCGCGCGAGTTCGAAGAGCGTCTGGCGGATTGCCCCAAGCTGGCCTATCGTGTGGCTCTGGGTGCCTTGCACAATACGGCGGAAGCCGAAGACGTGGCGCAGGAAGCCATGCTGCGCGCCTATCGCAGTTTCCATCGTCTGCGCGACCGCGAACGATTTCGCGCGTGGCTCGTGCGCGTGGCTTTTCGGCTGGCGCTCGATCTTATTCGTTCCAAAAATCGGCGCGAACGCCATGAGCATGACGCGACGCGGGCGGCGATCAACGCCCAGCCTGAAGCCAACGTTGAAAATCTCGTTGCGTCGCGCGAATTCGAACGCCAAGTAGCGCAGGCGCTCGATGCGCTTCCAGAGAAACTCCGGATCGTGATGGTCCTCGCGGCCATCGAAGGTTACAACACGCGCGAGGTCGCGAAACTGGCCGGCCTGCCCGAGGGCACCGTGAAGTCGCGCCTATTTCTCGCGCGAAAAAAATTGGCGGAGAGTTTGCAATGTCTTGTCAAAAATACTCCGGTTGGCTAACCGACGCCGCGCTCGGCGAGCTTCGCGCCGAACGCGAGCCCGAATTGCTGGCGCATGCCATGGAATGCGACGCCTGCCGCGAAGCGCTGAATCAGGCGCGCGAGATACGTCAGTCCATAGATCGCGGCGTCGAATCGCTGGTGGCAGGCGAGCCTACGCCGCAGTTCGCAACGAATCTGCGACGGCGCATCGCGCAGAAAGCCGAATCGCTGCAATCCCCATGGATGGCATGGGCACCAGTCATAGCCGGCGCCATCGCGCTCGCCGTCGTTCTGGCAATCATGGTCGCCCACTTGCGCGTTCACAGCGAGATCAATCCCAGCGTCGCCTCCGCGGTGACTCCCGTTTCCGTTCCATCCGAAGCGGCGACGGCATCTCCTGCGAGTTCGCAACACGCTCAGCGAACGGAAGCCAAACTCGGTCCCGAGCGCACCGCTCGGGCTCGCCCGCTCACCACAGCGCTTCCGGAAATCATCGTGCCGAAGGGACAACTCTCGGCCGCAGCGCAATTGAGCGCGGCAATTGTCACAGGTCGAGTGGATGGCAATCAGCTTCTGGCCGCGGAGCAAGAGTATGACAAGCCTCTGGAAGTGACGCCCATCGAAATAGCGCCAATGGAAATTCCTGCGTTGGATACTGCCACGGAAAAACCTGCAAACTCGATTCAATTCTGAACGAAAGCCGGCTGACCGGCGTCTTCATCTACAGAAAGCCGCAATAAATGAGTTATCGGAGGTTCTTGATGAAAGTTTCGCGATGGCTGATCGCTAGTGCGTTGCTCGTTCTGTCTGTGCCGGCCGGGACTCGCGCCCAAGGAACTGCCGTGCCCGAGACCTCAGATAACGCCAAGAAAGAAGTAGCGCCTCCCATACCAGTTAAGCTGCAAATTGTCTTGTCTGACTACGACGGCGCAAAGAAAGTGACCAGTCTTCCGTACTCCATTCCGCTCATCGTCAGTGGCAACAGACCGAGTGGGTCGTATGCTTCCGTACGGGTCGGCGTAAAGGTGCCAATTACCACGGCCGCAAAAACGGGTGATAGTGCGGTGCAATATCAATATATTGATGTGGGTACCTCAATCGACGCAAGAGCGGCGCACGCCGACGACGGAAGATTCTGGGTGGACTTAATGGTGGAGCGTAGTTCCTTGTATATTCAGGCGGAAGGCGTCGGCAAGTACATTGGAAAGGAATGGTCGGACGGGGAAGCGCCCCCAGGTCATGAGCCCGTCGTGCGCCAATATCGCGGCTCAATTGGAACGTTTGTGCATGAGGGGCAAGCCACCGAAGCGAGCGTGGCGACGGATCCTTTGACAGGGCACGTGCTGAAGGTTGAGCTAACGTTGACCGAAGTGAAGTAGCGCACTGCTTCGACGTCTCGGACCAGGCACCCCATCGCACCTGTACCGAATCAAGAGGGCGAGCGCTCGCAGGCATCGCGGGTCGAAACGCGGGTGAAGCACGGCACTACGCCTTCGCCACAATCGCGTGCAGCGCCGCCTCTAAATTTTCGTAGCGAAACGCGAAGCCGTACTGCTGCAAACACTCCGGCTGCACGCGCTGGCTCGACAACAGCAATGCATCCGCCATTTCTCCCAGCGCCAGACGCAACGCGAACGCCGGCGCGGGAAAAATTGCCGGGCGGTGAAGCACGCTTGCCAGCACGCGCGTGAACTCCGCATTCCGCACCGGCTCCGGCGCCACCAGGTTCACGGGCCCGTTCCAACGCGCATCATCCATCGCCGCGCGCAGCACCCGCACCACATCTTCCAACGCAATCCAGCTCATCCACTGCTTCCCGCTGCCTAGCCGCCCACCCGCGCCAAATTTGAATGGCGTCAACATCCGCGGCAACGCGCCCCCATCCACCGAGAGCACAATTCCAAAACGCACGATTACCGTGCGTATGCCGGATCCTGCCGCGCGCGCCGCTTCGCCTTCCCACGCGCGGCACAAAATGGACAGAAAATCGTTGCCGTATCCGCTTGATTCCGTCAGCACTTCATCGCCGCGGTCTCCGTAAAACCCGATCGCCGAAGCGCACACAAACACGCGCGGCGGCTGCTTCAAGTGCGTCAGCGCGTCCACCAGCACGCGCGTCGAATCCACGCGACTGCTGCGCAGCACCTGCTTGCGCTTCGACGTCCAGCGCTCGCCCGCAATGCTCGCGCCGCTCAGGTGCACCACCGCGTCGAATCCTTCCATCGCGGGCACGTCCACCAGCGCGCTCAGCGGATTCCATGGCACATCGCCCGCCGCCGCTTGGCTGCCCGGGCGCACCATGCGCGAAACGGTATGGCCATCGCCGCGCAGCGAACTGCTGAGCGCCGCTCCCACCAGCCCCGAGCCTCCTGCAATCAGAACTTTCATCGCACTTCCTTTGCCGCCGCGCGCGCCTCGCTACCCGTCAATCTAAACTACGGTGCGCCACCAGCGCCGTCAAGCGAACAGCGCGCGCCATCGCACGCCCTAGCGCATCCAGCGCCATTCATCCATCACACGAAAAATTTCGCAACCAAATCGAGGACGCGCGCACTCCTGTGGTATAGAATTTGAAATTCTTCCACGGGGTGTGAATGGCAATTACCGGACGGGGCGCGCGAACGGCAATCATTCTGGCAAGTATCTTCATATTTCCCGCTGCAATTTCCCGCGGCAAGCAAGAAAATCCCGGCATCCGTGGATTCACGCCCGCGCGCGTTGCCGACGAACGCGCGCTCGAGCAGCAGCTGCGCGCCATTCCCGATCCCGCGCGCGCCGAAAGCGATTTGCGCCGCATCACGCAAGAGCCACACATGGCCGGCACCGAAGCCAGCCACCGCGTGGCGGAATGGCTGCGCGACCAATATCGCAGTTACGGCTTCGATGCCGAGATCATCAGCTACAGCGTGTGGCTCGCGCAGCCCCGCGAAATTAAGCTGGAGCTGACCGCGCCCGACAAGAAAATTCTAGCCACTCCCGAACAACCATTCGAAGTGGATCCCGCTACCTCCAACAAGAATATCGTCGTTGGCTTCAATACCTTCTCGCCTTCCGGAGATGTCACCGCCCCTGTCGTCTATGTGAATTACGGAATGCAGGCCGATTATCGCGAACTCGAGAAGCTGGGCATCAGCGTCGCCGGAAAAATTGCCATCGCCCGCTACGGCGGCTGCTACCGCGGCATCAAAACGAAACTCGCCGAAGAACACCAAGCCCTCGGCCTGATTATTTATTCCGATCCCGAAGATGACGGCTATGTTGCGGGCGACGTGTTTCCCAACGGCCCGTGGCGCCCCATGACCGGCATCCAGCGCGGCTCCGTCGAATACACGCAAATCTATCCGGGCGACCCGCTCACGCCCGGAGTCGCCGCAACTCCCGGTGCGAAACGCCTAGCGCCCGCCGACGCCACCAATCTCTCGCGCATTCCCACCATGCCCGTCAATTCGCAGGACGCCTCCGCAATCCTCGCGAATCTCGGCGGCCCGCACGTCCCGCGTCAATGGCAAGGCGGCCTGCCTTTCACCTATCACATAGGACCTGGCACAGCCGTCGCGCACATGAAACTGGTGATGGATTATCAACAGCGCCCGCTCTACGACGTCATCGCGGAACTGCGCGGCGCAAACGACGGCGAATGGGTCGTCCTGGGAAATCATCACGACGCCTGGGTTTATGGCGCGGTGGACCCCGGCAGCGGCACCGCGACCATGCTCGAAACCGCGCGCGCTTTTGGTGAATTAGTCCGCGCCGGATGGAAACCGCGCCGCACAATCGTAATGTGCGAATGGGATGGCGAAGAGCCCGGGCTGATGGGCTCGACCGAATGGGTGGAAGCAAATCGCGCCGAGCTGCAAGCCAAAGCCGTCGCCTACCTGAACACGGACGTCGGCGTCGCCGGCCCGAATTTCACCGCTTCCGCCACGCCATCTCTAAAAGAATTGATCCGCGACGTGACTCGCGAAGTGCAGGACCCGCGCGACGTGCGCAGCGTTTACAACGTCTGGCTCGACCGCGCCACGCGCCAGCAGGAAGAACCCAGCGGCATCGCGCGCCCTCCCAGCGCGAAAATCACCACGCCTGGAGAAGTTCCCATCGAGGCGCTCGGCGCAGGCTCGGATTTCTGCCCCTTCTTCGACCACGCGGGAATTCCTTCGCTCGACGCCGGATTTATTGGCGACTACGGCGTGTACCACTCGATGTACGACGATTTCTTCTGGATGAAAAAGTTCGGCGATCCCTCGTTCGAATATCACGTCGCTCTCGCCAAAATCCTCGGCACATTAGCGCTTCGGCTCGACGAATCCGATACACTCCCGTTCGATTACCCCGCCTATGCCGCGGAAATCACCCGCGTCACAAATGACCTCGCCACACGCGCCGCGAAGCTCGGAATCGGCAGCGCCGACGTGCCCGCGGTTTCAGCCGCCGCCGCGCAACTCACAGCGTCGGCAGGCCGAGCATCGCTCGCGCTGCAACAATGGGCGAACGCGTCGCCAAATCCCGCGAAGCAACATGAAATAAACCGCGAACTCGTCAGCGTCGAACAAGCCCTGCTCGCGCCCGATGGCCTGTCGGGCCGCGCCTGGTACAAGCACACCATCTACGCCCCAGGAACTTACGCCGGATACGCAGCCGAAGTCCTCCCCGGCGCAAACGAAGCCCTCGACCGCCAGGACCCCGCCACCTTCACCCACGAATCCGCCGCCCTAGCGGCAGCCCTCCGCCGCGCCTCCACCCGCCTCGACGAAATCGCCCGCACGGCCTCCTCGGCCGGACATTAGCCAACACCAATGCGTCGGTTTTTTATTCTGCCCTGCCGCGCCAGAACTGTTTTGGGTGCAGCTTATCTTCGTTGACTTGCCATCCGACGCAACCTAATATGTCCGCGCAATGCGGGCTTCCTCAATTCCTCTCGGCCACACAATTATCCGCTCAGCAATTATCGAAAAGCCCGCTGGTCACCGTAGGAATACGGTCCAAGCAGTGCAAGATTCTGATCCGCGCGCGTCGCGCTGCAGGGAAACGATGTTCGGTCGCAGAACCGCAATTCTATTTGTAGCTCTGTTGCTCGGCGCCGCGGGTGTGCTGGCCCAGACCAAGCCCGATTCGCCCGAATTCGACGTCAAAGAGCACTACACGAAATACGAATACCGCATTCCCATGCGCGACGGCGTGCGCTTGTTCACCGCCGTGTACGTCCCGAAAGACAGCTCGCAATCGTACCCGTTTCTGATCAACCGCACTCCGTACAGCGTCGCGCCCTATGGCGTGGATCAATACCGCGCCCGACTAGGTCCGTCGGCGGACTTCGACAAGGCCGGCTACATCTTCGTGATGCAAGATGTGCGCGGCCGCTACATGTCCGAAGGCACGTTCGTGGAAATGCGCCCGCACATTGACAATAAAAAATCGAATCAGGACGTGGACGACAGCAGCGACCTCTACGACACCATCGAATGGCTCTTGAAAAACGTCCCCAATAACAACGGCAAGGCCGGCATCTGGGGAATTTCCTATCCGGGATTTTTCACCTCGGCCAGCATGATTGACTCCCATCCGGCATTGAAGGCCGCATCGCCTCAGGCGCCCATGACGGATCTCTTCAAGGGCGACGACGCCTACCACGGCGGCGCGTTCATGCTAGCCGCAAATTTCGGGTTCTACGCTTATTTCCAGCCGCAGGCCAATCCGCAGCTGCCGCCAAAAGTCCGCGTGCCCTTTGATTTCGGCACGCCGGATGGCTACGAATTTTTCCTAAAAGCGGGCACGCTGCAAAACCTGAGCAATCTGCTCGGCGGCCAACAAGCCCTGTGGCTCGATCAGGTGCATCACGATACCTACGACGATTATTGGAAGTCCCGCAATCTCGCGGCGCACACCAAGAACATTCACTGCGCGGTGCTGACCGTCGGTGGCTGGTTTGACGCCGAGGATTTGCAAGGTCCCTTCACGTTGTTTCATGCCATAGACCGCGACGACCCCGAAATCTTCAATGCGCTGGTGGTGGGCCCCTGGGTGCACGGCGGCTGGGCGCGCTACGATGGAGACCATCTCGGCCGCGTCAGCTTCGCGGCGAACACCGCAGACTACTATCGCAAGAACATCCTGTTTCCGTTTTTCGAGCAGCACCTGAAAGGGAATGGCAACGCGAAGTTGCCGAAAGCGTACGTCTTCGAGACCGGCACGAACGTATGGCGGCAGTATCCCTCGTGGCCGCCAAAAAACACCGAAACGAAGACGCTCTATTTTCACGCGAACGGCGTCTTGTCCTTTGACCCGCCAAAAGAGCAAGCGCCTGCATTCGACGAATACGTCAGCGATCCCGCCAAGCCCGTGCCCTTCGTAAACTACGTGGCACAAGAGGTGCCGCAGGAATACATGCTATCGGACCAGCGCTTCGCCGCGACCAGGCCGGACGTGCTCTCCTATCAGACCGAAGTGCTGCAAGAGGATGTGACGATCGTGGGACCGGTCTCCCCGCGCCTGTTCGTTTCCACCAGCGGCACCGATTCGGATTGGGACGTGAAACTAATTGACGTTTATCCGCCCGATTATCCTCAGAGCAAATTAGACGAGCCGCGTCCAGAAGATAAAGGCAAGCCGCTGACGGATGTGCCGGCGCCGCCCTTCACCATGGGCGGATACGAACAACTGGTCCGCGGAGAGCCGTTCCGTGGAAAATTCCGCCACAGTTTTGAAAATCCCGAACCGTTCACACCGGGCAAAATCGAAGAGGTAACCTTCGCGATGCAGGACGTGAACCACACCTTTCGCCGCGGCCACCGCATCATGGTGCAAATTCAAAGCTCGTGGTTCCCGCTCACGGATCGCAATCCGCAAATCTTCCTGAACATCCCGGATGCGAAACCGTCCGACTTTGTAAAGGCCACCCAGCACGTGCACTACGGGCAGGGCCAAGCCTCAGGAATCGAGACCAATGTGCTCGTGCCAACCGTCGCGCCAGCGGACAAGAAATAGTTAGGGCTGTCCTCACGGTCGGCCCCATTGGTAGTGCCGAACGCGGCACCGTTCGCCGTTTCGCCTCCACTCACCAGCTGTAACCGATCATTGAAAATGGAGCCTTACCCGCGTCTCGGCGCTTTCGCGATGCGCGCCGCGCATCGCGAAATTCGGCCTGAAGCTGACGTTCTAGCGCTGCGAATTTCGACCGCGTGATCGGGATGCGCACCGAGCCAATTTTTCCGCTGCCTCCGTCGCGTACGATCTCCTGTGCACCGGCGCGATCCGCCACAATCGCACGTGCATTCAGCGGGCCCGAACCTCTCTTGCGCCAGGCTTCGGATATTTCACTTCGCGCAGCCACCGCGCGAACAGCAGCCACCACAGCAGAAACAGCGCCACATTCGGCCAACCCGCCTCCACTCCGAACGGCATCCCCGTCAGCCATGCGGGTCCGTGAAAGCTTCCTTGAAATAAATGCCCGTTTCCCATCTGCCCGCTGTCCGGCACGCCGTAGACGTAAGTTTCGCCCCAGTCCCACGCAACGTGGAGCCCCAACGGCATCCACAAGTCGCCCGTCCGTCGCAGCACCAGGCACGCAATCAGCCCAAACCCGCCAACGGTGAACAAGCCCAGTACCGTCCACCCCGGATTGAGCATGTGCGCGCCGGCCATCAGCGCCGAGGTGATCACCGCCGCTGGCCAGAATCCGATCGCGCTCGTCAAAGTGAATTGCAAATAGCCGCGGTACAAAAATTCTTCCACCATCGTCGCCACGATCATCGTCACGGCCCACAGTAGCGCGTATTTCGGAATGTCTACTCCATGCAGCTGCAGCGGCCCTAGAGAATAGGCTTGTGCGAGTCGCAAAATCACCAGCAGCAGCGTCAATGAAACGAAGCTGATCGCCGCGCCTTGCCAAAATTGCCCACAGAACGCTCGCCGCCACGGGAAACCATAATCGCCGAGCCGTCGGCCTTCGATTCGCGACATGATCCAGGCCGCCACCAACAGCACGCACAAGGCCACTGAAAATGTAACGATCCCGACTATGGGGCCGCTCGTGTCCGGCTGTCGCCCATGCAGAAAAGCGTCCGCAATTTTGTTAGCGGCATAGCCGAACGTGAACACCAGCGCAGCGTAAATCAATACCCGCCACCCGGCGCGCAAGCCATTCGGTCCGTTAAAGATGTCGTGCGCCACGGTCTAGCCCCTCGGACGTACAACGCAACGGCCAGTTACAGGAATCCTATTGAATCGTCGGTCGGTCCTCATTCATCAAGACTGAAGCTAGCACTGGCCCGACGCCCTGGACTATGATTTATTGCGCCAAATTATCCGAGCGAAGTGATCCGGCTTTTATCCAGGCAGAGCCACGGAGCGGCCCCATTTCTAGATCTCCCACAGTTTTCGCCCGTTCTGTGCGCAAGATCGCCGCCGCCGTCGCGCCCCGCGGCAATTCCGGCCATCTGCTCAAAGCCGTCGGCCTCGACCTCGATGCGCTCCGCGATCCCCACCTCCGAATTCCCTATGCGGACATGATGCTGCTGTCCGAACTCGCCTCCCGCATCACCAACGACGCTGCCTTCGGCCTTCACGTAGGCGAACACGTTGAACAAAACTCCTACGGCATAGTTGGATGTTCCGTCGTCAGCAGCGCAACGCTCGGCGACGCGCTCCGCAGCCTGCAGCGGTATCTGCCGATCTGGACGAACGTCGGCGCGTTCAAACTCGGTGTCGAGCCAACCGTCGCACATTTTCAGTGGCACTATTCGCAAGGCCCCCTACCTGAACCTCGCCACGATGTCGAGATGACCATGGCCGCAATTGCGCGCTTCAACCGTCTCTCAGACGGCGCCCCATGGAAACCGCGGGAGGTGTGGTTCGCACACGCGAAGCCTAAGGACGTCTCCGAACACGCCCGCATCTTCCGCGCGCCCGTGCGCTTCGGCATGCCGGTGAATTCGCTGCTCCTAGATCGCAGGTTGCTTGACCTCCCAATGCGCGGTGCCAATTCGGTCACGCATCAAGTGATTACCGCAGCCGCCGACCAGCTTCTCGTGATGGATCCCGCCAGGGCCAGTCTCACGCAGAGCATCCTCAGCTTCATTCGCCAGCGTTTGTGCAGTGGCGATTTCAATCTCCAGGACGCTTCCCGCCACTTCGGCCTCAGCCGCCGCACGCTGCAAAGAAAATTGCGCCAGGAATCTTCCTCGCATCGCCTGCTAGTCGAACAGGCACGCCGCGACCTCTCGCGATGCCTCCTGCTGGGCTCGCAAGCCACGGCCACCGAGGCCGCCTACGCGCTGGGCTTTTCCGATCCCACCGCCTTCCATCACGCCTTCCAACGCTGGCACGGCGTGCCCCCGCAAGCCTATCGCGACGCCAAAATTCGTTAGTTCAAATTTAAGTTTGTGTAACGCAACCCCGCATCCGCGGCGCTCTGGCCGTGCATCGGCGAATTCGCGTTGCACCCGCCTCCACGGTAGAATATAGATGATGCGCGTTCGCGTCCTATTTTTCGGTCAACTGAAAGACATCGCCGGCGTCTCGCAAGAAGACGCCGAACTTTCCGAAGGCGCCCGCGTGGAAGATCTCTACGAGCGCTACGCTCGCCGCTTTCCCCGCCTCGCCGACTTCCGCCGCTCCGTCGCCGCGTCCGTAAATCAGGAATACGCCGAATGGCGCGCCTCGCTCGCACCGGGTGACGAAGTTGCGTTCCTCCCTCCGGTCAGCGGTGGCCAGCAAGCCGCCGTCAGCGGCGACATCGTCCTTCTCGTGCGCGAACCCATCCATCCGCGCGAAATTTTGCTCAACCTCAAAGCCTTCGAAGATGGCGCCGCCGTGATCTTCGACGGCTTCGTGCGCAACAATTTCAAAGGCCAACGCACCCTGTATCTCGAATACGAAGCCTACGAACCCATGGCCTACACCAAGCTGCGCGAAATCGCCGCGCACATTCACGCGCAGTTTTCAATCCATCACCTCGCGATCGTCCACCGCCTCGGCCGCCTGGAAGTTGGCGACACCAGCGTCTTCATCGCCGTAAGCGCGCCGCATCGCGCCGCCGCCTTCGACGCCTGCCGTTACGCCAT
>Ga0209655_10000352_pt1 | contig 17397 bp, 15 predicted proteins | sample BogFormECP03_OM2_FD_188236 | JGI IMG/M metagenome (GOLD analysis project Ga0209655, IMG submission 188236) | Bog forest soil microbial communities from Calvert Island, British Columbia, Canada - ECP03_OM2 (SPAdes) (version 2) | ecosystem: Environmental > Aquatic > Freshwater > Wetlands > Bog ...
GCGCAACCGCGATAAAGTGTTTGAAGAAAACGGCGCGCGCATTTTCGTGGATCCCAAGAGCTATCTCTATCTTCACGACACCACGCTGGATTATCACGAAGACCTGATGAAGCAGGGCTTCGTCTTCCAAAATCCGCAGGCGGCGCGGAGTTGCGGATGCGGTAGTTCGTTTACTGCCTGAGCGGGGCAGTGGGCGGAGCGGTAAGCGGTATGCGTTTCAAGTTTCACGTTTCGCGCTGAGCTGAGGTGTTTCTCTCCTGTGCCAATCGCGCTCTTCTTCCCTCGGGGGCGCGCCCGGACCAGACCAGACCCATGAGCGTCATACGATCCCAAGATGCGCAGGCCGAGGGCATACCGGTCAGCAGTTGTTGGAATTGCCGCGCGGCGGTCACCGGCGCGCATTTTTGCGCCTCGTGCGGAAAGGTGCAGCCGCTGCCTGCAGGCGCGAGTTTTTTTGCGTTTTTCGGATTGCCGCAGAAGCTGACCATCGAACCAGCCTCGCTCGAAGGCCAGTTTCATATGCTCAGTTGGAAGCTGCATCCGGATAATTTTGTGCGCGCCAGCGAATTCGAGCGCAACTTGTCGCTGGAGCGCTCCTCGCAGTTGAACGACGCGTATCGCACGCTGCGGGAGCCGATCGCGCGCGTCGAATACCTGCTCGAGCACCTCGGTGTGCGCAAGGAAGGCACCACCAAGCAGCAGGCGCCTCCGGAATTGCTCGAGGAAGTTTTCGAGCTGAATGAATCGCTCGATGAATTGCGCGAAGCGCGGGCTGCGGGTGGCGATGTGGCCGCGCTGCAGGGACGGTTGGAAGCAGCCCAGGAAAATTTCCAGGAAGATCTTGACGACGTGGATGCCGAACTTGCAGGGCTGGGGCACGACTGGGATGCCGCGGTTGATTTCGGTGGTGATGAATCGAAGAAGCAGGCTTTGCTGGCGCGCATGAATGAAGTGCTGAACCGCCGCGCTTACATCCGCAATCTAGTGGCGGGCGTGCAGAAGGAACTTGGGAGCGAGTGAACGATGGGACGTGTAGTTGGAATTGATCTCGGTACTACATTCAGCCTGATCGGGTTCATGGACGCGCAAACGGGCGTGCCGAAGTGTATTCCGGGACCTTATGGCTCGACTTTGTGCCCTTCTGTCGTAAGCGTGGACCGGGACGGCAAAGTGATCGTAGGCGAGCCGGCGCGCGCGAAGCTACTGACGCAGCCCGAGCGCACCATTTACTCCGTGAAACGCCTGATGGGCCGAGGCGTCGCGGACGTGCAGGAAGAGCTGAAGATTTTTCCGTTTCGCATTGATCCCGGCAGCGACAACGTAATCCGCGTGCGCCTGGGCGACAAAAGTTTTACCGCGCCGGAAATTTCCGCCTACATTCTGCGCGAGCTGAAATCCTGGGCCGAAGCCTATTTCAAGGAGCCGGTGGATCGCGCGGTGATCACCGTGCCGGCTTATTTCAACGACGCGCAGCGCCAGGCCACCAAAGACGCCGGCCGCCTCGCCGGACTCGAAGTGCTGCGCCTGGTGAACGAGCCGACGGCCGCGGCGCTCGCCTACGGCTTGCACAAACAGAAGCGCGGCCACGTGGCTGTGTACGATTTTGGCGGCGGCACGTTCGATATTTCGGTCCTGAAGCTGATCAGCACCAACGAAGGCGACATCTATCAGGTGCTCGCGACCAACGGCGATACCCACCTGGGCGGCGACGATATTGACAACGCGCTGCTGGATCTGGCGCGCCGCGAAATTCGCGACAAGTTCGGCGTGGAATTCGATCATCGCGGCGAAGCCATCCAGACCCTGCGCAAGAGCCTGATTCGCGCCAAGCACGAACTTTCCTCGGCGGAAAAAACCATCGTGCAATATCCGCTGGAATCGAAAGGCATGTACATCCGCGAAATCACGCGCGCGGAATTCGACGAACTGATTCGCCCGATCATTGCGCGCACCATGGCGCCCGTGAAAATGGCCCTGGCCGATGCCAAACTCGCGCCGAAAGAAATGGACGAAGTGGTGTTGGTGGGCGGCTCCACGCGCATCCCGCTGGTGCGCAAGACCGTGGGCGATTATTTCCAGCGCGCGCCGCATTGCGAGTTGGATCCCGACGAAGTGGTCGCGCTGGGCGCGGCCGTGCAGGCGGACATCCTCGAGACCGGCGTGAAAACCATGCTGCTGCTGGACGTGACACCGCTTTCGCTGGGCATCGAGACCATGGGCGGCGTAATCGCAAAAATTATTCCGCGCAATTCCACCATTCCCGCCAGCGCGCAGGAACTTTTCACCACCGGCGTCGAGAATCAGACGGCGATTGACGTTCACGTGTTGCAAGGCGAGCGCGAACTGGCCAAGGATTGCCGCTCGCTCGCGCGCTTCCAGTTAAAGACGCCGCCGGGACCCGCGGGCCTGGCGCGCATCGAAGTGAAATTCCTGATTGATGCCAACGGAATTCTGCAAGTGGCCGCGCGTGATTTGCGCACCAGCGAGCAGCACACCGTCGAAGTGCAGCCCAGCTACGGCCTTTCGGATACCGAGATCGAACGCATGCTCGAGGAATCCATCGAATATGCCGAGCAGGATTTTGCCGAGCGCCAGGTAATCGAAGCCCGCACCGAAGCGGAGACCATCCTCGCCGCGACGGACAAAGCGCTCGCCGACCCGCGCTCGCAGGAAATTTCGGCCGCGGAACGAAAAGCCATCGCAGATTCGGAAGCGCAGTTGCGCGCTGCGCTCGCGGGCAGCGATTACAAATTGATGCGCACACGGATTGACGAGATCAACGCGGCGACGGCGCACCTTGCTGAAGTGTTGATGAACGGCGCGCTGCAAACGGCTTTCGAAGGCAAGCGGCTGGACGACGTATAAAACAACACGCGAACGAGCGGCAGGCTCGGCTCGCGATGACATTTTTGGTTTGGTGAATTGGCGCTCGACCGTTCTGATTTTGTGATGGGCGCGTTGAGAGAGGAGCAGCACAGCATGGGCGGCAAGAATCCATATATTGAAGAAACAAAGTTCGCGCCCGCGACGAAGAAATATAAAGTCACGTTTGTCAGGGAAGGGAAGACCGTCGAAATTGATCCCGAAAAAATTCCCTACGGCCACGACGGCCTGCCCGGCAGCATCCTGGATATTTCGCAGGGCTATCACATCGGCTTGGACCACGCCTGCGGAGGCGTGTGCGCCTGCTCCACTTGCCACGTGATCGTGCACGAGGGTCTGGACAGTTGCAACGAAGCGACGGACGCAGAACTCGACCAGCTGGACGAAGCGCCGGGCGTGACGCCGAAATCGCGCCTCGGTTGCCAGTGCGTGCCGGACGGAACCAAGGATGTCGTGGTCGAGATTCCGGAATGGAATAAAAATTACGCGAAGGAAGCCGAACACTAGAAATTCGCGATGCGCCGTAGCGTTGCGACCGCGGCATATAGCCGACGCGGAAACATTTGCATCCAGGAGCGGGACGGAATGCCGAACACGTTTGATTGGGACAACGCCGAGGAAATCGGCATCCAGCTCGCCGAAAAACATCCGGGCGTGGACCCGCTAACGGTGCGCTTCACGGACATGCACAAATGGATCATCGAGCTGCCTGGATTTACCGGTGACCCGAAATTGTCGAATGAAGGAAAGCTGGAAGCCATTCAAATGGCCTGGCACGAAGAATTCCAGGAAAGCCAGTAACGCAGTTTCCCCGCACGCCGCATCCCCACGAACTTTCGCCCGTGCTTTGGCAAGCAATTCGCCAGTAGTTCGCACGCGGTTCGCACAAACTTCCACACCCGCTTCCGCAGTAGTCCAAATTGTCCATCGAATCGCGCCCGCGATTCCCCGCATCCAATCCGGCAAATCGCGCCGGCGTGATACATTTTTGTCCTCGGGATTGAACTTGGCGCATTGCATCAGCCGGCCGGGAGGCATCACCATGGAAGCGGATCTGCGATTTCCCGTAGGAAAATTTCAGCGGCCAACGGCGCCGCTGCCGGACGGCCAGCGCCACGAGTTCATCGAAGCGATCGCGGCGACACCCGCGCGGCTGAACGAGGCTGTGAAAAGTTTAAAACCTGAGCAGCTCGACACGCGCTACCGTCCCGAAGGCTGGACCGTGCGCCAGGTAGTGCATCACGTTCCAGACAGCCACATGAACGCCTACTCGCGCTTCAAACTCGCGCTCACCGAAGACCTTCCGTTGATCAAGCCCTACGACGAAGCGAAATGGGCCGAGCTGGGCGATGTAAGAACGGCGCCCATCGAACTTTCGCTCGCCCTGCTGGAAAATCTGCACAAGCGCTGGGTGTTGCTGCTGCGCACGCTGGGCCCGGCGGAATGGTCGCGCAAGTTCCGTCACCCGGAATGGGACAAGCCCATGTCGCTGGACGATACGCTCGCGTTGTACGCCTGGCACGGAAGACATCACGTGGCGCACATCACATCGTTGCGTGAACGCGAAGGCTGGCAGTAGCGCAGCCGAGAATAGAAAAGCGAAATTGGAAAATGGAACAGCATGGAAGACACCAACCATCGCCCCACGTGGAAAACACTATTAGCCTTCGCGATTATTTACTTTGTGTGGGGCTCCACGTTTCTAGCGATTCGCGTGGGCGTCCGCGAAGTTCCGCCGTTAGTTCTGGCAGCGATGCGTTTTTCGGTTGCGGGCCTGGTCCTTTTTGGCTGGGTGCTCGCGAGCGGCGAACGCGCACCGACCGCGCGTGAATGGCGGTCCGCGTCCTTATTAGGTCTGGTGATTTTCGTTTTCGACTACGGGCTGTTGTTCTGGGCCGAGCAGCGCGTGCCTTCGGGCCTTGCCGCCGTGATGCTGGCCATGATTCCCGTGTTCATGGCGCTGTCTGAGATTATTTTCCTGCGCACACAGCGGCTCACGATTCGCCTAGCCCTGGCGCTCTTGATCGGCATCGGCGGAGTAGGAGTGCTAGTGAGCCACACGTTAAATCTGGGCGGCGCGCCGATTGATAAGCTGGGCGCGATGGCGCTGATTTTCGCATCCATCAGTTGGTCGCTGGCGTCCGTGCTGGCGCGCAAGCTGCCGCTGCCTGCTTCCAAAGTGATGAGTTCGGGAGCGCAAATGCTCACCGGCGGGATCCTTCTCACCATCGCGGCCGGCGCGTTCGGTGAATTCAGAAATTTTCATCCGTCGGCCGTTTCGCACGGCGCCTGGTTCGCGCTGCTTTACTTGATCGTCGCGGGCTCGATCATCGGTTTCACGGCATATGTGTGGCTGATCCATCACGAATCGCCCACAAAAGTCGGCACCTACGCGTACGTGAATCCGATTGTCGCGGTGCTGGTGGGATATTTTCTGGGCGGCGAAGCTCTCACCACGCGCACGATCCTGGGCACGCTGCTTGTTCTGATCAGCGTGGTGGTAATCACTACCACGCCCGCGAAAAAACCGGCGGAAACACTCTTGGCGGAAGATGCAGCGTAACGTCCGCGCACCCCACGCGGCATTACACCATTCTTAACGCAGCTTTTCGATCTGTTGCTGCACGTGGCTGCGAAATTCCAGCGGATGCGCGACTTTGCGAAATGGATCGGAAGTTCCGCCCGTCCCAATCATCACGATTGTTCCGTAACCCAGCATCCGGCCGAACGTCGTCTCGCTCACTTCGATGCTCTCCACTTTGTTCAGCAGCATTTCGATGGTCTTGCGGCTCATCAGCCCCGTCTTGATCACCACGCGCCGGCTAGTCACCGCCATTTCCGTGGCGTTGCGCCGCACCATGCCCATCATAATAACGATGGCGCCGCACACCAGCAGCGCTGCGCCGCCGCCTTCCGTCAGACGCAAAGTGTTGCGGTCCATTCCGTGTTGGCTGAACGCATAATAAAGCAGCAGCGCGCCGGGCACGCCGAGCAGCAGGAATCCTACGAAGAGGTGCCCGAGCATCACGATCCAATGCAGCCGCGTCTGGTAAATCACTGTTTCGCCGGGAACCAGGTTCGATTCTACGTAGCTCATGTGCTCCACCCCCAAATTGCTCAGCCCAACAAAAATCAAGCCGCTGGTTCGTTATCGAACGAGGCTATCACAACGGCCGGAAAGTTCTCGCGTCCACGTAGGCGCAACTCTTCGCCAATCGCGTGGCCACAGGCCACGCCGCGCCTGCTTCTGCTTGCTTGTGAATTCCGCCCGTATCTCTGATAATCTAGGTACGTCTGGCAGCACTTCCTCTGTGGCGCTATGGTGCAACGGTTAGCACGCGGCCCTTTCAAGGCTGAAATACGGGTTCGATTCCCGTTAGCGCTACCAATTACGTCCTGATTCGACGGCCTTCGTATTCCCCGCAATCCCTCACTTCCACAAATACACCTGGCATGAGCCCCATCGCGGTCCGCCGCCGCGCGTTGCCTTTATGGAAACAATTCTCCGCCAACCCACAACAAAAGCCGCCGCCGCGTGTTTTACTGGATTGCAGGGCAAGGCCGCGGTCCCATCCCCCGCGGAAGCCATCCCAATTCCACACGAGGTGATAATCCGAATGAAAACTCTTACCAGAATTGCTGTGATCGCCGCGGCGATCGCATTCTTGCTCCCGTTCACGTCGCAGATTCTCCGCGCGCAAGGCAAGCATCCAGCTTACCTGCACGCCCTTTCCGATCTGCGCGATGCCCGGGCGCACCTGCAACGCCCCGACGGCGGCGTTTTGCACGCTGAGGAGCGCGCCGCGATCGAAGAGATCGACCATGCCATCGCTGAAGTCAAGCAGGCGGCATACGATGACGGCAAGGACGTTGGAGATCACGTTCCCGTGGACCCGCACGATCCGTGGGCCGGACGCTTGCACAAGGCCCGCGCGCTGCTGGACAAGGCGCATCACGATATCGAAAAGGAAGAGGATAACCCGGAAGCGCGAGGCTTGCGAGACCGCGTGATCATGCACATTGACCGTGCCCATCATCATGTGGACGAAGCAATTGCCATCGTTGATACGCACTAGACCAAGAACCTGAATCCAAACACTTCCCTGGGCCGGCAATCCGCTGGCCCAGGGATTTTTTGTTTGCGGCCATCCTCGCGCCACCTCCGGCGCGCCTGCAGAAACCCGAAATGAGGTAAAATTGCCGTAGTAGGTGGGGAAAAGAGGCGGCGGACGCAGTTCGGCGCGCGCGACAACATCGGCGCGCGCAGCACAAAGGAGAGTCACAGTGGCGGATTTAATGAGGACATCGAACCCGGCTCTGAACGCCAAGGCATTTCAAGGCGAGGGCGTCGGATTGGGCGAGGCGATGACGCTGCAGGGAACCGTCAACAAGACGGGCTTGCTGCTGATCTGCGTGATCGCGACGGCGGCCTGGACCTGGAACATTTACACGCGTTCGCAGAATCCCCAGGCGGTGCTGCCGCTGCTCGCCATCGGCGGAATCGGCGGATTTATTTTCGCGCTGGTGACAATCTTCAAGAAGACCTGGGCGCCGCTGACTGCGCCGGTTTACGCGTTGCTCGAAGGCCTGCTGCTCGGCGGCATCTCCGCCATTTACGATGTGCGCTTTCATGGGATCGCAATTCAAGCGGTGAGCCTGACGTTTGGCACGCTCGCGATCCTGTTGCTGGCGTATCGCTCCGGACTGATTCCGGTCACGGAGAAGTTCCGGCTAGGCGTGGTGGCGGCCACCGGCGGAATTATGCTGTTCTACGTAGCGACGATCGTGCTGGGATTTTTCGGCATCCACTTCACCACAATCAGCGGCTCGGGACCCATCGGGATCGCGTTCAGCGGATTCGTCGTGGTCGTGGCGGCGCTGAATCTGGTGTTGGATTTCGATTTCATCGAAAGCGGTGTGGCCGCGGGCGCGCCTAAATATATGGAGTGGTACGCGGCGTTCGGGTTGATGGTCACGCTGATTTGGCTGTATCTGGAAATACTGAACCTGCTCGCGAAGCTGCGCAGCCGCGATTGATCGCAGGTACCGCGCGGCTGCCGTGCACCATTCCGACCTCACATAGGCCCGCGCTCCCCGCGCGGCATCAATTCGGACGGTGATTATAGGGCGAATTCCGGCCTCACGCTTTGAGGTAGCCAGCCACCAGAAATGTAACGTTTTCACCCCGTCCAGGTCGAATTGGAAATCGTGATTTCGCCCTCTTTCCCCTAACTAGCTCTCCCAAATAGGTTTAGGCATCGCCCCGGCATGGCCTGGGAACTGCAATGTAACTATCGAATTCTGTGGCTCGCCCGCCACCTCCTGGGCGATTCGAGGGTGTCAGCGTGAAAGAACGCACTACGATTTTGAACTGCGGCAGGCGCGAAGCCAACAGTCAGCGCGGATTTTCGCTGGTTGAAATGAGCGTCGTAGTGATGCTCATTCTGATTATCTCGGCGATGGCGCTGGTCGCCTATTTGCCGACGCTGCAGGACGCGCGCTTCGACGCCGCGATGAAGGAAGTGGTTGACCAACTGCGCCAGGCGCGCGAGTACGCCATCACCAACCGCCGTTACGTGCAGGTCACCTTTCCCACCGTCGTCGTTAGTGGCATCACTCAATATCAAGTTGTCATGCAGGTGAGAAACGATCTCACCGCCGGCGCCGGAGCAGTGAATCCGATTTTAAGCAAGGTGCCCATTGAATCTCCGGCCCAGTATTATTTGTTCACCGCAGCGCCAGACACGCCGGACGCCTTCGGCAATGCAGCAGCGGTCGAATTCGAAAGCCTCGCCGGAGGGCCGGTCGGCGGAATGCTTTTCCAAAGCGATGGCGAACTAGTGGATGGAGCGACATTTCAACCGATTAATGGAACGGTATTCATCGGTCAACCCAACAAAAGTACGACGGCCCGCGCAGTTACTGTTCTGGGCGGCACCGGTCGGATACGCGGCTGGAAGGGCACGGGTCTGCTATGGGCCAGGTTCTGAAGGAGCTCAGGAAAATGTGGCAAGCGAATAAACGGCAAGCGGCGAAGGGCTTCACGCTTTTGGAGACGATGATCTCCCTGGTAGTTCTGGGTGTGGGCGTTCTGGGTTTGTGCGCCATGCTGGCGGATGCGCTGGCCTACATGCAGAGCTCGCAAGATGCTTTCATCGCGCAACAGAAGGCGGAAGAAGCCGCCGAAGCAATCTACACCGCGAAATACACGAACAACGCAACGTTTGCGCAGCTTTCCAACAATAGCGCGGGCAATCCGGCCGGACTTTTTCTATCCACACCGCAGCCCTTGCTCGTGCCTGGAGCTGACGGGTTGGTCGGTACGGTTGGCGACGCGGGCGGCACTCCGGCTTACATCGTCTATCCCGGACCGGACGGAAAACTAGGCACCGCCGACGATGTAAAGCAATCGCTCGGCAACTTTACGCGCACCGTCACCATTACTTCGGTGCCGGGATACACCAACAGCCTTAATCAGGTGGTGATCACGGTGAAGTACATAACGGGCAAATTCACGCGTAGCTATTCGCTCACCACGTACGTTTCAGCTTACTAGCATCAGGACCGCGAGGAGCAAGGATGAAGCGCCAAAGAGGATTTACGCTGATCGAATTGATGGTCTCCATGAGCATCGTGGTATCCGTCGTGGCCATCGCCACCGACGCCCTGATGCAGGCCGAGCACGTGACCACCATGGTCTCCTATGAAGCCAACACCCAGGAGAACCTGCGCGCCGGTATGCACTTCATGGTCCGTGATCTGATGCAGGCGGGCGAGGGAATTCCTCAGGGCGGCATCAGCCTCCCCTACACCGCGACCTCGGCGGTAAATCGCCCCGGCACCGCAACCACATTTCCGGTCGCCTACATCACGCTGCCGGCGATCACTCCAGGATCCCTGGCTGGGCAGTTGGCCACGTCCATCAATCCGTCCACCAACGCGGTGCTCACCGGAACTCCCACAGACATCATCAACATCATCTATGCGGATAACGTCCTGGTGGATGCGGCCGGACACTATCTCTACAGCTATCCGGTGGTGCAGGGCGCGCCGTCCACTCCGGTTTGCGCCGGAACGATCTCCGCTACGGGAGCGTCCGTCACGCTCGCGCCGGCCTGCTTCACCATGCCGGGCGTAACCAATCCCATCACTACCGGCAATTTGATCATGTTTCACAACCAGAACGGAACCGCGCTGGAATATGTCACCAGCGTCGCCGGCCCAACCATCAATTTCGCAGCCGGCGATCCGGCCGGCCTGAATCAAACCGGCCTGGCGAACGGCACGGTCGCGAAATTGGCCACTACTCCTGGAGTCTTTCCGCCCACCACGGTCACGCGCGTTTGGATGGTGACTTACTATATTAACTCCGCCACCGCGACGGACCCGCAATTGATTCGCCAGGTAAATTATCCCGGCTATCCCGCGGGCGGTCCCGTGAATCCGCCGCAGGCGATCGCCGACGATATCGAGAACCTGGGCTTCAGCTACGACATCACCAGCTCCACGGATGCTGCGGGCGTTTATCCTAACGGTCCCGGGAACGCCGCCCAGCCGGTTCTTCCCGATACGCCGGCGCAGATTCGCGCGGTTAACGTCTTTCTGGCCGGCAGGTCCGAAAATACCTACGAGGCCCAATCAACGCCGGTATTTCTGCGCAACAATCTGAGCACGCAGGTGAGCATCCGCAGCCTTTCGTTCACCAACCAGTTCCAGACGTCTGCAGGGTCCACGGCGCCGTAGGAGCTTCAGTCAATCACCAGGCGCTAGAGTCTTAAAGATTTTCAAGGAGATCCGCTGTGAGAATGGAACGCGAAAAGGGTGTTGCACTGATAACGTCGCTGTTTGTGCTGCTGCTGATTTCAGCCATCGTAGTGGGCATGAGCTGGATGGTGATGAGCGACCAGCGCCTCGGCGGCAATAACTCCAGCCGCGAGCTCGCCTTCTATGGCGCCGAAGCCGGCATGGAAAAAATGACCACCGACGTGGCGCAGCAGTTTGCCACTTCCGGTTCGCTCACCGCGGCGAACGTCACCACCATCACTTCCACTCCTCCTACGGGGCTCACCGGCGTCACCTATGTGAATTCCTCCGGCGCTTCCACCTATAACCTCACTTTCATCGCGGATGCATTCGGCAATCCCGCGACGACCAACGCCACCATTCTGCCGCCCAGTCCCTACGCCGGCATGCAAGGCTTGATCACGCCGTTCACCATGACGGTTGCGGCGCAGAACAGTTCCTCAGGCGCGGAAGTGAAGCTTACCCGCCAGGTTCAAGTAGTCGCCATTCCTGTATTCCAGTTCGGTATTTATTCCGATTCCGATCTTTCGTTCTTCAACGGCCCTTCGTTCGGCTTCGGCGGGCGCACCCACACCAATGGAAATCTATGGCTCACTCCGAACCAAGGTCCCACTTTCCTGGGTGACAAGGTCACCGTGGTAGGACAAGTCATCCGCACCAATCTGGAAAATGGCTTCGCGGTCACCGGCGCTGGAGCCACTTACGGTGGCGACGTTTCCATCGCCTTGTCGCCGGATCCGACCATGACCGGCGAGCCCGGCGGCGCTCCCTACACCAACGCTTCGTGGCGCGCATTGGCCATCGGCGAAGGCAGCGTCACGGGCAACAGCGTTTACGGCGCCGTCAGCACCACCTTGAATAATCCTGATTGGACGGGAACAGTAGTGCCAGCTTACAACGGTCAACTTCAGAATGGCGTGCCAGTGTTGAGCCTCACTTCCACCGCGTTGGGTGGCATCACGCCCATTTCATTGATTCGCCGCCCCATTCCTGGGGAACTCGGCGCTACACCGGCCACCTTCGCCCAGCGCCTTTTCTCTCAGGCCACCTTGCGAATCTTGATTGACGATTATCCGACTCCCGCGACTGTGCCGGGCTCGGCAGCTGCTTGCCACACGTCCGATATGATGAGCCTCGACACCGTCACCAGTGCCACCGATCCTGTTGATCTCGCGACCTTGGGGTATATCGCCGGCTCTCCACTCGGCTTTACTGCAAGCCCGGCTTGGTACGCTGGTAACTTTCCGCTGCCGGTGTCGGGAGCAAATGCTACCTACACCCCCAGCAACACGGCCGCTCAACCTGGATATTGGCTGCAGCCCAAATATCCAATCATCACCGGATGCATCAAGATCGAATATCAAGTGAATCCCGGCGGTGCGTGGACGGACTACACGAAGCAGATACTGGCCCTGGGCCTCACCGGGAAGAACATCAATCCGACCACCGGCGTGCTCGCGCCGCTCCTCGCGAGCCTGCCCGGCGCCCAAGTTGCTGCCCAAGGTCCGAGCGGGGGAGGTACCGCTACAGTTCCCTGCGCGAATCCCAGTGCGAACGCGATCATCCGTCTGGCTCGCGTACGTGACAACCTGGATACCGCAAGCGCCAGCGCGAACGGATGCGGAACCATTACCGCCGCAACTGTCGCCACCGATTTCTGGCCGAACGTGCTGTATGACACGCGTGAAGGAGTTGACCGCGCGCCGGCCGCCGCCACCTCCACACCGTTCATCGCGGCAGAAGGCGTAATGAATTACGTCGAGCTGGATGCCGGCAACTTGGTGGCTTGGTTCACTGCCAACCAGGCTGGCCTGGGCCTCGACAACAACACCGGATACACGCTGTATTTTTCAGACCGCCGCGGCGAACGGGTCGACACCAGCGTCGCCCCCAACGTCAAGACCGGCTCCTTCGGGTATAACGACATCATCAATCCCAGCGATCCGGCCAACGGCTGCTCGAACGTCGTCCTCGATCCCGGCGAAGACTTCGAAGGCGACGGTTTCCTCCGCACGTATGGCGGCCAAGAAATGGCTCCTACCTTGATTGCCCCGGCGAACTGGATACTGACCACTGCGGCGGCTCCCGTCGCACCCGCGAGCACCGTGATGTGGACCGGCGCGTCCGGCACGACAGGGAACATGATTGGCGCTACCATCAAAGTCGGAGCCACCACCTACTCCGGTGGCCTCTTCCCCAACGCCAACTGTGCGGGCCTCAATCCGAATCGTCCGGACGTTACCTACGGCAACGCGCAGGAAGCTCGGGAAAATCCTCCGGTCTTCTTCCGCCGCGCCCTGAAAGTCGTAAACGGAGCCACGCTCACCATCGGAGCCTCCTGCAGCGGAACCGATGGCCTTAGCATCGTTTCCGAAAACCCGGTTTACATCCAGGGCGATTACAACGCGCCGGTGGACGACGGAACCTGGGGCGGCGTCAGCGTCGCCGCAGCCGTCGAAGGCGACGCGGTCACGTTCCTTTCCAACAACTGGAACGACGTGAACTCCTTCGCTTTCCCCTTCAACACCAATAATCGGACTGCGGTGCCCACGGCGTACCGCGCCGCGATCATTTCCGGTAAGGGTATTCCATTCCCGTCCATTGGCGGACAGGCGCAGGACTTCGGCACGGACGGCGGTGTGCACAATTTCCTCCGCTTCCTGGAAAACTGGGGCGTGGTATGCCACTACCGAGGTTCGATGGTCAGTTTCTATTACAACCGTCAAGCCGTCGGTACCTATAAGGGCACCGGCGTATACGGTCCGCCCAGCCCGCGTGACTACTCCTTTGACACCAACTTTGCCCTGGGCCCCGCGTGTCTGCCGCCGCGCACTCCGACGTTGCGCTCCGTCAACACCATCGGGTTCTCGCAGGAAATTCTGCCGACCCAGTAACTGTTTTCGTATCCCGCAGCGCAAGAAGCGGCTCCCGTACCTCCCGGGAGCCGCTTTTGTTTTGCGCCGACCAAGCCGCTCGCGGCATCACGGCGAGGCGGGCAGAACGCGCACATTGAAATTCGTGTTCACGGGCGGCGCGTTGCAAGTCGGCGCCTCGCTGCTGGAGCATAATCCCGTAAACACATCGCTGAAATCTCCCGGCAACGCCAGGCCCACCAGCGGCTCGGCGTACAGGTTGTAGCTGTGCCCCACGGGCAGTCTCTCCAGGTCGAACGAGCCGTCAAACTGCGTCGGCGGATTGGCGGGATTGCAGCTCCAGCCGCCCAGCGTTCCCGCAATCACCGAGCCCGTCTCGGCATCCACGGCGACCACGTGCGCGCCGACCATGCCGCTGACCGGTAAGCCCGGCGAGGGCGCCGCCAGAGTCGCGAGCGCGAACGGATTCGCCGGAACGATCCGGCCGCGAATCGCGCCCACATTGAGCGTATCGTTCGGGTCCGGATATTGCGCGCGGATGCCGGTGCGATCGTCGCTCGTCAGCGGGCCATCCGGCACGGAACCGTCCGGCCGGTAGCCAAGATATTGGCCCGGCGGCGGCGCGAACGGGAACATCATCGCCCGAATCACTGCGGAATGATCCAGACCCATCCAGTGACCCAGTTCGTGCGTCAGCAGCGATTCCAGATCGTACGCGCCCGCGCCTTGCGGCTCCGCCAGCGCGCCCGGAGTGGCGAAGGTTGCCTGCCCGTCGTTGCGGAAGAGCGTGTCCGCGTCGAGAATTTGTCCCGCGAAGGCGGCCGGGCCAGACGCTCCCACCACCGCGCCCGGCGCGTTGGCGGTGATGGTGCGCGTAAATGCCAGCACCCCGCTGGTGAATGCCACGCTGGATTGGTTGAAGCAAATGGTGTTCAGTCCGTCCACGTTGTTCTCCTCGTCGTTGCTGCAGGAATTCGCCGGCGTCACCTGTTCCAGCGGCGCGAAGACGCCCGGATACGCAGTGGCGTTCATCGTAGTGCCCGTCACGCCGGACCACACGCCGAAGGAATCCGTAATCGTCTGATTGATCTCCGCGATTTGCGCCGGGGAGTGCTGCGCGGCGACGGTGAGGATTGTCGGCGACAACAGAGCCGTCATCGCCGTGCTCCAGCGCCGATTGAGCGGCGCGGCCGGCGAAAGATTCCAGTGATTCGGCTGCGGGCATCCGCCGCTTTGTGGGATGGTGCTATCCACGGTATAGGGAAACGCGCCCGCCGGGGAAATTGCCGAGAACAACAACAGCATGATGGTTGCTGTGGCCAGCTGTTTCTTCATTTTTTCCCTCCGCATGGCGTGCCCAACGCGCTTTGCACGCGCAGCCGCAGCGCCGCCACCGAAAGATTGCGGATGCCTGCGGCGTCGAATTGCCGCGCCGCCGGATCGTAAGTATCGAACGCAGCGGTATCCTGTATTACGGTTTCCGCGCCGCTGCGCGCATCGCGATGAATGCGAAAAGTTCCCTGCACCCAGCTCACGATGGAAAAATCGCCCCGCGCCGTGGGCTGCAGGAACAGGATCACTTCCTCGCCGGATCGAAAACGCGGCACGCCGGAGACGGTGGACGTCAGGTTTCCCACCGAGCCGCCCAGCAGCCGCACCGTCACTTGCTGTGCCGCGCCAGTCGGCGCGCCCTTCCAGGAATCCTCCACTTCGAACGACGTGAACGTCCAGATCTCGCCGCCGTCCCATCCGACGGAATTCCCCAGGCACTGCGCGCGCACCACCAGCTGCGCATGTTGCGTCATCTTCGCCACGGACATGCGCTCCAGCGTGGTGGCCACAGCCGTCGTTGCCGTGCCCGCGTGCAGCGTCGCCAGCAGCAGCACGATTACTATCTTCTGCGCCATTCTGTGCGCCATTTTGGGCGCCATTTCGTGGGCCATTTCGTGTGCCATTTTGTGCAATGGTGTTTTCATCTCATCTCACCTCCAGCATTCCCGTCGACGCTGCGCGATCGTTGTTCAACGTGGTGATGAACAGTGTGCGCACGCCCGGCAGAGTGGCGCTCGAAATTTGCAGATCGAGCTCGATCATGTTCGGGAAAAGTCCGGTGATGGCCGAAGCCGTCACGCCGATGTCGCTGCCGTCCGGCGCTCCGCCCGCACCGCTGAACTCATAAACAAATGTGGGATCGAGCAAGTTGCCGTGAATGCACAGGCTCACCACCGCCGTGCCGGAAGCCGGGCGCGTCACCGTCAGCGGCGAGCCCTGAATTCCGCAGCTACCGTCGCTGAGCAGGCCGATGGTATCCACATCAATCGGCGCGGACTCCGCAGCCGTAGTTGGCTCGGGAACCACCAGCACGATGGACGTAGCAGCGGGCGCGCCGCTCGACAGCGCCAGCGTCCCTACCGAAATGTCGAAGGGTATGATCACGAACGGCACCGGATTCGAAAGCGCGCCGTTCGGGCCCGGATTCTGCACTTGAACGGTGGAAGTTGCAGCGGAGGCCACGTCCGCGGGATTCAGTCCCGTGGCACAACTCGTTGCCGCCGCGCATGTGGTGCCGCGCGCCGTGCCGTTGATCAAAATTGTCGAAGCCCCGACGCCGCTGCCCGCGACAAATCCCGCCCCCTGCACGGCCAGCGGAAAACTCTCGACGGCTCCTGCGAAAACGCTCGAGGGCAAAATAATTTCGATGGTTGGGCCGCTGGTGATCGCCACCGTCGCACTGGCCGTCTTGCTGGCGTCAGCCGCGCTGCTGGCCAGCACCGTCACCGCGTTCGGTGAAGGCGCGGATGTCGGCGAGGTGTAAAGCCCCGCGCCATTGATCGCGCCGCACGCGGTGCCCGCGCAGCCCTGTCCCGCCACCCCACTCTGCACGCTCCACGTCACCGCGTGGTCCGTCGTGCCCGTCACTACCGCAAAAAATTGTTGCGTGGAAATCGCGCCGCCTGAAGGCGGCAAGAACGCATACGCTGGCGACACCGTCACCGCCACGTTGCTGCCGGGCGCGGAAATCGAAATCAGCGAGCTCCCGCTCTTGGTCGGGTCAGCCTCGCTGCTCGCCGTCACCGTCACGGGATTCACGGTGGTCACGGTCGCGGGCGCCAAATAATCAACGCTGGCGGAGCCGGCGCCCGTCGGAGCCACGCAGGGGCTGGACGCTTGTTGGCAAATCTGCCCCACCGCCGTGTTCCCATTCGCGATGGAATTCACACTCCACGTAACCGACGTGTCGGCGGAATTGGTCACCGTCGGCGCGAGCGTCACGCGTGCGCTGGTGAGAATAGACGCGCTGGGTGGCGAGATGCTTACGGTCACAACGCTGACGATAGTGATCGTGGCCGAAGCGGTCGCGCCGCCAACACCGCCAGCCACCGCATGAATCGTCACCGGATTCGTCGCGGGAAGATTAGCCGGGGCGGTGTAAGAAGAAGTTGTCGCACTGGTCACCACAATGGTGCCCACCGCGGCGCTGCCGCCCGAAATTCCGTTTACGTCCCAGGCAATCGCCGCCGCGCCGATTCCACAGAACGACGCGGTAAACGTCTGCGCTTGTCCCAGATCCACCTGAGCCGTGAGCGGTGCAATCGAATTAGGATTAGCGCATGCAATCGTCACCGCCGCGCTTCCCGTCTTCGCGGGATCAGCTACGCTCGCGGCAGTCACGGTGACCAGCGCCGGCGATGGAATCACCGCCGGCGCGCTATACACCGCGGAGCTGGCGCCATTCGCCACCACCGTGCCCACCGTCGCGTTTCCGCCGGATACGCCGTTTACGCTCCATGTGACGCCGCCCGTAACACCGCCTGCGCCGGAAATGTTTGCCGTAAAA
>Ga0209655_10000353_pt1 | contig 17384 bp, 12 predicted proteins | sample BogFormECP03_OM2_FD_188236 | JGI IMG/M metagenome (GOLD analysis project Ga0209655, IMG submission 188236) | Bog forest soil microbial communities from Calvert Island, British Columbia, Canada - ECP03_OM2 (SPAdes) (version 2) | ecosystem: Environmental > Aquatic > Freshwater > Wetlands > Bog ...
AACGGAGCCGCTCGCGCGTGTAATGGTGGAAGCCGAACACCAGGATGATGTGAAGCGCTGGACGGAGACGCTCGCGGAGGCGCTGCGCGAAGCGATTGGAGCTTAACGTTCGCGCGGTTCGTGGTGCTTCTGTGGTGTGCCGGCGGAGAGCCTACTTCGCTGACGTCCCCGGCTGGATGGGACCAAACGATTGGATGACGCGATTAATCTCAGGCTGTGTGATCTTCACGCCATGGAGTTCGTCACCCTGAATATTGATCACGAACCAGTGGTTTCCCAAATCAAAGAAATGTAACGTGACGTTTTGCCAGCCGCGCGGCAAGCCACTCACTTCGAAGCCGTGGTAGTTCTTAGTCTGAAAAGAGTAGATGCTCGGTGCCATAGGATTATGTTCGAACCATAGGCCCTTGATTTGCAATAGAGCCCCATAACGTTGGAATTCAGAACGCGATTGCAGCGGTGACCAGCCAGGCGGAACTGCAGACATTATCTTCGTGAACTGGTCATACTTGGAGTCGTGCATCGACGTTCCGAAAATTCTTGCGAAATCCGAGGCACTTGAATGGATTGTTTGTGGGCTTATGGGCTCCCCGTCTCCGATCTGGGGATCGAGGAACCTAATCCTCTGGCCCGTCTGTAACTCAATTAGTCCGTCGCCACGCTCGCTCTTAATGTCGCCCCATGGAACTTCGAATCGGTAGCCATATTGCGAAACGACGTTTCCACCTGCGGCCGATGTGGATAAATCCTCCAGTGGATGAGGAACAGAACTCCAACCGCGGGGCGGATCATCCGGCGAACGAAGCAGCATGGGGCGCAATCGGAAGTAAGTGATTGTCTGCGGACCGTAATAGCATCCGCATACAACAAGGAAAGCCGTGAAGACGGAGCACGCAAGAATCCCGAGGCATTTGGGGCGCATTGGGGGTTTTATCACCGCTTCATATGAGCAATATTATTAGACTCCAAAGACTTTGACGTTGTGCCCAGTTTTAGCCGCACGTGCGTGACTGCTAACTCCTCACGGGTCGGATTACGAAAGTAGGGTCCGGCCGTAATTCCGCCAAATCGTGCCTTTCGCGGGAACTATTTCTGCGTTGGCGACATTCTAAGTAGTGAGAGGCGCGGGACGGACGCAATTTGGCCCTTGTAGCGCCGGTTGCCGTACTACAAATGGAGCACTGAAGTGCGCCACTACAAGGGCCAAGGCAACGTCTAAACCCGGGAGCGGAAACGCTGTAGCAGTCATTTATGAATAGCGACAACCAGCTCATATTGGAGTTCCAGCAGGGTTCGCGTGAGGCATTCGTGGAGCTATTCGAACGCTATCGCGAGCCTATCTACGGATTTTTCCGGCGGAGGCTGGACTATCCGGCGCGCGCGGAGGAATTGGCGCAGGAATGTTTTCTGGCGCTGCTGCAGAATGTGCAGCGCTACGAGCCGCGCGCCAGTTTTCGCAGCTATTTATACGGGATCGCGATTCATCTGGTGGCTGCGGAACGGCGGAAAGCGGGGCGCGAAGTGGTGGAAAACGAAATGCTCGATGGCCGGGCGATGGAAGGTAACGCCGCGGAAAATAATGATGCCGGAATCTGGGTGCGTAACGCGCTGGGACATCTGGAACAAAGCGAACGGGAGATATTGATGCTACGCGAGTACGAACAACTCAGTTACGGCGAAATTGCAGCGGTGCTGCGCATGCCGCTGAATACGGTGCGCTCGCGTTTATTCCGGGCGCGCGCGGCGCTGAAAAATCAATTGCTGCCGGTGAGGGATTAGGCCGAGGAATTTTATGGAACGAAATGCACAACACGCGTTTGACGCCGCAGAGGTAATGGCATATCTCGACGGCGAGCTGGAAGCGCGGCGAGCGGCGGCGCTGGCCGCGCATCTGGTGAGTTGCAGCGAGTGCCAGGAAGTGGCGCAGGGATTTCGGGCGCTTTCAGAGCGGATGCTGAGCTTCGAGGTGGAGCATCCTTCGGCAGGGATGAACGAAACGGTGCTTGCTGCGCTCGATTCCGGACAGTCTGCGAAGGCGCCCACTGCGGGGCGCGCTCGGAATCTACGCGCTTGGAATTGGCAGCGTATGTTCGCGCGTCCGCGTAATTGGGCGATTGCGTGCGCTGTGACTGTAGCGGCGATTGCGTTCATCGGGATACCGATCCTGCGAAGGGAGCGGTCCGCGCCACTCAACGGCCGAAATTTCACGAACCTTGTGACATTGGAACACGAGGGTTCGGCTTTCCGGGCGTCCGAAGAAGCGCAAGGCCCGGCAAATGCGCTTCCTGCATCGAGAGGAGCGATCCCGGTATTTTCTGAGCGTACGGTGCCACCGGAGCCACCGCCTCCCGCGTCTGGTGACGAATTAAAGGCTCCGGAAAATGTCGGGCCGATGATCGTGCAGACGGCGTCGCTGAATATTTTGGCGACAAACTACGACGGGGCCAGCGCGGCGATAGAAAAATTCGCTGCAGCGCATGGCGGCTACGTGGAAAAGCTCGACGCCAAAGCCCAGACCCGCAATGCGCGGGAACTTTCCGCGGCGCTGCGCATCCCGACGAAGCAGCTCGATGCGTTTTTAGCCGATGTGCGGAAGCTCGGGCACGTCGAAGAGGAAACGCGCTCCAACGAGGAGGTCAGCGACCAATACGTTGACCTGCAAGCGAGGCTGAAGAGCGCGCGGGCCACGGAGCAGCGGCTGATCGAACTGCTGGGGACCCGCACAGGGAAGCTCCAAGACGTGCTGGAAGCCGAACGCGAGCTTGCGCGCATCCGTGGAGAAATCGAGGGCATGCAGGGGCAAAGCGCGATCCTGGTCCACCGGGTGAATTACGCGACGGTGCAGGTTGACCTGAGCGAAGAATACCGGCAGGTACTGGGCTCAGGGCCGATTTCCACCGGAACAAGGCTCCGAAACGCGGCGGTGGAGGGATTCGCCAACCTCGAAGAGGGCGCGGTAGCACTCGCGGTTTTCCTCTTCGCAGTGGGGCCGTCGTTCTTGTTCTGGCTGGCAATTTTGCTGGTTCCCGGATGGTTCCTATGGAAGCGGTTCAGGGTTCGGGCTTAGCGCTAGCCGCTATTTTCTTCCAAAGAACATAGAAAAATGGCGGCGCACTTTCAGAAAGTGGATGTTCAAACCGCAATACCATAGGCGAATTCCATTTCACAGGAGCTAAACCCTGCCGGCACATCAGATAGTGCGGCCGCAGTAATAGACAATAAGCTGGCAACTGGCGTGCAAACTATACAGCGGCTGTCTCTTATCCCGGGGTGGGCCGGTTTCGCCGCGCTGAGACCGGAACTAGGGGTAGAGCATGACGGGGGCCCGACGGGGCCCCCTCTTTATTTGTGTTGGCACCTTGGACGCTCGTTCCAGGCAAGTGGATTGTCCGCGTTGCCTTGCTGTGCTGTAATACCCTCAGTTTTCTTGCACCCTCTCACATATGGGATTTGGCGCCGCGCCGTTCATACTGATTGCCCTCCTTTGGGTGATTGGTGTGCCTGTGCTGGCCATCGTCGCCTATGTGCGCGTGGGTGCAGTGAAGAGCGCGGCGCAGGCCGAAGCGGCGCAGTTAATCCGCCGGATCTATGCCTTGGAGCAGCGGCTCGCGCAGATTGAGAAGGGCGTGTCGGCGCTGAACGCTGCGGCGAGTGCGATTCCTCCGCGGGTAACTGCTGATCCGGCTGCGGCTGTTGCGCATCCGCCTGTCCCGGCGACGCCCCCCGTGTCTATGCCCTTACCTACGCAGCCTGCACGGCCATCCGTAGTTTCCGCGCCTCTATCGCCGACACATACGCCTGCGCCGGTTCGTGCCCACGTGCCGGCACTTTCGCAGCAGCCGATGTCCCGCGGCAGAATGACGAGCGACGCGGCCAGCGGAAACTTTGAGGAGGTGGTCGCGGGCCGCTGGCTGAACTACGTGGGAATTCTGGCGCTGCTATTTGCCGTGACGTTCTTCCTGAAATACGCGTTCGACAATAATTGGGTGGGCCCGCGCGGTCGGGTCGGCATTGGTCTGCTCGCGGGCAGCATTCTGTATCCGTGGAGTCACCACCTGCTCGCTCGCGGCTACAAATATTTTTCCGAAGGAATCGCGGGGCTGGGTGCGGCGGTGCTGTATTTGTCGTTGTGGGCGGGCTGGCATTACTACCATATTTTTTCGCAGGACGTTGCGTTCATGGCGATGATCGCGGTGACGGCAGTGACGCTAGTGGTGGCCGTGGGGCGCAACTCCGAGCGAATTGCATTTCTGGCGCTGTTGGGCGGCGTGATTACGCCGATGCTGGTGAGCACCGGCCAGAATCACGAAGTTTCGCTGTTCACGTATCTGACGATTCTCGGCGCCGGAGTGCTGGGAATTGCCTGGGTGCGTGATTGGAAATCGCTCCCGCCTGTGCAGTTTCTGGCGACGCTGGTTTATTTCTGGGGCTGGTACAGCGATTTTTACAGGCCGTATGAGCTGGAAACTACCGTGGTGTTCGCGACGGTGTTTTTTATTTTGTTTGCGGCGTTGCCGGTGGTTCGCAGCCGGCGCGATGGCGAGCTTTCGGGGTTGGAAGCCGCGATCGTGCTTGTGAATTCGCTGGCTTACCTGGTGGCGCTGCGCGTGATGCTGTGGCCGGAAAATCGCTGGGCTTTGACGGCGGCGGTGCTGGCGCTCGCCGCGGTGCATCTCGCAGCCGAACGCATGCTGCCGGAAAAACGCGGCACGGAAGTGCGCCTGGCGCGGATTTTGTACGCAGGTCTGGCGCTAACTTTTGTGACGCTGGCGATTCCGATTCGGCTGGACGGGAATTGGATCACGATCGCCTGGGCGGTGCAGGGCGCGGTGCTGATTTGGAGCGGATTGCGGGTGCAGTTCGCGGCCCTGCGCTGGGCCGGGCTGGCGCTGTTTGCGATTGTGGCCGGGCGCTTGGCGCTGATTTCGATTCCCGCCGATACATTTCTGTTGAACGCGCGGTTTGCCACGTTTGCGATTTCCGTGGTTTGCATGGCGCTGAGCTGCTATTTCGCGGCGACCAGCGATGAAGAGCTGGGCGAGCAGGAAAGCGGCGCGTTTATGGTGACGGCGATCGTGGCGAATATTTTGGCGCTGGCGGCATTGTCGCTGGAGGTGTGGGATGCGTTCGGGCGCATGCCTTCGCTGGGAATTGATCGCGGGCACGCGCAGGAGCTGGCGCTTTCGATGTTATGGCTGGTGTGGGCGCTGGGATTGCTGGGCGCGGGATTCTGGAAGAAATCGCAGGCGATCCGCTGGCAGGCGCTGGTGCTGCTGGGCGTAGTGATTGTGAAGGTTTTTCTTTTCGACCTTTCGTTCCTCGAGAAATTCTACCGGATCGTTTCGTTCCTGCTGCTGGGCCTCGCGCTCATGCTGATTTCGTTCTACTACCAACGGCAATTGCTCGGGCGGAAGGGCGAGAAGAAAGCGTGAGCGCGCAATTGCGCCTCCCTTTTCCTTCACACGCGCGATTACGGCGCGGCGTTCTGGTCGTTGGCGTGATTGCTGCGGCGTTGCCGGCGACTTTTGCGGTACTCGCGGATACGCGGCTGCCTGCCGCGTGGAAGAACTGGCACTATTCGCGCGCGATTGAACTTACGCCGACGACCGCGCCGCAGTTGGTGAGCGTTATCACGCCGCTGGAAATATATCCCCACGCAATTCCCTGGCTGGCCGACGTGCGCGTGATTGACGATCAAGGCGCGGAAGTTCCGTACGTGAGTTTCCGCAGCGAAGGAACGTCGAACATCGCCTCCCTCCCGTCCACTTTGCGCGAAAACAGTTTTACCGCCGGCCAATTCACGCAACTGGTTGTGGATGCCGGGCCGCACGCACCATTTCACAATGCGGTGCGCATTCAGACCACCGCGCCGGACTTCATTGAATGGGTGCAGGTGGAGGCCAGCGACGACGGGCACGTCTGGAGGATGGTGCAGGAACGTGCGCCGATTTTTCGCTTCCGCAAAGATGGGCACGAAGGCACGCAGGTGGTGCATTACTCCGAAAATAACGCGCAGTATTTACGTGTGCGCATCCTGGATGGCGATGCGAAATTCGCGGTGTTCGGCGCGGACGTGTTGCACGAAGTAGTGCAGCCCGCCGAACGCGTACCGCTGGAAATTATTTTGTCGCCGGAAGCGAATCAGCCGGCGGGCAGCACCGTCTGGAGCGCCGATGTGGGCGCGGCGGCGGAACTCGGGCTGGAAGTGCGATTTGACGTCACGGCGCCCGCGGAGTTCATTCGCACCGTGAGAATTTCCGCCAGCGCAGGCGGCAAAGAATGGTTCGGCATCGGCGGCGGTGAAATTTATCGCTATCGTCGCGACGATGCGCAGTTGGAGCAGCTCTCGGTTATAGTTCCTCGCGGCGCGCCGCAGGTGCACTACCTTCGCGTGGAAATTGTAAATGGAAATGATGCGCCGTTGGTGGGCGACCCACCTAAATTGTATGTGACGCCGCAGCACCTAGTCTTCGAGCAGCAACCGGGGCGAAGTTATTCTCTGATTTATGGCCAAGAACGCGCCGAAGCCGCGCAGTACGATCTAGGCCGCCGCTTGGACGCGAAACAGATGTCCGCGGCAGTGGCGGCGCTGCTGGGCCCGGAGGTGGTGAACGCAGATTGGGTCGATCCGCGGCCCTGGACCGAGACGCACGATATTTTTCTGTGGCTAGTGCTGTTCGTGGCAGTGATGCTACTGGGATATGCGGCGGTGCGTTCGTTGCGGAAGTCGACGGCACCGGAAGCGTGAATTTCGATGCGTGGTACGTGCAAAAAAGTAGGGGCGGGTCTCAGACCCGCCCCTACAGCATCTCTCAACCTTCCCTTCGTCTTAACTTTCCAACAGATCTAACGCATGGCTGCGGAGTCTAGCTGCAGCCCGACGTGCCGCCGCAGTTGGAGCATTTGTAGCAGCTGCCGTTGGGGGTCATCAACATGCCGCATTCGGAGCACGACGGCGCGTCGTCAATTGTTGCGCGCTGGCGCGTGGAAGCGTCCGGGTCGGCATGCTTAACGGCGGTTGCTGGAGCGACCGCGTGTGCCATCGCCGCAGCCGTAGTGGCTGGAGCTTCGGAATCGGCGGTGGCGTCTATGTCGAGATAGTCGGGCGAGATGAATTTCGCGCCAAGCCAGCGCCCGATGTAATCCACCACCGATTTTGCGTAGCGGATATTGGGATTGCCGGTATAGCCCGAAGGTTCGAAGCGCGAGTTGACGAATTTATCCACCAGCGCGCGGAGCGGCACACCGTATTGCAGCGCGATGGAGACGGACAGGGCAAACGCGTCCATGATGCCGGAGAGCGTGGAGCCTTCCTTGGCCATCTTGATGAAGATTTCGCCAGGGGCGCCGTCTTCATATTTGCCGACGGTGAGGTAGCCCTCGTGGCCGCCGATGGAAAATTTGTGGGTGATGGAACTGCGCTCGTTGGGCAGCTTGCGGCGGCTGGCGCCACGAGCGAAAAGCTCTTCCTGCTGCGGCGCAGACGCAACCGGAGCGGCGGCAGCTTCCGCAACAACGGGCATGGCTGCAGCGGCCGGCTTTTCGTCTTCTTTTTTGCTGGCGGCCGAAAGCGGCTGCGAGCGTTTGGAATTGTCGCGGTAAATGGCCACGGCCTTCAGCCCATACTTCCACGATTCGGTATAGGCCTGCATGATGTCTTCCACGGTGGATTCTTCCGGCATGTTAATGGTCTTGCTGATCGCCCCGGAAAGAAACGGCTGAGCCGCCGCCATCATGCGCAGGTGCCCGCGCCACGCGATGGAACGTCCGCCGCCCATGGGAGAAAGCGAGCAATCGAAAACAGGAAGATGCTCGTCCTTCAAGCCGGGAGCGCCTTCGATTTTCGCGTTAGCGTCAATGTAGTCCACGATCTGGGCAACTTGTTCCGTGGGATACCCGAGATTCATCAAGGCCTGCGGCACGGTGTTGTTCACGATCTTGATGACGCCGCCGCCCACCAGCCGCTTCTGCTTCACCAGCGCCAGATCCGGTTCGATGCCGGTCGTATCGCAATCCATCATGAAGCCGATCGTGCCAGTAGGAGCGAGCACGGAAACCTGGGAGTTCTTGTAGCCGAACTTTTCTCCAAGCTCCAGCGCATCGTCCCAAGCTTTGCGTGCGGCGCGCAGCAATGAAGGCTGCACATGCTCTTCCTTGATCGGACGCAGCGCATCCCGGTGCATGCGGATCACGTCAATCATGGCTTCGCGATTGCGCGGATAGCCGCCGAAGGGGCCCATGCGTTCCGCAATGCGCGCGGATTGTGCGTAGGATTCGCCGGTCATCAGCGCAGTAATGGCGCCGCAGAAATCACGGCCACCGTCGGAATCGTAAGGAAGCGCAAGAGACATCAGCAGCGCGCCAAGGTTGGCGTAGCCGATGCCCAGCGGACGATAATCGTGCGAATTGCGCGCGATTTTTTCCGTGGGATAGCTAGCATTGTCCACCAGAATTTCCTGCGCCGTGATGGTGACGTCCACGGAGTGGCTGAACGAGTCGGAATCAAACTGGCCGTTGGGACCGAGATACTTCATCAGGTTGAGCGAAGCCAGGTTGCAAGCCGTGTCGTCAAGGAACATGTACTCCGAGCACGGATTGGACGCGTAGATGCGGTCGGTGGCCTTGCAGGTGTGCCAGCGGTTCACGGTAGTGTCGTACTGCATGCCGGGATCGCCGCAGCGCCAGGCGGAATCCGCCATTTCGCGCAGCAGGTCGCGTGCGCGGAATTCCTCGCAAGGCTTGCCGTCGTTGACATTGCGGGTCCACCAGCCGCGGTCTTCTTCCACTGCCCGCATGAAATCGTCGGTGACGCGCACGGAGTGGTTGGCGTTCTGGAAAAAGACGGAGCTGTAAGCCTCGCCGTCAATCGCCTGATCGTAACCCTGCTCGATCAGCACATGAGCCTTGCGCTCTTCCTTGGTCTTGGACTGGATGAACTCCATGATGTCCGGATGTTCGACGTTGAGGATCACCATCTTGGCAGCGCGACGAGTCTTGCCGCCACTCTTGATGACGCCGGCGAAGGCGTCGAAGCCCTTCATGAAGCTGACTGGGCCGGAGGCTATGCCGCCGCCGGATAGAGATTCCCTGCTGCCGCGCAACGAGGAGAAGTTCGTGCCGGTGCCAGAGCCCCACTTGAAGAGCATGCCCTCGGTCTTGGCCAGGTTCATGATGGAATCCATGTTGTCCTGGACCGAATTGATGAAGCACGCGGAGCATTGCGGCTTGGCTTGCACGCCGACGTTGAACCACACGGGGGAATTGAACGCGACCTTCTGCTCGACGAGCAGGTGGGTGAGTTCGTCACGGAAAATGTTTTTGGATTCGGGGCTGGCGAAGTAGCCGCCCTCATCGCCCCAGCGGACGATGGTGTCCACCACGCGGCCGATGAGTTGGCGCACCGAGTTTTCGCGCTCGGGGGTATTGGGCTTGCCGTGGAAATACTTGGACGCCACGATGTTGGTGGCCGTCATGGACCAGGACTTGGGGACTTCCACGTTTTCCTGGCGGAAGATTACCTGGCCTTTATGATCGCCGATGAGAGCTGTACGACGTTCCCACTCAACTTTGTCGAAGGGTGAAACTTTTCCGTCCGTAAACCGCCGCTGGAATTCCAGCCCGGTCGTCCGCCGCGCAATCTGATTCGTTTCGGCCATGCTGTTCCATACCGTCCTTGTTTCAGCCATTTTGCCTCCGCGCAGGCAGTGGTGCCACGTCCATGTGAGCCGGGGAGCCGTGCGGGAGCAGAACCTTCATTCTACTCCAAACTGGCGCCCCGAGGGTGAAGTGAAGTGCACCGTACTGGTACACAAAAATTGTGACAGTGGGGAGCAGTCGGACCTAGGAGCGGCAACAAACACCGTTCGCGCCGAAAAAAAGAGACAAAAGCCCAGCTAAGCCGCGCAAAAAAACCGAGGCGCGGCGTTCCGTAGGGTGATGCCCCTCTGAATTTTCGGTTAACTCGGTCCGGCTCTACGACTGGTTGGGGGCAGCTAAAAGCGCTGCGGCCAACTAATTCTCCCCCGAGCTTGGAAGCGCAGTATCGGGGGTTGTGGAAAACTTGTCAAGAAAAATTCATACAGAAACCACAAAATCTTATGCTCGGCGTGTCGAAAACGTCTACCTGTTGTGGTGGGTATGCTAGCGTACGCATTCCACGGTAGAGGCAAAAAAGCGCGCACGCATATCGCCGCGTGAAAATTTCCCGACCTCTGTTGGCGGCTGCGATCTTGACGCGGAGGCGTCGCGCAGCGTGAGCCGGCGGTGAAAATTTCTCGCGTTGTGCCGAGCGGAGCTGCTTGAATCAACTTTGCGCCTGCCGGCAAGTATTTTCCTCACGCATCCCTCGCAAGACTTCCCGCGCGCAGTCGAAATCGAGGGCGTGATTTCAGAGCACCTGCCACGATCCTGAAAGTGACGCGGAAATCCCTCGCTGGCTCAGGTTCAGGAATGTGCTGAGGATAGCAACACCAGGGAATTGACATGCACCGTTGGTCGCTGGAAAAATTCATAATGAGGAGCCATGGCGAATCCAGCGATTGAAATCGAACGACTGACGAAGGACTACCCGGTCGGGTTCTGGCGGAAAAAAATGCGCCGGTCCCTTGACCATTTGTCGCTGCAGGTGGAAGAAGGGGAATCGTTCGGATTCCTGGGGCCGAACGGCGCGGGCAAGACCACCACGATGAAGCTGTTGATGGGCCTGATTTTTCCGACGTCTGGCACGGCGCGCGTGCGCGGGCGTTCGATCAACGACGTGCGCATGCATCGCGAGATCGGTTACATGCCGGAGCAGCCCTATTTTTACGATTATCTGACGGCGCGGGAACTGCTGGCATACTTTGCGCGGTTTTTCGGGTTCAACGCGGTGGAGCGGAACGAACGCGTGGCGCGCTTTCTGAGCCTGGTGGGCCTCGCGGCAGCGGCGGACGTGCAGCTGCGGAAATTTTCAAAAGGCATGTTGCAGCGCGTGGGCATCGCGCAGGCCATTCTGCACGATCCGCAAGTGGTGTTTCTGGACGAGCCGATGTCTGGCCTGGATCCGGTGGGGCGGCGCGAAGTGCGGGATATCATTCTGGATTTGAAAAAACAAGGGCGTACGATTTTTTTCTCTACGCACATTCTTTCCGACGCGGAAATGCTCTGCGACCGCGTCGCCGTGCTGCTCGAAGGAAAATTGCGCGGCGTCGGCTCGCCGGGAGAAATCGTGTCCATGGAAGTGCAAGGCATGGAAATTTTGTTCGAAGTGGGCAAGGAACAGGCGCTGCCCGCGAACCTCGCCGCGCGCGCGAAAAATATCGGGAATCGGTACCGGATCGAAGTAGCGGAGCAGGAGCTGTACGCGGTGCTGGAGCAATTGCGCGGGTGCCAGGGGCGCATTCTGTCGGTGGCGCCGCTGCGGCCGTCGCTGGAGGATTATTTTTTCAACTTGGTGGGGCGGCAAAAATCGCAAGTGCCCGCCGCGGAAGTGGGTGTGCGATGAGCGTGATACCGGGCGTGGTAGCCATCAACACGTTTCGCGAAGCGGTGCGCGACCGCGTGTTGTACAACCTGATATTTTTCGCGCTGATGATGATCGGCGCGGCGATCCTGGTGGGGCAGATTTCCATCGGGATCGAACGGATGGTGATAATCAACCTGGGGCTTTCGGCGATTTCGATTTTTGGAATCATCATGGCGATTTTTATCGGCGTGGGGCTGGTGTACAAGGAAATGGAAAAGCGCACGCTGTACAGCCTGCTGTCGAAGCCCATCCGGCGCTGGGAATTCCTGGTCGGAAAATTTGCGGGCCTGCTGCTCACGCTGGTGGTCAACACTGCGCTGATGACGCTGGGGCTGGGCGCGGCATTGTACTGCGTCAGCAGAAAATTCGAGCGGGCGGACGCGACCATTCTGGTAGCGGTTTATTTTATTTTGCTGGAGCTCGCGCTGGTGACCGCCCTTGCTCTGTTTTTTTCCTGTTTTACCAGCCCAATGCTTTCCACTTTGTACACGCTGGGAATTTATGTTGCTGGAGTTTTCGCGCCAGGCATCCTTGGCATCAGCCAGTTCACATCCAACTGGGTGCTCGCGGCCGTGACGCGCTTCATCTACTACCTATTGCCGAACTTTCACAATTTCGGCGTGATTGCAGCGGCAGCGCATGGCGACGCGGTGCCGCTGGCGCTGATCTGGCACAACACAATATACGCGGCGCTCTATGTGCTTCTGATTCTGGTGGCTTCGGCCGCAGTGTTTTCCGGGCGCAACTTGAAATGAGCAAGCGCAGCCAAAATAAAAGCCACACGAGAGCGATGTTGCTCGCGCTGGTGGCGGTGCCGGCGCTGTTCGCAGTATGCGCGGCGTTGCAGATGCGTATTGACGTGGATACGCTCGCGACGAACCAGGACAAGGAAGAATTGCTGCTGCGCTCAGGTCCGCTGTTGAAGAAACTGAGTTTGGGATACGAGTCGCTGCTAGCGGACATCTACTGGACGCGCGTAGTGCAATATTATGGCGTCAGGGCCCACAAACCGGGCGCGACTTACGAATCGCTGTGGCCTTTGCTCGACATCACTACCACGCTCGATCCCAATTTAATGATCGCCTATCGCTTCGGCGCGGTTTTTCTTTCCGAGCAACCGCCGGGCGGACCAGGGCGTGCGGATTTAGCGGTGCAGCTGGTAAAACGAGGCATCGCGGAAAATCCGGATGAATGGCGGCTCTATCAGGACCTAGGATTCCTTTATTCGATCCACTTGAAGGATTACCAAAAAGCGTCTGAAGCCTATCTGGAAGGCAGCAAGAATCCCAATGCCCAAATATGGATGAAAGTGATGGCTGCGCGCGTCGCCGAAACCGGCAACGAGCTGGAGACATCACGACTGATCTGGACGGGAGTGTACTCCAGTACTAAAGACCAACAAGTCCGGCAAACCGCCTTGCAGCATATCCATTCGCTGGACGCGATGCTGGGGCTGAAGCGCCTGAACGAAAGCTCCGAGGATTACTGGAGAAAATTCGGCCGCTTCCCTACCTCGATGCAGGAGCTGCGGGATGCGGGATTGGTCGGCGGCACTTTGCAGGATCCGGCCGGTTATCCCTATGTGATGGGACCGAATGGCGTGCCGCAACTCGATCCGAAAAGTCCGATCCAGTTGGAGGCCCAGCAGGGATCTGGAAAACTTCGCTAACACTTCTTCCTGCCGCGCGGTTCCCGCGACCTTTTGATTTGCTTGCCCTCGAACGAGCTCTCTGCGCTATAATCCCCCCAATCCAGCTAGCAATTCGGGCCTGCACGGCCGTCTGCAGTCGGGCACTCTACTTGGCCGGCGGGCGGGAGGCACCCATGGAAGCGATTCACGGCGCACTGTTGGGCGTTCTGGTTCTCTGGGGAGCGGTAACTGCCGTTCTCATTGGTCTTCTCGCCTATCGCGGCACCCTCGAGATTCACGAAGACGATCAGATCTTCCTCGGTCGGGCCGGCGATTCCATGGCCAACGAGCAGCGCGAAATTGTCGCGCGCATCGACAAGCTGTCCAAGCCCATCAAGATATTGATGATCCTTTCCATCGTCCTGCTGCTAACCGCTTTCGGCGTCTTCCTCTTCGAGGGCTTCAAGACTTTCTGAATCGCGCCGCAGCGCGATTCACCCTGAGCTCCGGCCGTGCGGCGTCGCAGGGTCATGCCCGCTTCACCCCATTAAACCGTGCGCCGCTTATCACTTATCACGCATCGCATGTCCCTCGTCACTGATTCTGCGGCTTGGGCTGCGCGGGCGCTACGGATGGTGCGGGCGTCACCGGCGTTGCTTCCGCCGGCGCAAGCGAACTGCAATCCACCGCCGTATGGTTGTGCACCACCAACCAATCGCTGCCGGCTTTCGTCAACACCAGCGTCGTCTGCCCGCGCGCGTCGTAACCCTTTCCCGTCGCCAGCATCGCCGAAAAATCCCACTGGTACGTGGCCCACGCTACATCACCATGTATATAAATGTAGGTGTTCCGCCGGACGATCTGCATCTGCTGGAACGCCGCTTTCTGCCGCTCGTAACCGTCCGCCCAGTTTTTCCATCCCACGATCGGCGGCCCGTAATCGCTGCTCACAAACGTCGCGCTATCCGAATAATATTTGTGCATCAATTCCAGATTTCCCAGCTGCTGCGCCGCCAGCATTTCGCCAATGTTGTGTTCGATCTGATCGTTGGGCGTCATCGGCATGGACGGCGACGGCTGATCCGGTGCGGGCTGATTCTTCTTGTTTTTCTGCGCCCAAACCCCGGAGCAAAGCAGCAACATCACCAGCACGGCCGCCAGTACGCGAACCACTCCCGCGCGGAACCCCACCAAACTCACCTCAAGCTGCCTCATTCGCGTTTTCCTCCTCGCCTGCCCCGCCGGAGCATAGCACGGCCCCGAAAGCACAATCACGGCCATTGGCACACGTGTTGCTCAGGAAAAAACGGCGTCTGAATTTCGCATCGCGGAGATTCGGGCGTATTTCCCTACCATCATTTGCGGCGACTTGGGGCCTTAGAGTCGCCGCAAATCATCTTGTCTTGACGGGGCGCTGCTTATTTCCTCACGTCGCAAGCAACGCGAAATCCATAATCTGCATACTGAAATTCCGGAGGAATGCTCGCCCGCGCCGCGCAACGAGACACCTTAATCTGGTGCCGCCACGATCCGCCACGCGAACTTTTCCGCGTCCCCTGCGCCGCCCCCTGCGGATTGCGCCCCGGCGACGCGCCATAATATTCCGCCGCAAACCAATCCGCGCACCACTCGTGCACGTTCGCCCCAATGTCGCAAAGCCCGTACGCGTTTCGCTCCGCACGCCCCACCGGCTCGGGCCCGTTCTTCCAGCGCGCGGAATAATTCGTCAAATGTTCCGGTGGCTCGTCGCCCCACGGGAATTGTTTCTGCTCCACGCCGCCCCGCGCTGCGCGTTCCCACTCCGCTTCCGTCGGCAAACGATACCGCCGCCCGCTACTCGCGCTCAGCCACTCGCAGTAAGCCGCCGCATCAAACCACGAAGGCGCCACCACCGGCTGCTCCGCATGCGAAAAGTTTGCATCTTCCCAATGCAGCGGCGCGCGGTGCTTCGCGGCGGCCAGAAATTGCCCATATTCCGCGTTCGTCACCTGGCATTCCGCCATCTCAAAAGCGTCCACCCACACGCGATGCACCGGCCGCTCGTTCTCTTGTCCGGTGTCGCTCCCCATCAAAAACCACCCCTCCGGAATCGCCACCATCCGCGGTTCGACCACGCTAGCGCGCGCGCTCAAATCAATCGTGTTGCTTACTCGTCCGCCCGGAGCGGCATTCATCGCGTCAATCCTGCGCCGCAGCATGTCGCGTCTGGCTCAGCAAATTAACGAACAACCGGTAAGCCCCCGGCACCCCCGCCGGCAATTCTCTAAAGAACGATAATCCCGTATAAATGTACAAGCCCTTCCCGTCGCGCACGTAAACCAGTGACCCTTTCGTCTCCGCCTCGCCCGGATCCGTCAATCCCAGCACCGGCGTGTATTTCCCGTCGAACGATCCCCAAAAATAAAGTCCGCGTTCCTGCACCCAGCCCCGAAAATCCTCCAGCGTGATCTTGTTCGGCGAATTCAACAGCGGTTCATCCGGAGCCAGAAATCGCACCGGCGAATTTGCATCCGTCACCCGCGAAGTTTCCCCCGGCATCGTGGCCTTAAAAGGCGCTGGCAATTCTTCGTTCCATGCAAAATCGCGCTGATACTGCACCAGCAGCGTCCCGCCGCGCTTCACGTAATCCAGCAGTCGCGCATTCGTCCGCAGCAGGTCCGGACGCAACTCGTACGCGCGTATTCCCACCGAAATCGCGTCGTACTTGCTCAAATCTCCAAACGCCAGCGCGACCTCGTCCAACATATCCACGCGAATCCCGATCTGCCGCAAAATTTCCGGCAGACTATCGTTCTCCGCCGCGATATAACCGATATGCAATCCCGCCGGCACGATCAGATTCAGCACATGCACCGTCGCGTCCGCCGGCTCGCTCCAATCTCGCGTCGGCAAAGTAGGAATCGGCTCCACCGAAGTTCGAAAAGTTTCTTCGCCCATCCGCGCGTAAGGACGCAGCGTGTAAGCCCCCGCCGCGGTTTCCGCCGGCGCCGTCACCACAAATTGAATTAACCGGTCGCCGCCCTTCGCAAATTCCAGCGGCCCTTCGACGTTCGGTATCTGCACCGTCCAGCCCTTCGGCGTGTCCAATCCCACCGTCACCTTCGTCGCAGCGGTGCCGTGGTAACGCACCCGCGCAAAAAGTTTCACCGGCATCGCGGCGCGTTTCTCCGGCGCCATCACCTGCTTCGGCTCCACGGTCAACGTCACCGCCGGCACCAGCTCCAGCGGGTAAGTTTGTATCCCTGTCGTGGTGGCTTCCATCGAGTTCACCGGCCGTTCAATCGCAAATTCGTATCCCGCAACTTCCACGCGCAGCGCCAATCGCACCAGCGGCGGCGGAAATGGCAAAATCGCGTCCGCAGGAGTCAGCGCTCGCTTCGCCCCCGCCGGAATCGCCACGGTGAATTTCCCGGCGTCGGCACCGCTGGCTCCCTCCGGCGTCACGCACCATCCGCTCGGCACCACGATGCTGCTAGCGTTCAACGTCCATTTCGCCGGTACCGCCGGAGTCCCGGCAATAGACACGTCTACCGAAAATGTTTCGCCAGCCACCAGTTCGTGCCGGCTTGCTTGCGCATTGAGCGGAATCGCTACGTCATCAGCCAGCGCAAGATTGATCCGCTTCAGCACACCATCGAGTTCCCACAGTACGCCCTGCCAGCCATCGCCGGCCTGTTTCGCTACCTGGACTTTTAGTCCCGTAATCTCTCTTGCCGCATCAGCCAACGAGTTCGCCGCAGCCACGCGATCCAATTCCAGCGCGGAGTTCGCCGCCGCAGCCAACTCTTGGTCCGCAATGTTCAACGCCGGAGCCATCGTCGCCTGCACGCCGGGAAACCGCGCGGCCAGCGACTCGAGCGGTTCAGCCAGCAACCGCGCATCGAATTTTCCCGCCTCGCCCTTCTCGTTCTCCGCTACCAGAAATACCGGCCGCCGGAAAAACGCGTTCCCGAAAAACGCCGGCGTGCCCTGCGACCGGTGTTGCGCATGCCCCTCCATTCCCATCTCGACGTACGTTTTTCCCCACAGCGGCGAAACTTGATCCGCCGGCAATGCCACCGCGTTCGCGGCAGTGGCGTTACGCGCCACACGCGCTTCCAGCGTCACCTTCCACGGCGGCAATCCTTCCGCAATCTGTTCCGGAAACATTTTTGGATCCGCCGCCGCCGTCACCGCTTGCGGCGTCAAAATCCCGCTCTCCTGATGATGCCCGTGGCCCGAATGTACGCCGCCCCAGCCGTTGATCACCAC
>Ga0209655_10000354_pt1 | contig 17332 bp, 17 predicted proteins | sample BogFormECP03_OM2_FD_188236 | JGI IMG/M metagenome (GOLD analysis project Ga0209655, IMG submission 188236) | Bog forest soil microbial communities from Calvert Island, British Columbia, Canada - ECP03_OM2 (SPAdes) (version 2) | ecosystem: Environmental > Aquatic > Freshwater > Wetlands > Bog ...
ATGAAGGACCTGATGTTCGGCGAATTTGCCAAGTATCAGGTGCTGCCGCTGGATGCTTCGGCGGCATCGCGGTTCATCGCGCCGCGGCCGAGTCAGGCTGCGGGCCGAAAAATCTTCAACTATTCGGGTGCCACCGTCAGTATTCCGGACGGTAACCAGCCGAGCGTTATGAACACTTCCTACACCATAACGGCAGACATCGACGTGCCGCAGGGCGGGGCCGAAGGTGTGATCGTTGGCGAGGGCGGACGTTTTTACGGATGGGCGATGTATGTGGTGAACAGCAAGCCGGTGTACACGTACAACCTGCTCGACCTGAAGCGGACGCGCTTTGAGGGACCGGAGGCCCTGGCCCCCGGCAAACATACGATCGAATATGACTTCAAGTACGACGGACTCGGCCCGGGGACGCTTGCGTACAACAACGTGAGCGGTATCGGCCGGGGAGGCACCGGGACGTTCAAGGTGGACGGCAAGGTTGTGTCCACTCAGACGCTGGAGCATACCCTTCCGTCGGTGAAGCCGCTCGACCAGACGTTCAACATCGGCAGCGGCGGCGCTGATGCGGTGGATGATAAGGACTACAAGGTGCCGTTCAAATTCACCGGCACGATCAACAAAGTGACGATCGCGCTCGATCCGCCGGTACTGAGCCCGGAGGATATCAAGAAGTTGGAGGCTGCCGAGCGCTCCGCGACGAACTAGCAGCAACCGGTACGCCGGTAAAACGAGCAGGACTACCTGGTGCCCTTTGCTTTCAAAGGCATCTTCAACAAGCTGGCCTTTCGCCTTGGGCCGGGTCAGTTGAAGGGAGAGGGAAAAAATCGGGCTCAGAGGGCGATGCTAGCCAAAGCCTAGCTTCGCCCGTTCTATGGCCAAGCTCCCGGGTCTCCTCCCGGGCATGTGAGCGCGGTTCCGATGCCCGCGCTCAACCGAGCGGCGGCTGGTCTCCTCGCAGACGCCCAGCCGCCGTTTAGGGATTGTCGGGCCGCCCCGTTGTAGATCTGTCGCATTCCTCGGGGCGTCCCGTCGGCTGTTGGTGGATTTTTTAAACGAGTTCAACGCAGTCGCCGGTTTCGGATGCGCGAATAAAGAATTGGCGGCGCGAAAGGAGAAAAAATGAAAAGTAAGATGCTGATACTTACGGCCCTGCTCTGCTGCATTTCTGCGGTAGCCTCCGCGCAAACCGTTTACGTGAACTCCAGCCCCAACGCGAATTTTTCCAGCTACCACACCTATGCCTGGGGCCAGAACCAGAATCCCAACCAGGTCGCCAATTCGTTCCTGGCACAGGAAGCGGTGAGTCAGATCAACACGCAATTGCAGGGCAAGGGCCTGCAGATGGTGCAAGAAAACCAAAATCCCGACTTGATCGTCGTCATCAGCGGCGGGATGAAGACGCAGACCTCCTACAACGCCTGGGGCATGCGCGGATTCGGCGGTGGAATGGGCGGGATCACCCCGGAACAAAATGTAATCGGGACGTTGATCGTGGATATTTACGATGTGAAAGCCAAAGAATTGGCTTGGCGTGGCATGGCTCAAAACACCTTAAACACGAGCAACTCGCAGAAAAACATGAAGATGGTGGACAACGCGGTCGCCAAGATGTTCAAGAAATATCCGTCCTAGATCAGATCCAAGTAGCTAGCGAGGGCAATTTAGAAACTCGAAGGAGAAAACCACATGGGCGGCGTAGCGCGGGTAAAACAGAGTCTCTCCATTGGGCTGAGCATCGTTTTGGTTTTCACCATCGGGCCTGGCGCCGCAACCGGCGTGGCCTTTCAGAGCACCGGCACCGCGCCGACCACCAGCACGGCCTCCGACTATCCAGGTCAAGGCGTGCCGGCAACCGCCGAGGAGTTGCAGGCCGTGGTTGCGCCAATCGCTCTTTACCCGGATGCGCTAGTGGCGCAGATCCTGAGTGCGGCGACCTTTCCCGACCAGGTGGCCATCGCCAGCTATTGGGTAGAGCAGAACAAGAGTCTTACCGGGAGCGCACTCGTAGCAGCGGTTGATAAACAAACCTGGGATCAAAGTGTGAAAGCGCTCACCGAGTTTCCATCCGTACTCAGCAACATGGCTGCAAACCTTACATGGACCTCGCAACTCGGCGAGGACTACCACAACCAGCAGGCCGATGTGATGGCGGCTATCCAGACGTTGCGCGCTCAAGCGAAAAAAGCCGGCAATTTGAAGACTACTCCCCAGGTTACTGTGGTACAGCAGTCTCCATCGGTCATCGTGATCCAGCCGACGAATCCGCAAGTCGTTTACGTTCCGGAATACAACCCGGCAGTCGTCTATGGCTACCCATACGTAGTCCCGGCGTATGTCCCTCCTCCCACTAGCACTGTGGTTGCTGCAGGCCTTATTGGGTTCGGCCTCGGAATCGCTGTCGGTGCCATGATGTCCAGCAGCTGGGGATACAGCGCTTGGGGTTGTCATTGGTATGGAAGTTACGGAGCCTACTACCACGGCGGAGCCTATTACGGAAACAGTGCGTGGCATGGCGGATATTATGGATCCAGCGCGTCCGCCTATGGAGCCTACGGCAGCGCCCACGCGTCGGAGGGCTACAATCCCTCCACAGGCACTTACGCGCGCGGCGCGTCAACTTCGACCGCGTATGGCACCCAAAAGGTAGGGCAGGCCTACAACCCATACACCGGAGCCTACGGCGCGACGCATCAAGGATCCAATTCGTATTCGAACTGGGGAAGCTCGACGATGTCGAAGGACGGCACGACGGTTGACTCGCAGCATTACTCGGACGCGAACGGAACGGTGGGCACCGCCGAGAGTTCGAATGGCAACAAGTATGCGACCGCGAACGGCAACGCCTACAAGAACACCGGGAGCGGCTGGGAGGGCGCCAATTCTAATGCTGCACACGGTTGGGGAAGCAGCAGCGACTCGGACTATCACGGCAGCGGCTCATCATCTGCATTCAGCGGCTGGGGGGGCGACAAATCGGGTGGCGACTCCGGCTGGGGGTCCAGATCTTCGAGCGGCCAGGGCTGGGGCAGTCGAGGCGGCGGGGGTGGCTGGGGCGGCGGCGGTCGAAGCGGTGGTGGAGCCTGGGGTGGTCGTCGTTAGGTTTAAAGATGGAAGGCGGGCATCGTGAGAATCCAGAGCGAACGGAGGAGCAAAATGTACGAGTTACTCCGCAATCGTGCGAGTTTAAGATCGCGTTCCCTGTTGCGGATGGTGACTGCCGCGACGCTGTTTGCGATTTGGGGATGCGGCAGCGGCAACGGCAACAAGGCGCAGCCTTCTGAAGCCCAGGCTGCTCCGAAAACCTTTGCTTCGCCAGATGACGCCGGCAAAGGTCTGTTCGACGCGGCCAAATCAGGCGATCAAGAAGCGATTCGGGCCATTTTTGGCGCCGGATCTAAAGATCTGATTTCTACCGGGAATGCGGCCGAGGACAAAGCTTCGCTTGCCGGATTTGCCCAAGCATACCAGGTGATGAATCGCTGGCGGAAACTCGGCGACGGCAGCGAATTGCTCTTGGTCGGCGCGGACAATCAGGCATTCCCGATCCCGCTGAAGAGCGCCTCGGGTCAGTGGTATTTCGACGCCGCCGCCGGAAAACAGGAACTTATCGCGCGTCGCATAGGCCGCGACGAGATCGTAGCCATTGACGCTTGCGGAGCATTGGCGGAGGCCCAGCAGCAGTACTTCGCGCAAAAGCATGGTGGCATGAAACAGTACGCACAGAAATTCATTAGCGACGCCGGCCAGCAGAACGGTCTGTACTGGCAATCGCCGCAAGGTTCTCCTCGCAGTCCCCTTGGGCCGCTGGTCGCATTCGCCAGCGAAGAGGGAATTACTCTCACGCCCGATGTCGCCAAGCCCTTTTACGGTTACTATTTCCGCAGGCTGAATAGTCAGGGCGCCGCTGCCAAAGGCGGCGCGAAGCCCTACGTCGTCAATGGAAAAGCGACCGCCGGATTCGCCTACGTCGCCTACCCGGCAAAATACGACGATGGCGGCATGCAGACGTTCATCGTCAATCAGGACGGGGTGATCTATGCGAAGAATCTTGGCAGCGATACTGCCAATCTCGCGAAAGCGATGACCGAATTCAATCCAGACAACACCTGGACCCAAGTGCAGTAAGTCACATCTAGAACCATTGTCAGGACTCGACAATTACCACAGCTCCGCTGCCGCTCAACGATCCGCACGGCAATCGAGACCAGATGAGCAAGGCGGATGAACTCTAAGCCAGAACGAGCCAGCGAAACTGCCGCGCAGATGCGGAGTCTGTTGGTCCTTGCTCTCCTCGCGCCCATCGCGGGCGCAGCCGCCGGAATTCTAGGAGCGATTTTCCGACTAGCGCTTGCGCGTGCGGATCGTTTGCGTGATCAAATCGTTGTCTGGACGCACGGCCAGAATATCGCTGGTTTTTTGCTCGTGGTCACCGCTTGCGCCTCGGCAACGGCCATCGCGGCTTGGCTGGTTCGCCGTTTCTCGCCGGACGCATCTGGGAGCGGCATTCCTCACGTAGAGGCGGTGCTCGCGGGACATGTACCGCAAGCGCCTTTTGTTCTGATTCCGGTGAAGTTTCTCGGCGGCCTGCTGGCAATTGGTGCGGGGCTCGCGCTCGGACGCGAAGGCCCCAGCGTACAGATGGGCGCAAGCGTTGCGCATCTGGTAGGGAAAATATTCAAGCGCAATTGGCCAGACTGCAGAGTGCTGCTCGCGGCCGGCGCGGGGGCGGGTCTCGCCACGGCTTTTAACGCCCCAATCGCCGGCGCAATTTTTGTGCTTGAGGAATTAGTACGCCGATTCGAACCACGGATTGCGATCGTGGCGCTCGGTGCATCGGCAACTGCGATTACGGTGGCTCGGCTGTTTCTGGGTGACGCTCCGGACTTCCATGTCCGCGCACTGGCTTTTCCTAGCAATGGAACGAAGCTCTTGTTCTTCGTCTTGGGTGTGTTGTCCGGGCTCGCTGCTATCGCCTATAACCATGCGATCCTCGGTGCAATCGCGGCGGCTGCTAGGTTGCGCCGCTGGCCGGTTGAACTGCGTGCCGCACTCATTGGCGCTGCCGTAGGAACTTTGGCATGGTTCGCGCCGGGACTGGTTGGCGGCGGTGATCCGATTACCCAACGTACCCTGGAGGGCATCGGTACGCTTGCAATGATTCCATTATTATTTTCGCTTCGTTTCGGACTGGGCGCCGTGTCCTACGCCGCCGCGACTCCTGGCGGCCTTTTCGCTCCCCTATTAGTGTTGGGAGCGCAGCTTGGTCTTTTTTTTGGACTCGGTTGCCAATTCCTATTTTCGGGCCTCCAGATTCAGCCCGAGGCGTTTGCGGTCGTGGGAATGGCGGCCTTCTTCGCTGGAGTTGTGCGCGCGCCGCTCACCGGAATCGTGCTCGTAAGCGAGATGACCGGGAATGTTACGATGCTTCTCCCGATGATGGGTGGATGCTTTGCAGCGATGCTGGTGACTACCATTCTGCGCAACCCTCCCATATACGATTCGCTGAGCGAGGGCGCTCTGCCGACGAGTGGGTCCGGTAACCGGCCACTGGAGGGTACTTCCGAAAACGATTAATTATTGAATGGTGCGGAAGCCAAGGAGATGCCATGCCCGAGTCAGCGACCAGCCATGTCGTGGAGAAACTAAACGAACGATTTGAGCACACGGTGCACCCTCGGTCGCGCGCCGAGGAAGTGATCGAGATCATCGAAGCCGTCGTGCTTGCGCTCGTGGCCGTTGCCACCGCCTGGAGCGGATATCAGGCGGCACGATGGGATGGCAGTCGGACGCAACTCTACGCAGAATCGGACGCACTGAAAGTCGGCGTCGAGGAACTTGATACTCTCGCTGGACAGGATCGCATCTACGATATAACTACGTTCAATTCATGGATGGCCGCGAAAGCCGGAGGCAATCAGAAACTGGCGGCCATCTTTGAGAGCCGCTTCCGCGACGAATATCGTGAGGCCTTCACCGTATGGCTCAACTCCGATCCTTTCAACAATCCCAAAGCCGCGCCTGGGCCGATATTCATCCCGGAATATCGCAGCGCGAAACGAGAGGAGGCTAAACGGCTGAACGCCGATGCGGCGGCTATCTTCAAACGCGGTACACAGGCCGGGGACGTGGGAGATCGCTACGTGCGCATTACCGTGTTGTTGGCGACCGTCCTGCTCATTGTCGCGATCGGGCAGCGTTTCCGCGTCACCGGCGTACGCACAGGACTGCTAATCACCGCATTCCTGCTCCTGTGCATCCCGATGTGGAATCTCTTCACGCTCTGGCGAACACACTGAGATTATTCAGCTACATGATGCATATTTGGGACCGCGGTTTTTGGGCAGACCTGCGGCACGAGGAGAACGAACTTGAATAAGTACGCGAGGTTGATGCTGGTTGTGTTGGCTGGCTTCTCGATAGCTGCTTTCGGGTCAACGAAGCTGGCCTTTTCCTGGAGAAACCCAAAGGCGCCGAGCGGGCCGTTCAAGAACATCATGGTTCTCGCGCTAAATGGGCAAGCGGCGAACCGCGCTCAGTTCGAAGACGTGCTGACCGCGGCAATTACCAAGTCGGGAATGCAGGCGGTGCAAAGCTATTCGTTAATACCGCGGCCAAATTTAACGCCAATAAATATGGATCAATTGCGAAACGTCGTTCAAGGCCAAGGTTTTGACGCCGTCCTGGTTTCCCGCATCGTGCAGTATCACAAGACAGTGCACCGAGTTGAGGACCCGATCTTTCCGGTTGAATCGTATTACGCAACGTTATACGGCTATTATGGGGCTGCGTCCCCAATGGTGTACGCTCCCAGCTATCTTCAGACCGATCAGAAAGCACAAGTGGAAACAAATCTCTATGCGACCGTAATGCCCGATGGTGAGCTGGTGTGGACCGGAACCAGCGACACGGTGAACCCACATTCGGTGAACGACGCGATCAACGCGATCGCTAAGCTGGTCGCTCAAGAATTACAAAAGCAAAACCTGATTTGACCGTGCAGTTCACTTTCTAAATCCTCGGTTACTTCGATGCCCAGTTCTGATGGCGAACGTGCGAACGACTGGGATAACTCCTGACAGGCAGGCCCCTGCGTATCAGCCCGTCGCCATATATTTCAGATTGGTGCGAGCGCGAGCAATTCAGAAAGTTACGTTGACTTGGACGCCCAATATCGCAGATCCGGGCCCGTTCGTTCCCGTTGGACGCCAAATATACTGGAAATCGGGGATCACCGTGATATACCGCGCTGGCATCCACTGATAGTTCACTTCCAACATTTTCGCGGCCGTGGCGGCAGGAATAAAGGTACTCGTCTTTCCATAGATCCAGGCGACGCTCACGATGTCCTGCTTGCGTTGCTTGATGAGACCTTCATAACTAAACCCGGCGCCGCCGAACAGTGGTATGGAACTGACCAACTGCTTTGAAGAATACGTGCCGGCGGCCCAAACCGTGAGGCCCGCTGTTGTACCCGGCCCCTCCGGTCGGTACAGCATCTGCTGCCCTAGGAGAAAGACGCCTGAGTTACCGTTGCTGCTGAGATCCCCCAGGGGAAGGGTCGCGAATGCGTTGTTATCCTCGAAGAAGCCGGCCGTGTATTGTCCTGGCATTCCCTTGTCGTTCGAACTTTGGTTGTATAGATAACTCAACTGGGCCGTCACGAGCGCGCCTTTATTCCCCTGCTGGAGCACGAAGATATTTCCATTGTTCGCGGAGTTTGCGTTCGTATTGAAGACGCCTGCTGCTACCTGGACCACGGGAGTTACGTTGTAGATGGCTTGTGCGCCCCACTCCAAGCCCGGTGGCGGCCCGACAAAGCTGAGATCATTGGCAACCAGGGATTCCGGTGTGGCATTGATGGCGCCGCTGACGTAGTTGCTGAAGACCGGCAGGCCCGCAAAGGTATAGCTAGCGCCGAGCCGGCCCGCTGCTACTGTTAGCTTTCCGTTCAGAAATTTTTGCTGCAAGTATATCTCTCCCAGATGCGCTCCCACGGCGTATTCTGGATTGACCGGGAATACGCTGTCGAGATTCGCGGTCAAATTGCTCCCTGTTCCCCATAAATCGGAAAAGTACAGAGACATGCCTGGAATTTTTAGCAGTTTCTCGAAGTCGAAGTCGACTGAAGTCGTCAGCAGACCTACATAGCCCCAAATTTGATGTGGACCGCCGGTCACATTGGTCTGTAGGGCTGAGTAATAGGAACCACTCGGTGTGATTCCAAGACTTCTTATTTTATCGCGGAGCCCGTCCCAACCCTTCGTGAGCGTTTCAGCCCAATCGTGCTCCTCGTCCTTGCAACCAAATCTCCGTGTGTTCGGATTCGCAGGGTTCGAACACTTTAGTTTTTGCTGATTTGTGGTTGTCGTCGAAGGATTCTGAGGTTGACTCGCTGACGGAGGCGGTGCCGAGGTCTGAGCCGAGGTCTGAGCCGAGGTCTGAGAGGTCGGGCTCGGGGAGGAAGATTCATCTGCCGACGTCGATTGAGGGATTCCGTCCGGCACCTGCCGCGCAAAAGCCCAGACTGGCTCGCCGGGAATAACCGACGTGAACAGGGCGGCGGCCAGTGTTAATACAACGTAGCCGCAACCAGAATAGATCGTCATCCGAAATCCCTTTGTACGAGTTGGCAACTTCGGACAGCCCTACATTATCAGAACATTGCTCTTGGTTCGTTTGGCCGGTCTTCCTCATGCTGGTGTCTTCGTAGACGGAGACTCTCTGGAAAGCTGAATCGTTGTGACGTCTTGCGCGCCAACCCTCGCGTGTTATGCCGTCATTTGCTGGATTTGTCTGGTTCGGCAGCACTGGCGTTGGTGCTATTTAGGGCGTCCCATTTCTCTTTCAGAGCCGTTAATCGCTTGCGTATTTCCTGCTCGCGCTCCTCCTCCAGTTGCCCGATGAGCTTGTTGTGCGAGGCTACCACGTCAACAAGCGCGCTGGTGGTCCAGGCAAACGTGAACAATCCAGATATGCCGATGATGGGGCTGATGTTTCGCCAATGCGCTCCAAGGTCAACGTTTCCGTAGCCGAGCGTGGTGTAAGCGTTCGCACAGAAGTAGATGGCATCGTAAACATGGGGAATCAAACCCATGAGACGAAGGGCATACGCCCACAGCATGAATCCCACAATATGCAGGGCGAGCATCAAGAAAATGGTCGAAGCGAACAAGAGCAATCCCTTTATTAGTAGTGGTCGCCCCGCTCGCAGGCGAAGTTCGCGGCGCTTACGCCGCACTAGAATGCCGTGAAGACCTGTACCATGCAGCAGCACCAGAAAAACCAGCATGAAAGCGCCGATGCCAAGCGCTGCCAGCGGTTTGAACTCATCCGGGATCTTGGCCAAAAGCTCCGACAAATGAGGCATGAGACTCCCCTCACTCCTTTATGGCTATTCGGCCACAGAGGTGAGCGTTCCTGACCGACGCATTTAGCGGAAAAGTGGGTGCCGGTATCAAAATATTCGGTAACGCATCCGACAAAGGCGCGGGAGTCCTATTTCTTTTTCTTTTTTTTGTCTTTTTTCTTTTTGTCTTTCTTCTCGTTCCCCTGCTTGTTTTTGCCCTTCTTCCCATCGCCTTCAAGCACCAGCTTTTCCGCTCCCTTCATCTTATGCGCCTTCATTTCTTCGAGCAGACCTTCGTCTGTCAAATCCAGTGGGTGCGAGTGCTTCCAGTCGTGGTGGAATATTTTCGCTAGTCGTTCGATCACATGCTCGTCGTCCACCGCGATGGCCAGCTCTCTGCGACTGTCAAAGCTTCCAGGCGCTAGATTGATGGATCCCACGATCGCGCGAGCGTGGTCTGCTAGCAGCATCTTGGCGTGCAGTTTCAAGTGCTTCAGTTTGTGAATCTTGATGCCGACATCTTGCATGATGCGCATCCCGCCGACGGCTTCGACCAACTTATCCTTCGTGAGCTTATGAGGAGGGCGGGCCATGACGTGGACCTTCACTCCGCGGCGCGCCGCCCGGACCAACCGTTCGATAATCACCGCATCCTGGTAGCGCTCGTTTTGCACAAAAAGGGATTCCTTCGCGCCGTCAATGAACTGCGCGATACGCTCCCGGCCGTTGCCGCAGCACCAGATCATGTGTGAATGTTCGTCACCCTTGAACGGCTTGCGCGACCAATCCGCTTCGAAACATTCGATGATTTCGCCCACTTCATGCGGATGCGAAGTGACGATGGCGTAATCGCGAGTCTCGGTGAGGTTTTTCGTTTCCCAGTTGAGGGATTTCACGAAGGCCGTCTGATCATCCACCACCATCGACTTCTCGTGGGTCACGTCATAGTCCGGGTTGCTGTCTTTGACCGTCACACCTCCAGCCGTCAACTTCTTGTGCGACTCCTTGTTTTCCGATTCACCATCACGGCGTGCAGGATTCAGCATCACCCGGACATCCACTCCGCGGCGCTTGGCGTCAATCACCGCCTTCAAAAGAGACGGATCCGAGAAAATGAACATCTTGACGCGCAGCGACTTTGTCGCTCCGTTGATGGCGTCTAAAATCGGTTTCGATGTATCGTCGGGCATCACGATTACAGAACGCGACATGGAGCCTCCTTAAAATCTTTGCGAACGTGACCAATGCCTGCCGAGATGTACCGCGGACTTTTGTGAGCGATGCACATTTCTACGACGAAACCGGGGTCGCAGGTGGCGTGCTGAACTGTATTCGATAGAGTTCCGCATACACTCCGCCACGAGCCACCAATTCGTCGTGCGTGCCTTCTTCTGCGACCACCCCATCTTTCAGCACAATAATCTTGTTTGCATCGCGAATGGTGCTGAGCCGGTGCGCGATCGTAATTACCGTTCGTCCCTTCATAAGCCGCTCCAGAGCCTCGATTACCAACCTCTCCGACTCTGTATCCAAGGCCGCCGTGGGCTCGTCCAGGATTAGGATCGGATTGTTGCGAATCACCGCACGGGCAATTCCGATGCGCTGTCGCTGGCCACCAGAGAGTGTTTCCCCGCGCTCGCCCACCATGGTGTCGTACCCATGAGGCATCCGCGCAATGAACTCGTCGGCGTTTGCCAGTTTTGCTGCCTCCAGGATTTGTTTCTCCGTAACTCCCTCTCGGCCGTAAGCGATGTTGTCGCGCACGGTTCCCTCGAACAGTACGGTTTCCTGCAGCACGTAGCCGATTTGGTCCCGCATCGCATGGAACTTGTATTCACGAATATCCACGCCGTCAATTTTAACCACACCGGCGGTTGGATCGTAGAATCGCGGGATTAGGCTGACGATGGTGGACTTGCCACCTCCCGTCGTACCCACCAACCCCACCAGCTCACCCGCCTTGATTTTGAAATTGACGTCCTTCAGCACGGGAGCGTCGGCGCTGTACGCGAAAGCCACATGCTCGAATTCGATATCGCCGATCAACTTCTGAGGTTCTCGCGCATCGGGGCGTTCGGGAATGATTGTGTCGGCGTCAAGTATCGCCCGGACGCGATCTACGCCGACCGCCGCCTGAGCGATCGTATTGGTCATCGTGGCGAGGTCCTGCACAGGCTTGAAGAACTTTGTCAAATACGAGAGGAAAACAGTAAGCTCTCCTGCCGTCATTATTCCCGCCAGAATGAGCGATGAGCCTCTCCAGAGCACGACGGCCGTACAGGCCGCCACAGTGATCGACACGATCGGCGATAGCAGCGCTTTAACCCGGCGCGCTTTGAGCGAGGCATCCACAGTCGCGTGGCTGACCTCGGCCAGTTCTTCTTCCGCCAGGTCCTCCCGGCCGAAGGCTTTCACCACCCTCATCGATTGCAGTCCGGCCTCCACGACCGAGACGATTTTGCTTTGCTCCTTACGTACTTCGTGAGTCGCCTTCTTGACCACTTTCTTGAACCGGGACACCAGGAGCAGCATGAACGGCGTGACGGCAACGGCAATCAGCGTGAAATCCCAGTTGAGCCAAAACATGATGAACAACATCGCCACAATGGTGAACAGATCAACAACGATGCCGAGGGTAGATGACGATGCGAACCCCTGGATCGTCTGCACGTCGGACGTGATGGTGCTCAGAATCGTGCCGGTTTGATGGCTGTCGTAGTAGCTCAATGAGAGTTGTTGCAGGTGATGGTACGTCCGTATGCGCAGATCATTGGCCACCCACTGGCCTACGCTTGTCGTGTAGTAGTTCGCGACGTACGACGCAATCGCTCCCAGTACGGCAATGAACAACGCCGCGATGGCAGCCGCGGCCGCAATCTGCATCTTGCTGCCGCCAGCCAAAATAGGTTTCAGGAGGTTATCGAGCCAGGGAGCAAGCTTGTGGCTGCCCACCACATTGTCGAGGATAATCTTCAGTGGCCACGGTCCTGCCACGCTCATGGCGGTTTGGACCAGCATGGCGATCAGGATAACCAGGAGGGTGCCCCGGTAGGGACGCACCAGAGTTCGGATTAGGCGGAACAATCGGACGCCTCCTTATCAGGACGTCGCCTCTGCATACCCAGCTGCATCGGAGTAAAGGCCCGTGCTTCCACGTTGTTTCAACGCTTCAAACCAAAAAGAGCGACACGAAACGCACTAACCGCACCTTGTGGAACCCAATGGTAGCGAGCGCGAATGTCGGAATAGCGGCTACGACACTACCTGGACAAATTGCCTCGGGTAATTGTCACTTTTGACAGTTCAGGAAACGCTCCCAGGCCTCGATACCGATTCCTACCATGCCTTGCCAGCCGCGGCATTGGGACGTTCCGAGGGCCTTAAGCCAGTCTGTGATGTGCATGGCGGTCAATGTGCCGCGGCGTGCGTGATTGCTTCGAGAGCGATACTGGTCTTGACCCTCTGATCGGAACTCATCGCGAGCTGCTTCGTCTTTACGAGTTGCTGCATTTCCGCGTAGCTCGACGACCCTGCGTCAGATGAGACCTTCGTCGACAGCTCCAGCACTCTCCCTCCAGGCCACTCCCAAAGTTCCAACGTGAGTTTGCCCAAGTGCGGCTGTGATTGAGTTTGCCAGTCGGTTGATATGATTTCGGCTACTCTTTTCACGCGGGTCCAATCTACGGAAACGTGTGCGTCCTCGAACAGCTTGATTTGAGCGGCGCTCAGGAGGCGGGAAACGTCAGTCCCTGTTTGAGGAAGCTCCTCCATGGCGAGTTGCCTCGTAATCGAATAAGAGGAGTTCGCCCCCTCCTGCGTCAGGTCCACTTCGCATTTGAAGCCGGCCAATCCCTCCGAGGGAGTCGAGAATTCCTTCCCGTTGGGTGGCCGCAATTTGACGGTCAGATCACTCTTCGCGCCCTGGCGCAGCCGCACGATCGCCCCTTGAGATAGCAGATCGAGCGCACCGGTATCGAAAAAGTAGACACGACCGGACGTTTCTTTTGTGGCGCGAAGCGCCGCGACTGCGGCTTGGGTTTCCGTCGGCGAGAGCAGCAGCTTCACTTCCACGTTGCAGCTCTGTTGTGCCTGCAAACCGGAATATAAAAGGAGTACCGCACAGCTGAAGAAAGAGAGGAATTGCGCCCGATGTTTTGACCGGCGCGGCATCTAAATCATCTAGAAACTCCCGGTTCCGGGAGAGGGAAAAACAAAAGCGATGACCATGCGGGAGCTAATTGGCGTACCTTGAAACGTCGCTGCGCTGAACGTCCAGGTCTTCACGGCTTTAGTGGCCTGCGGCGTCAAGCTTTGGACGCCGCGAACGACGTGCACTTTGGCGACCTTACCTGAACTTCCCACGACAACGTCGAGAACCACCGCTCCTGAAGAAACGCTCATCGCCGGATACGTCGCATATGACGCCGCGGTGATTTGAGGCGGCATGTATTCCGCGCTTGCCCCAGGCCCCGCTTGAGAAATTGAAATAGTCTGGGACGTGTATCCAACACCTCCTGGGTTGAACGGATTGAAAACGACGCTGATCGGAAGGACCGAAGGCACGGCCTGGCCATCCAATGAGGCTGGCGTGAAGCCCCAATTCTTTACAGCAGCGGAGGCAACGCTGGTCAGCGAGGGTAGATCGCGCAGCACATCCAGATTTTGCACATTGCCGGAGTTGTCCAGATTCGCCATCAGCGTCACAATCCCCAGCGTCACGACGTTGGTCGGGTAAGCGATGTTGCCGGCACCGCTGATGCCGGGAGCTACGAACGCAGGCCCCGACCACGACGTTTGAACCGCCAAGCCAGCCAGCAGAATCACCACAAATATCTTGTCCAGGAGTCGCGTCATGTATGTTGCCACCACGTTCGTTCCCGCACGCTTTTGAGCGCACTGCCACGCTGAGGCATCGCGAACCGTAAACGATGGAGTTGCCGGCGCCACCGTCGAGTCGGCGGAGTGAATTGCGAGCCGCCAACCCGAACCTGAGAATGGTACGGTTGCCGGAATCTGTCGAGTGTCAGTTCTGACAGTTCCAATCGAATCACAAGGAAGCTACCTTCCGCTGGTGAAGGCTCGCGCATTGTTGCTGGACTACAAAATCTCCAGCGGCTCAGGAAGCTCCTGAAGAGGCAAATTTCACCTATGGAACAAACTCTTAGAGTTACGGCGTCGCTGTTTTTAGCGTCAGTGCTCGTTCTGGGGATGGCCAGGCCAGCCCCGGCGAAACACCCACAGAACTTCACTCCTCCGGATATTCTCACAGCAAGTGACATACCGTATCCGGCTACGACCGTCGCTGCTGGAGTGGTGACTCTGGCTATCAATTTGGACGCTACCGGCCAGATCATGAACGTGCAAACGCTTCGAGACATACCCACCGTCACAACCCAGGCGACACTCGCGCTGCAGAATTGGAGCTATGCGCCGGCGACGTTGAACGGCAAGCATGTGCCATCAACTTTAATCGTCAACATCGTGTTCGATCCTGCATTTCTGGAGAACAATAATATTCCGCTGGGGCCACCGGAGTCGTTCCAGCCACCGAACCCGAAAGCGACGCCTTACACTCCGCCTCAGCTTTTCACAGCGACATTTCCGCCCTACCCCACTGGCGGACAGACGTCTGGCGCCGTCGTCCTGGACGTCACCGTCAGTAGCCAGGGAAAAATCGCACACGTCGCGACCGTTCGCGACGTCCCGACCCTAACCGCGGCTGCTGCAGCCGCGCTTCAAAACTGGAGTTTCAGCGCGGCGATTTATGGAAACACGCCGCTCGCATCGAAAGTCGTGGTGGCCATGGTGTTCCGAAACCCAGCAACGGCTCTGCCTTAGCCCGTCGCGAGAAGCAACTTGGTCGCAGCGGCGATCGCGCGTTGCCGGCGGGATAACGAATCGCTCGGAAGATTAGGACGGATCAATCCTTCACCTGGCCCCAAAAGTTTGAGCGGGAGCTCCACGATGAACAAACAACGAAGTTTCTACGCGGGCCTTCTCGTTTTTCTGCTAGGGCTGCTGGGGGTCACCAGCGTCGCAATGCAACTGCTCGCCACGCCTCGCCGGCCACGACGTTCGACCTGATCTTGCCGTTCGGATGGAACGCGGCTTTGCAGTAGCGCCATCCTTTTACCTTCGAGCTTCACGTACTTGTAGATCGAGAATTTGCCAGCGATGAGAAGTTCCTCTGGTCTCCAAACACTGAGTTGCGAGGAATCTCTTAGGAAATGCTCTAGGAAGGAATCCAACCCATTGAAAGGACTGGCGGAGAGGGGGAGAGTTTCTCGCCGTTCTCAAAAACCTTTGAAAAACCACGCTTTCCTAGTGTTTTCAACCACTTCCCAATTTTCCGACTGTTAAGTGGGGATTCCGGGGGATGGTTAAGCGGAGGTGAGTATAGACCATCCCAGTTAGGATAAGTAAAGCAAGAATTGGTAACACTGGCGAAAGTAAAGATCCGGCGAGAACTCCTGCTTTCCTCGAATCACGCGAAGGATTGAACAGATGGTTGCGGGGGCTTCCGTTCTTAACTAAAAGCTGTTCAGCAATTTCCTGCTCAGTTGCAGGGCTGGAAACTAAACTGGGGCCTTTCATGCCTAGGCAAACCTTTCACGCCCCACCGCCCATAGCGGTAAAGAAGGCTATGAATCCCCGGTAAGCGAGGACAGGGATATTGGTGAGAAGGCAAATTGTACTCGCGATTTTGTTGCCTTTGCCGAGAGCAAAGGCGCCGATGCCAACGCCAATGGCACCGATGCCAGCCAACAGCCACACCGTGAGCGACGAAGTCGGAAGGAACACGACATAGTTAGTGTAAGGAAGAACCCCGCAAGCGGGTCCAATGAGAGAAGCGATTCCGGCTGCCAGCGTGACGCGGGTTATTGCCGGTTTCACCTTCATCGGAAATCTAATTCCACTTTATTCCTGTCATTTCGATGTGCTTAGCGGTTTTCTGTAACCCTTTGGAGCTAATTGTTGTCGACCCAGCCGAGAATTGTGAACGATACGTTCGGTTCCGGAAATGAGGGAGGATTCAGAGGAGGGATGACGAGTATTTCTTTTTCCGAGCCTGACTCAACATCTATGCTCCACAGGTGGCGCTCGGTTCTGTAATTCGGTACCTGCCGCGCTTCGACATAGGCCAAGTATTTTCCCGACGGTGACGGGCAAAAGGAATCCAGCCCAAGCCGTCGTAGCGGAATTTGTTTCTTGGACTTGAAATCCGGACCAGTGATAACGAGAAAGGGTTCCTGTTCTATGGGTGGCTTCGGCAAAGGCCCTTTCTTTAGACCTAAATCACGGAACAGATAGTCTCCATCAGGCAACTGCCCGATCAGAAAAGGAGTGGTTCCCTCCTCGCGATCGTATTCGGGCAATTGAAGCTCGCCGGCGTGCACAGGAATGCCGCCGAGATCCGTGCCGTCCTCTGCCGTGATGTAAGCGCCGGGTACGTCTTGATTGCTTGATTCATCGGCTCCGAGGTCGAGATTAAAGAACAGCCGATCTCCGTCAGCGAGCCAACCGTACGATACGGGAACGCAGGCAGGGCAGTGCGTTTGAGTGAGTTCCCAGCTACGGAGCAGCTTCCCCGTTGGGACGTCATAAATGGAAACCACATATTTGTTATTCGAGACGAAGCCTGCGAAAACCATCTTCTTGGTTTGCGGATTCAGAAGAGCAGGTAACTGATTTGTCTGGATTTCAACGAGTCTGCGAAACCGGTTTGAACCGTCGAGGTTGACTTCGTAAATCGCGAGAGGCTCAGAATAGACCTGTGAAGTTGGCGTGGCGCGCCACCCGCGCATGATTCCAGTTGCATAGGCTTTGTCAGCCCCGAGAGTCGCGCCTGTCGGCCTGATCTCCAGATTCATCCCCTCGTCTGAAAACAACAGAGAGCGTTTTCCATCGATCATGGAAACGGAATAGATCTCGGTCTTCCGGAAGCTGCGAAGCATGGCTAAGCTGCTGTTGACTGGTTCTCCCAAA
>Ga0209655_10000355_pt1 | contig 17321 bp, 22 predicted proteins | sample BogFormECP03_OM2_FD_188236 | JGI IMG/M metagenome (GOLD analysis project Ga0209655, IMG submission 188236) | Bog forest soil microbial communities from Calvert Island, British Columbia, Canada - ECP03_OM2 (SPAdes) (version 2) | ecosystem: Environmental > Aquatic > Freshwater > Wetlands > Bog ...
AACGAAAGAAAACGAAAGAGAAAAACTCTTTTAAGCGAAAAGAAAGAAGTCTGCTCAAAAAGTGCTTGACAGGCCCGACGTTGTTAGAGATGTCCGATTCCCGCGCAATAGGATCGTGCGACGAGGGAAAAAAGTTTTCATCAATATGAGGTTTCAGATCGACAAAAGTGGCAACCAAACCCAAAAGAAGAACCGTAAGCGCCAGAAAGAGCCAACGAACCCATGAGTGTCCAGGGGATTCGACGTTGCGGCGATGCTTCTTTCCGTTCACTGTAGATGTATGTAAGCGCGTCAACGGCCAAACCGATGGTCCCACTCAGCCTAGCGAACCTCGCCCGTCCCTAGCATTACGCGATTCCCTGTAGATACGGGCGAAAAACCGTTGAGCAAGAACACTCTGTCCTGCGTTCGCCACAGTGATGTGAAAGGGTGCGCCACCCGCCGTTGCCAACCTCTGCGGCAATAGCGCCATCAGACTTCGCAGGAGCCACTCGTCACCATAAATAACTCGCAACCAGGCCAAGCTGTGCCACCAGGACCATTGAGAATGTGGAAATCCAATGGAGGCGCACGCAAAATGAAGAACTCACGCGGGCTGGTTGCGCTGCTCTTGCTGATTGCTTTCGCGCTGCCCACGAAAGCGCAAGATGCTACTCCTAAGTTTGAAGCGTATGCGGGGTACTATTACGCGCGCTTTAATGTAAATGCCAATGTTCAGGGCATCGCACCCTCGGCAGCCTACAACGGAAACGGTGGGGGTGGGCAGATCGAGTACAACGTCAACCACTGGCTCAGTGCGGTAGCAGACCTGAGCGGCCTTATTGCGACCAGCAGCGGGAACGGCGCATTCGCCGGAGCAGCGTTCAGCTATCTCTTTGGGCCTAGAGTGAATTTCCGGCGGGGCAAAGTTACGCCGTTCGCGCAGATCCTTTTAGGAGGCATTCGCACCACCGACGGCATCGCCCGATCAACGGGGACCGAAAACAATTTTGCAATTACGGCAGGCGGCGGCATTGACTTCAAAGTGTCCAAGCACGTCTCCGTTCGCCCCGTACAGGCCGAGTACTTTCTGACCAAAATCCCAGACGGGCTGAATAACCGCCAGAACAATTTCCGCTACAGCGCCGGAATCGTATTCCGCTTCGGCCACCAATAATCCAAGTCCGCGCCGTCTTGATTTTCCTGCAGGCATCACCAGCGCTGGAGCGTCCCAGCGAAGCCCCGCTCGTCGCACTCGACGGGCGCGTCACCCGCCCGCGCCCAACCCCACACCCTTCAAAACCCGACGGGGGCGCCACCGGCCCCAACTCCTCTGGAGGAAGTGACGGAATCTTACGAGCTGGATTGCTTCCGCTGCTGTTGCTTCCACCGGGCGCCGCGTTGTGCTAACGCATTTCCCGCAGTCAGATCGACGAGCTGCTGGCGCACTTGGTCGAGAATTTCGCGCGATAGGGTCGGGTCCGAGACGGCCCGAGAAAGATTGAGCGCCCCCAGCAGGCTGCTGAGGATGAGCAGTGCGCGGCCGCGTTTGTCGGCATTTTCCTGGGATGGCAACAGGCCGGCGGTAACCGCCAAGTTGTGCTTGACGCGGGTGGTGTAAACCGTCTTTGCTGATTTGCTTGCGCGGCTCATATCTCCTAGCAATGCTCCCATGGCACAACCTGCTCCAGGATTATCACGGTGATCTTCGGTGAGGTAGTTCTCGAGCAGCTGAGCCAGCGTTTCGGCATGCTTTTCCCAAGCGTCGAGATCCTTGAATGCCGCGCCCAGCGCCTCCACCACGAGCTCGTCACGCGATTTGAAGTGCTTATAAAAAGCTCCCACGGTCACGCCAGCCTGTTTCATCACATCGGCCACACCAATACCGTCGAGCCCGAGTTCGCGGAACCTCTTAGCCGCGACTTTCAGAATCTTGGCGTGGGTCTGATTTTTTGCTTTCTTCGGCATATCACCTAGTATACGACCCAAGAGGTTGTGCGGTCCCGCGGCGCAGATCCTCGTCTTCCGTGCCGTTCGTAATGTTGGAGTATTATCATACTCTTTCATATAGAATACCGGGCGACTATATCGCATATACTCCTTTGTTTTTGAACAAATGATCGCGTCGAAAAAACGCAAAGGCCTTGCAGCAATAGGAGCATGACCGTAATCTATATCTGATAGATGTGGACTGTCGCCTCACAATTGAAGGAGGACCAATGAGCAATACAACGTCAGAACGCAATAAAGCAATCGTGCTGGAGGCCTTTCAGACTCTCTTCAACAAGCGCGATTACAACGCTGCGGAGCGCTTTTGGTCGCCGAACTACATTCAGCACAGTGCCCACATCCCCGCCGGCCGAGACGGGCTTCTCGGGACGATCAAGAGCCTGCCGCCAACGCTTAAGTACGAGCCGGGAGTCGTCGTAGCCGACGGAGATTACGTGATCCTCCATGGTCGATTCTCGGGCATTGGTCTTCCCACGAACTGGATCGTCGCGGACGTGGTCCGGTTGAAAGACGGAATTCTCGTCGAACATTGGGACGTGATTCAAGACGAAGCCACGAAGGAGCAGTCCAAAAGCGGGAACCCGATGTTCGGAGACGCGTTCCCGAAGTAAGAGCGACAGGCTCCCTGGGAGAATGAAAATGGGAAGCACGTATAGGGCTGTAGAAGTGTCATCGCCGGGCGTACTCCGCGTAGTCGAGCGGACGATTTCTAAGCCTGGGGCGGGTCAGGTGCGGATCCGCGTCGAAGCATGTGGCGTTTGTCATTCTGATCTAGCAACGGTACAGGGAGATTATCCAGGCCTGAAATTGCCACGAGTGCCCGGCCACGAGGTCGTGGGCCGAATCGAGGAGCTCGGTCCAAATGTTTCCAAGTGGCAGATCGGGCAGCGTGTAGGTGTCGGCTTTTTGGGCGGGCAAGACAACGAATGTGAGCCGTGCCTGCGCGGGGACTTTGCGAACTGCTTGAACCCCGTCATATCAGGAATCACAACCGACGGCGGTTATGCCGAGGTGATGATTGCCGAAGCGCGAGCCCTCGCTTCCATTCCTGATGAGCTCACGTCCGCGGAAGCCGCCCCTCTCCTCTGCGCTGGCATAACGACCTTCAACGCGTTGCGTAATGCCGGCTTGCGCGCGGGCGATCTGGTCGGCATTCAGGGAATCGGCGGACTGGGACATTTGGGAGTTCAGTTTGCCCGGCGCATGGGGTTCCGCACCGTGGCCATCAATAACGGACCGGAAAAAGCGCCACTCGCCAAACAGTTGGGTGCGCATTCCTATGTGGATACTGCTGCAGAAGATGTTGCCGCTGCTTTACAGAGGATCGGTGGCGCCAAGGCGATACTCGCGACCGCTCCAAGCGGTAAAGCGATTGCCGCACTGGTCCCAGGCCTCGCAGTTCGCGGCAAATTGATCGTCGTTGGAGTCGCGCCCGACCCCATAGAGGTCTCCTCCCAGTCCCTGGTGTTCGGCGGGCGCTCGATTTATGGCAGCTTGACGGGCAGCGCCATCGACACACAGGACACGCTCGCGTTCAGCGTCCTGCAGGATGTGCGCCCCATGATCGAAACGCTTCCGCTCGAGAGGGCACCCGAGGCTTTCGCTCGCATGATGGATGGAAAGGCGCGTTTTCGCATGGTGTTAGTCAACGGCAACGATTAGGTCCCGGTAAGCACCCGGAGGGAAACGAGTGAACAAGTTTCAACCAATCTTCGACAAACAAAAAGACTACTTCAACACGAACGCCACCAAGTCCTACGAATGGCGCGTGGAGCAACTCGACCGCATGGCCAAGATGCTGAACGAGAACAATGCGGCCTTTCAGGAAGCGGTCAGCAAAGATTTCAAGACCGCGTTAGAAGAGAAGGTCTTTGAAGTCGCAGCTCCTCTGGCGACCATTGAGTTCACGAAGATGCAACTAAAAGAGTGGATGAAGCCGATTTCCGCCGTGGTTCCAAAGGCCCTCGCTGCCTCTGGACACACCGCACACGTCATTCGCGAGCCATATGGCGTGACGCTGATCATCGGTCCGTTCAACGCGCCCCTCATACTCTTGCTTGACCCGGCGATCACCGCTCTATCGGCCGGAAACCCGTGCGTTCTGAAACTTGCAGAGTCGATCCCAGCTACATCTACGCTCCTTCAAGAACTCATTCCAAAATATTTCCAGCCCGAATTCGTAACCGCAGTTTCCCGGTCACGTGAAGCAGTAACGGAACTGCTTAAACTGTCATTTGATTTCATCTTCTTCACCGGGAGCGTAAAGGTTGGCAAAGTGATCATGCGCGCTGCGGCAGAGAATCTGACGCCGGTTTTACTGGAACTCGGCGGGCAAAACCCGGCGTTTGTTGATGCCACCGCTAACCTTTCTGATGCTGCTAAGAAAATTGTCTGGGGCGCGATGGCATGGGGTGGCCAATGGTGTACCTCACCCGATTACGCCTATGTGCACGAATCCGTTGCTGAGGAGTTCGTTGCGGAGTGCAAGAAGGCAGTGATCGAGCTCTACGGAACCGATCCGAAGAACAATCCCGACTACTCGCGTATCATCACCCCAAAAGCTGTCGAGCGCCTGGCGGGCCTCATTGATCAAAAGAAAGTCATCGCCGGCGGTGCGTCTGACCCGCAAGCGCGCTACATCGATCCGACGATCCTCTATCCCGTCACGTGGGACGATCCAATTATGCAGGATGAAATCTTTGGGCCGCTTCTGCCGATACTCACGTACAAGGACATCGATGCGGCCATTCTTGAAGTAAAGAAGCACCCAAAACCTCTGTCGGGCTTCCTCTTCAGCCGCGACCAGAAGGCCATCGATCATTTCCTCGCCAGCCTGTCCTTTGGCGGCGGAGCGATCAATCAGGTGAATGTTCCTCTGTTTGTGGAGTCGATGCCTTTCGGAGGTGTTGGATACTCCGGCATCGGTCATTACTACGGGAAGGACGGTTTTGACGCTCTCACTCATGCGAAATCAATCCTGGTTTCGCCGCCCGACGTAGCCATCGAACGCCTTTTCCCGCCCTACACGCCCGAAAAGGTACAGCAGCTTAACCAATGGTTCGGCTACTAAAAGGCGATGTTGCGCGGCAATCCCTAAGCGTCGCGATCTACGAAGGAAGACCGACAGGAACGAAATAGTACATGAACCTGTTGCACGCCCTCTTTACCCGGAACCTCTTGATGTCAGGAGTAGCGATTGTCCGCTATATTCCTCGCGCCTTCCGCGCGCAGCAGGTGGACGGGAATCTTTTCTTCACGGAGGAGAAGCGGCAAGAGTATCGCCGTCGTGTAGAGAGTGTGACACCTCAGTCCCCGCGTCAATGGGGCACCCTGGAGGTTGACCAGATGCTTCACCACCAGAACCTGGCCTGGGGAGCCTCGCTGCGTTTCTACAATCTCCCGGACGAGAGTTACCTGACTTCGCGGACGTTCTTTAAATGGATTCTAGTCGATTGGTTTCCGGAGCAACCGGTCGGCCTGCGGCTTCCCACGGGCTTCAAAATCCCGCATTTGCAGAGATCTGACTTCACGCACGAAAAGGCACAGCTGCTGAAAACCCTGAAGGCGGGCTGGAACGCAAGAACCGCCGATGCCTGGAAGCCCCACCCGATGTTCGGCAAGATGACACCAAGAGAGTGGGGCAAGCTCTTGCAGATCCACGTGGATTATCACCTGAGACAGTTCGCAGCCTAACGCAGGCGCTGCTCTACTTCCTGACCGTTACCTCTAGCTCGCCGGAATCTTCTTTGACCTTCGCCGTGCCGCAGGTCGTCGGCTTTCCGCTCGCGTCAAAACGGCACCCGAACAGCCCCGCCTTTTTTTCTCCGCATTGCCCTGCCGTCACTGACACCACGAACCATCCCGACCCCGATGGCCGTCCCGCGGTATTTCCCTGCGTGTAAATTCCCATCAGCACGTTCCCATTTTGTGAGGTCCCGTTCGCGCATTGATAATTGTCCTGTTTGTACGTGTACAGGATCCCGCGTTGCTTATCGAACAGAAACTGCGTGTCCTCTTCCACTCCATTGCCGTCAAGGTCCACCATGTCCGTCCAGTACGCCGAGGGCCCGGAAGCTAGCACCGACGCCGGCCCCACTCCTATCCCCGTTTTTTGACCCTGATTTTTTGCCGCAGCGCTCGGAACAGGATTCGCTGCCTTCGCCGCCGCTTGCGGTCCCACTTTTACCGTGGGCACGGGCATCGGCCCTGGCGGCAGTCCCTGCCCCGACGCGAGAGTCGCCATTCCTGCGGCAGCAACTATTACTCCCAGCCACATCCAAATTTTCTTCATCGTGTTCCTCTCCTGCGCTCTACGCTCGTCGCCAGATTCACTAATCTCTACTGCTCGTAGTTCTCGACGATTTTGGCGGGACGCACTTTGGCGTCATCAGGGTCTTTACCGAACTCGCGCAGTGCCCGGCGCTGCCGCAACAAGTCCCAGCACTGGTCGAGATGCACTTTCAGGTCCGCCAGGTGGGCGCGGTCTTCACTGGTCAATTCACTCTTTGCGTAGAGCTGCTCTTCTTCCTTCACCAAACGATCGATGTTGCTCAGTACCGATTCGTCGTTTTTATCGAGGGCCATGTGCGTCTCCTGTACCGTATTGCACGGCCGGGTCCCTGCCGACCGCCGCGCGTCTCCGCCAACCGACTATAGCAAAACGCTTCGTCCCTGGCAGGGTCGTAAATACTAGTTCGGCCAAATGCGCGCACTGCGTCTGCGCGCTTTCTCACTCGATCTACTCGCGCCTGGAAACAAACTCGAATCGTGTCCTGTTTCGCGCAGACGCCTCGCTGCCCAAATGTTATTCATAGCTCTGCCGGTCTCGACCCCTCTCTGGCTCGTACCCACAGCCATCTTTACTCGCGCGCCCGACGCACTGCGCCAGGAGATATTAGACATGCCCACAACCCGCGACCAAGCCGTCCCCGCGCACTCCTGACCCAACACTATGAACTTCCAAGCCAACATCCCGCGCCGCTACAGCACTGACGACCTGCCACAACCATCCGTCGCAATTCGCTCAGCCGCAGCCGCAATCTGGAACCCGCTCAACAGCCTCCTCGAATGGTTCGGCGCACTAGGCATGTTCATCTGGCACGTGATGCGTTCCACATTCCGCCGCTCCTTCGAAGGCCTTGAACTCCTCCGCCAGCTCGACGAAGTAGGCTCAAAATCCCTGCCAATGGTAGCGATGGCCGGCGTCGCAATCGGCGCAGTACTCGCTCTCGAAAGCCGTCACAGCCTGGTGCAATTCGGCGCCAAATCCATGCTTCCCGCCGCCGTCGTCTTCTCGATCATCCAGGAAACCGGCTCGGTCATAACCGGCCTGGTAGTCTGCGGTCGCGTAGGCGCAGGCATCGGCGCGGAACTCCTCTCCATGAAAGTCACCGAACAAATTGACGCGATCGAAGCCTCCGGCGTGAACCCGTACAAGTTGCTGGCCTTCACGCGCATCGTTGCCTGCATCCTGATGTTGCCGCTGCTCACCCTCGCCGCCGATTTCTGCGGCATCATCACCGGTTGGATCGCCAACACCCTGGCCAAGCCCATCGCGTTCCACAAATTCATTCACGTCGGACTTGCCGGCACCGGCTTCAGCGATTTCCTCGCGCCAACTTTTCGCACCATGATCTTCGGCCTGATCATCGGCGTAATCGCCTCCTTTCAGGGAATGCGCAGCCAAGGTGGCACCGAAGGCGTAGGCCGCTCAGCCACCAGCGCCGTCGTCCTGTCCTCGCTCTTCGTAATGCTGGCCGACGTGATTCTAGTGAAGCCGATTCTGGTGTTCTTCCCATGATGCCTCCAGCCCAATCCCCACCCGTCAAGCCGCCGGAAACAGAGCGCGGCAAAAAACTCGCGGGCGCGAACTCAGACAGCGCAAAGCCACCCAATGCGCGCGCAGAGAACGCGCGCCCAGACAACGCCAAGCCAGCCAGCTCCGACCCCGCCGTGGTCGTCAAAGGCTTACAAAAATCCTACGGCGAGCAAAAAGTTTTGAACGGCCTCGACCTAAAAGTCGGCAGCGGCCAAACCGTAGCAGTCCTCGGCCGCAGCGGCACCGGCAAAAGCGTCCTGCTCCGCCTGATCGTCGGCCTGCAAAAACCCGACGCCGGCGCAATTGAAATCCAAGGCCAGGAAATCAGCAACGCCAATCTCGAAGAAATGAACGAGATCAAAAAAAAGATGGGCTTCCTCTTCCAACACGCCGCCCTCTACGATTCCCTAACAGTAGAAGAGAACGTCGCCTTCCCCCTCCGTCGCCATACCGAATTGCCCGCCGACCAGCAACCCGGAGTCGCCAGCACCCTCCAGCAATAAGTTTGTTTTTGAGCCGCGATGAGTGGCCGCAACGTAACATAGGCAATCTTGCCTGTGCGCCGTCGCTGTTGGTAGCGCCGGCGTCCCGCCGGCTCTCTTGCCCTTGTCCTGGTTTCGCTAGCGGCCGCCTGCTTTACAAGCGGGCGTATTTGAATTTGCGTTTCAATTTCCGCAATGCCAGTGTCAAGCAACCAATCAACTACGCCATCTAACGCAGTGCTATTATCCGTTCGCGTTGACCACCAACCGTATCCACATGCCACAACAAGAATCCCCCTGCGCGAAACGCCGCCCAGCTGCCGAACGTATGTACTGGCTCACGATGGTGTTATTTTCAATCTACCTGTCGCTCCTCATCGCGACCACTCACGAAGTAAGGTGGTCCACAACTCTTTACGTCGCGTGGATGTCACGCTATGCGCCCCAGATGCGGCATCTAGCCGATCCCAACTATCGAATCCTTCACCTCGCAACCCTTCTACTCGTCTGGTCTCTGGCTTTCGTTGTATATCTCAGCGCGTTATTGCTCGATCGTATCTCTCGGACGCGAGCGCTAGTCGGGGTGTTCGTCGGGGTGGTTGGTTTCGCCGGCTATCCAGCGCTCTGTTTGTATTTCAACTCTGCTCCGCTTCTGACTCTCGAGCTAGTCGTCGCCGCCGCTTGCGTGTGCGCATGGGCATTTAAGAGGTGGCCTGTTTCCACGACGGTTAGCCTTTTTCTGTTGTGTGTACACTTCGCCTTTTGGTCCGTATTCGGCGGCGGCTATTTTCTTGAGGGTGGGTGGTACCTTTTGTGGCCCCGCTACCTTCCTCCATCGAGGGTGGATGAGTATGCCTGGTTGACCTATCCATTTCTCGGCCTCGGTTTAATTCTGCTTTGGAGCGCACGCCGCAGCCATTCCGAGGTATTAACCAATTCCCGCGATGAAGCAATTCAGTAAGCGGAACCTGCATCAGAATCGGCGGGTGGACGGCCGATGCTGCGACACCGTCCGAGTGAAGACTTAACTTTGGCGCGTGCCGCACGCTTCAGCACGCCCGAGTAGCAACTGCCTTTCGCGCGCATTGCGAGTCAACGCCGCCGCACGCTCAAATTCCGCGCGCGCTTCCTCCAGCCGCCCGAGCTTCTGCAGCAAATCGCCGCGCACGCTTGGCAACAAATGATAATTCTCCAGCAAACCCTCCGCAGTCAGCGCGTCCACCATCTCCAACCCCGCCACCGCACCGAACGCCATCGAAACCGCGACCGCGCGATTCAAATCAATCACAGGAGAAGGTGCAATCTCTCCAAGCTTTTCGTAAAGAGACACGATCCGCGCCCAATCCGTTTCTTCCGCCGTGCGCGCCCGCGCATGGCACGCCGCAATCTCCGCCTGCAACAGATACGGCCCTTCCGCAGCAGCCACACCCAACGCTCGAGCCTTCGCCAGCGCCGCAAGCCCTCGCCGAATCAGCAGCTGGTCCCACTCCGCGCGATTCTGCTGCAGCAACAAAATCGGCGCCCCCGCTGCGTCCACACGCGCCCCAGCACGCGACGCCTGTATCTCCATCAGCGCCACCAACCCATGTACTTCCGGTTCCAGCGGCGCGAGCTCCGCCAAAATCCGCCCCAGCCGCAACGCGTCTTCGCACAACGCAGGCCGCAGCCAATCGTCACCCACAGTCGCCGAGTATCCTTCGTTGAAAATGAGATAAATCACTGCCAGCACCGACGAAAGCCGCGCCGCCAGCTCCTCCCCTCGCGGCACCTCAAATGGTACGCGCTTTTCCGCCAGCGTCCGCTTCGCCCGCACAATGCGCTGCGCCACGGTCGCCTCCGGCACCAAAAACGCCCGGGCGATTTCCTCAGTCGTCAGCCCGCCGAGCAAGCGCAGCGTCAGCGCCACACGTCCCTCACTCGGAAGCACAGGATGGCAAGAGATGAAGACCAACCGCAGAAGATCGTCGCCGACATTATCATCCAAAGCCGCAGCAAAATCCGGCACGGCCATCTCTTTCTCTTCCATCTCGCGGCCCAGCTCTGCGTGCTTGCGCTCCAGCCGCGCGTTACGACGGAAATGATCAATCGCCCGATGCTTAGCAGCGGCCATCAGCCAAGCGCCGGGATTATCCGGCACGCCCGACTGCGGCCACTGTTCCAGCGCCGCAACCAGCGCGTCTTGCGCCAGATCCTCGGCGATGCCCACATCGCACACCATCCGCGCGAGGCCGGCAATGATCCGCGGCGATTCGATCCGCCAGACGGCGTCAATCGCGCGATGTATATCGGTAGCACTCACGGCTAACGATCACATCACGTTCGATCCGCCGGCGCAAGCAAGCAAGCCAGCGAGTGAGCGGCGTCGCGCCGCGCTACACTGCGAATCCACGACCTCTCCCACGCTGTTTGCCGCAGTGACGCTGAAAGAAAGCGCCCCTACGCTTTGGCGGCGCAGTCCTGCATCACCATCATTTCGCGAACTTCCGTCTCGCCCTCCCATCCCGGCCAGTGTTTCTTGTGCAACTCCATGAAATGTCGCGCTCCCTCCACCGCCTCTTCTTTCGATTTCAGCTCAAAGAGTGCGTACCCGCCGATAATTTCTTTGGCCTCGGTAAATGGCCCGTCGGTGACGCTGATCCGGCCGCCGGAAAGTCGCACGCTGACTCCCGCCGCAGTCGGCAGCAGTCCGCCGTTGCCGAGCAGCGTGCCATTCTTAATCGCTTCTTCCGACAGCTTGCCGATGGCATCCATCAACTCTTTGGGCGGCATGCCTAGCGCTTCCTTATGCTTCACGATCATCATGTATCGCATCCTCACATCTCCTTGTGTCCTTCGCTTATTAAATCACTTTCTTCCCGGCCATCCGTACCAGCAACCTCGCCTACGCTTTTAGCTCGAAGGCTTCCGGCCCCAACACCTGACGGATCTCAGTCTCGCCCTCCCAGCCCGGCCAGTACTTTTTATGCAGCTCCATGAAGTTTCTGGCACCCTCGATCGCCTCTTCCTTCGATTTCAGCTCAAACATCGCGAACCCGCCCACCACTTCCTTGGCCTCGGTGTAAGGCCCGTCAATCGCGGTCACTTGTCCTCGAGAGAGCCGCACCCGCGTGCTCTTCGAAATAGGGACCAGCCCCCCGCTCGCGATCATCGTGCCTGATTTGGCCGCATCTTCGCCCAGCTTCGCCATCGCTTCCAGGAACTCCGGGGGCGGAGGCCCCGGGTTCTCACCGTGTTTCACCAGCATCAAGAATCGCATCGTCGTTTCTCCTTAATTATTTGGTCTCGCATTTCGTGCCAGGTTCCCGGCCATCATGCGCCCGCTGAGCCTCGCCTCTACCGATACGTCGAACCACTCTGCATGAATTCGACACACCGCAAAAACTTTTTCGCGGCCTCAGCCCGCCAAGCCTGCTCTTCGTTCCAGCAACCATGCAGCGAAAGCATCCCTTTTCTTCCGCCGCTTCCCTCCCGGTCATTCCGGTGTCGTATGCTCCCCACCATCTCACCGCGCGAAATCCGCTGCTTCAAACACCGGCCGAATTTCCACCTCAGTCTCCCGGTCAAACGGCGCGCGCTTCAGCCACTCCACCGCCTCGTCCATGGACCGCACCTGCCAAATCCAGTAACCCCCAACGAGTTCCTTCGTCTCGGTGATCGGCCCATCAATCACGGTGCGCTGCTGCCCCGAAAACTTCACTCGCTTGCCCTTCGAGCTAGGATGCAACCCGTCGGCCGCCAGCAACACGCCCGCCTGAATCAATTCCTGGTTGAATTTCCCCATTTCGGCAAGCAGTTTCGGCCTGGGCAGCACTCCCGCCTCGGACTCCTTGTTCGCTTTCACCATCACCATAACTCGCATCGCATTCTCCCGTTGGTCTGCACTGGGCCAGGATCGCAGACGGTGTGGCGTCTACAGGCTGCTCCCTGCCCCTACTGACGCGTCGAACGAACCCCGGTTAGATCGACAGTCCCGGTATTTTTTCTTGTAAATTCTTTGACTCGGTCCGCGAAGCCGGCGCTGTCAATACCGTTCCGGCAACGACGAGCAACAACGGCCAGAATGATATCAAGACCTTGCAGAGGCCCAGCAACAGCTCCCGGCGATCGAACAGATAAGACCGCCACACCTGTGAAGCCGCCAAACCAACACCAATGAGTCCGCCAAACGTCTGGGTCGTGGCAGCGCTAATACCAACAAGCCGGGCCAATTGGCCGCAAGCGTCACTAAGATTCCCACCCAGCACAAAAAGCCCGAGCCCGATAAGTGCCATTCCCGCGATCGATCTTAAATTCCGAAAGCGCATGTACTTCCCAGCCATAACCCCTCCGGAGGCCCGCTGCCCCTGCCTCTACTTACATGTCGAAGCAGTACCCACGAATTCGACACCTCCATGTGGATTAATTGCTAAGAATCTCCGCTGTGATCGCTCAGAGCGTGAGTAAGCCCGACCAACGGCAGGATGCCGGCCCTACCAGGCCGGCGAACTCTAGATTGATTGACCCAGCAGCCGAATGCCTTCTCGAATTTGCTGCTCATTCATGCGCGAATATCCAAGCATCAACCCAGCCCGCGACGCCCGCGCCAAAAAGTATCCCGAAATTCCGTACACGCCCACTCCGCGTGCCGCCGCACTATGAATCACCGCATCCTCCGCGATGCGTTTGTCGGCAGGCCACAACACCACGTGCGTCCCAGCGCCGTCGCCACCCACCCCCACGCGCCCACCCAAATGTTCGCGAATCGCATCCAGCAGCGCCGCGCGATGCGCCGTGTTCCTGCGCCGAATCCGCCGCAAATGCCGCTCGTACATCCCCGTAGAAATAAATTCCGCAAGCGTTTCCTGCTCCAGCGTCGCGGTGTGCCGGTCGCACAACCACTTCGCCGCAGTAAACGCCGCCACCAACGACTTCGGCGCGATCAAATACCCAATCCGCAGCGCCGAAAAAATCGTCCGTGAGAATGTCCCCACATAAATCACACGTCCTTCGCTGTCCAAACCCTGCAAAGATTCCAGCGGCTGCCCTTCGTAACGAAACTCGCCGTCGTAATCATCCTCCACCACAATCGCATCTTTCATCCGCGCCCAATCCAGCAGCGCCACCCGCCGCGCCAGCGGCAAAATCGCGCCAGTAGGGAACTGATGCGAAGGCGTCACAAACGCCACCCGCGCATGCCGCGGCAGCGCATCAGGACGCAGCCCGTCGCGATCCACCGGCACAGGCTGCAGCCGCGCCCCCGCCGCACGCAACACTTCCCGCGTCCCCTGATACTGCGGATCCTCCACCGCAACCGGATCCCCGCGCTCAATCAAAACCCGCGCAATCAAATCCAAAGCCTGCTGCGACCCATTCACCACAATCACTTGCGACGCATCGCAGATTACCGCGCGCGACCGCCGCAAATGCACCGAAATCGCCTCGCGCAAAGCCAAGCTTCCGGCAGCCACACCGTAATCCAGCTGGCGAATCGGCGCCTTGCGCGCGTGCCGCAGCAAAATCCGCCGCCACATCTGAAATGGAAAATTGTCCACGTCGCCGCGTCCGCCATAAGCAAAATCGTAGCGCAGCGGAACCGGCCGCCTCCCCGGAAAATCCACGGTCGCCGCAACCGCCGCTGCGGCCGACCCATAACGCGACAGCTGCAGCCTCGCAAAGCGCTCCACTTTTTTCGCCCTGCCGACGCTACCACCGCCGCCGCCGCTCAATCCCGCCGACACATAAGTCCCCGAACCCCCGCGCCCCGCCGCGAATCCCTCCGCCACCAGTTGCTCGAAAGCCAGCAACACCACAGTCCGCGAAATGCCCAACTCATCGGCCAGCTCGCGTGTCGAAGGCAGCCGCTCCCCAGCCCGAAAAGTCCCCGCAAGAATGGCCTGGCGCAGTCCGCGATAAACCTGCCGGAACAGCGGCTCGCCTCGTTTCGAAAGTGGTATCACGAATTGCATAAAAAGTGGCTCTATCAAAATACCACAAGCCGCGTCAATCTTATATCGGCACAGCGCGTACTTCGCAGCAGCAGCCGACGTCGCCGCGACGCACACACGGAAGCCGCCGTTCGACGTTCCATCATCGGGAGAAGAAAATGAAACTGCTCTGGAGTATCGGAAGCTATTTTGCCCTCTGCGCGCTAGGCTGCCTGCTACAAACGCTGCCGACAATCATGCAAGCCGCTCCCGTCGCAGCAAAATCGCAGCAGCAGCAACCGCAGGAAGCCCAACGCGACGGCCAGCACGATTTCGATTTCAACCTAGGCACCTGGCACACGCACATCAAACGCCTCGAGCATCCGCTAACCGGCTCAAACTCGTGGGTTGAAATGCAAGGCACCGTAGTAGTCCGCAAAGTTTGGGACGGCCGCGCCCAACTCGAAGAAATCGAAGCCGACGCCCCCTCCGGCCACTTCGAAGGCCTCACTCTGTTCCTCTACAATCCCGCAGCCCGCCAGTGGAGCCAGATTTTCTCGAAAAGCGATGACGGCACCCTCTCCCAACCCGCCATCGGCGAATTCAAAAATGGCCGCGGCGAATTCTACGACCAGGAACCCTACAACGACAGAACCATTCTCGTCCGCATCGTCTGGTCAGACATCACCGCAAATTCCCACCGCTTCGAACAATCCTTCTCCGACGACGGCGGCAAAACCTGGGAGCCCAACTTCGTCGCCACGCTAACCCGAGCCAGGCCATGACCCAAAAATTTTTTATTCGCGACGTCTGCCCAAGCGATTTCGCGAAATGGAAACCACTCTGGGACGGTTACAACGAGTTCTACGGCCGCAAAGGCGCCACCTCGTTACCCGACGAAATCACCAACCTCACTTGGTCGCGCTTCTTCGACGGCTACGAACCAATCCACGCCCTAGTCGCCGAACACACCGGAAAATTGGCCGGTCTGGTGCACTATCTCTATCATCGCAGCTCCACCAGCCTCACCAGCAATTGCTATCTTCAAGACCTCTTCACCGTCGAATCAGCCAGAGGCCAAGGCATCGGCCGCGCGCTCATCGAAGAAGTCTATCGCCGCGCAGCCCAAGCCGGCTCCGGCCGCGTCTATTGGCAAACGCACGAAACCAACGCCACCGCGATGAAGCTCTACGATAAGCTAGCCGAAAAACCCGGCTTCATCATCTACAGCAAGAATTTTTGAACTGGAGGAAATGATGCTCGCACCAAGCCGTATCCGAATTCATTTTCTGCTCTGCACGTTGTGCGCGCTGGCCTCACTGCTGCCTTCCGCCACAGCGCTAGCACAAACAGCATCACCCGCCGCCGCACCACCGACGCTGCAAGCCGCAGGGCCCCACGATGGCCAACACGATTTTGACTTCGAGATTGGCACCTGGAAAATCCACCTCAAGCGCCTCGTCCATCCCTTGACCGGCTCCACCACCTGGGTTGAATTTGACGGCACCGTTGTAGCCCGTGCGATCTGGGATGGCCGCGCGAACTTCGATGAATTCGCAGCGGACAGCCCCTCCGGCCACATCGAAGGCCTCACCCTGCGTCTCTACAATCCGCAAGCTCACCAGTGGAATTTGTACTGGGCCAACCCCAAGGATGGCGCCTTCTCCGGCCCGCCCCAGGTAGGCGAATTCAAGAACGGGATCGGTGAGTTCTACTGCCAGGACACTTATAACGGCCGCATGATCCTGATTCGATACGCCTGGTCCAGCATCACGCCGAATTCCGCGCACTTTGAGCAGTCCTTCTCCACTGACGGAGGAATAACGTGGGAAGTGAACTGGATCACCGATCAAACGCGCGTCAGCGATGCTTCGGTAAAGGCGTCCGCGACCCCCGTGGTTGCCCATACGGATTCCGCGGCCTCGCAAGCAACCGCCGCGGAACAGGACGGACAACACGGTTTCGACGGTCTCTTTGGCTCATGGAATTATCACGTAAAGCGCCTCGTCCATCCGCTCACCGGCTCCACCACCTGGAACGAATTTCCCGCCACCGGCACCTGCTACAAAATCTGGGGCGGCCGCGCGCAACTAGAGACGTTCGAGGCTGATGATCCCACGGGCCACATCGAAGGTCTGGTCGTGCGCCTCTACAATCCTCAAAATAATCAGTGGAGCCTGAATTGGGCCACCAGCAAAACCGGCACTCCAGACCCGCCGCAGATCGGCAAATTCAAAAATGGCCACGGCGATTTTTACACCCAAGACACCATTAACGGCAAAACTGTCTTCGTGCGTTACGATTGGTCAAAGCTCGACACGAACACGCCCCACTTCGAACAATCCTTCTCCGACGACGGTGGCCAAACCTGGGAAGTAAACTGGATCACCGACCAGACGCGCGTAAGAGCTGCCGCTGATACAGGGAACTGAATGTGAACTGCGTGTAGTTCGCGCGCGAGGACCGGATAGCGGCCGCGGCGGAGCATCACTGGTCTGGAGGTGCTAAATAAAACGCAATGAACGCGCTGAAAAATATTCAGACTCTGGTGTTACTGTACGCCCTCGCGCTAATCTTGCAACCTGCGCAGGCGGTCGCGCAACAAGCCGCTGCGCCGCACGACCCCCAACACGACTTCGACTTCGAAATCGGCACCTGGCACACGCACCTGAAACGCCTGCAACATCCGTTAACAGGTTCCACAACCTGGATCGAATACGATGGCAGCTCAACAGTCCGCAAAATCTGGAATGGCCGCGCCAATATAGTAGAACTGGAAGTTGACAGCCCCACCGGTCACATCGAAGGCCTCTCGCTGCGCCTCTACAATCCGCAATCCCATCAATGGAGCCTGAATTTCGCCAACAGCGCCCAAGGCACGATGAGCATCCCCACCACCGGCGAATTTAAAAATGGCCGCGGCGAATTCTACGATCAGGAACCTTTCAACAACCGCACCATCCTCGTCCGCAATGTCTTCGAGGACATCACCGCAAATTCCTACCGCTTCGAGCAATCCTTCTCCGGCGACGACGGCAAAACCTGGGAAGTAAACTGGATCGCAGTGGACACGCGCATATCTGAAAAAGAAATTAGCCAGCAACAAGAAAAAGATAAATCCGCCGCCGC
>Ga0209655_10000357_pt1 | contig 17307 bp, 15 predicted proteins | sample BogFormECP03_OM2_FD_188236 | JGI IMG/M metagenome (GOLD analysis project Ga0209655, IMG submission 188236) | Bog forest soil microbial communities from Calvert Island, British Columbia, Canada - ECP03_OM2 (SPAdes) (version 2) | ecosystem: Environmental > Aquatic > Freshwater > Wetlands > Bog ...
CCCGAGTTGGATGTTCGCTGCTCATGAATGCAGATCCCGTTTCAGAGTTTCTACCGCCGAGCGCAGGCGCGTTTTCACGGTGCCGAGTGGGTCGCCGGTGCGCTGCGCGATTTCACTGTGCGTCAGGCCCTCGAAGTACGCCAGCTCGATCGCGGCGCGCTGTTCTTTCGGCAAATTGTCCAGCGCGCTTTTTACTTTGGTCATCAATTGCTGCTGCGCGACGGAGCTTTCGAGATTGGACGCAACGACAACTGTGTTTTCGCTGAGTTCGTCGCCGCTGGCGGGATTGTGCCGCCGCAAACGGGAGATGGCGCGATTGCGGGCAATCACGAGCAGCCAGCCGGAAAGCGAACCGCGCGACGCATCGAACTGCGCAGCATTGCGCCACAACTGATAGAAAATATCCTGCAGAATTTCCTCGGCGGCCTGCGTGTCGCGCAAAATCCGGTTCAAGACGGACGAGAGCATCCCGGCGTAACGGTCGTAGAGCGCCGCGAGCGCTGACTCGTCACGCTGAACGATCCGGTCAATGAGCGACGCGTCCGTGGCCTTCAACTCCGCTCGCTTCTCCGCCGTCACCAAGTAAATGCTTCTCCTAATAGATACGCGCGCGAAGGGATTCTGGATTGCGCCGCCGCATGGGCACGCCTGAGTGCACCGCAGGGCAGCGTCGCTGTGGAGGCAGCGTAGCTTGTTGGTGTGGCAGGGTCAACCGGGTTCTGGGGCGATTTCGCGTGGGCTTGATGCGCCGAAAATGCGCTCGGAACGCGGAGATTGCGATGCGTATAAGTACTTACAGGACATGTGTTTACGGACGAACATGCGGCGGTTACGCTGGCGAATTGCGATGAACACGGATCCGGACATTTGCTGCGGTGCTATTGGTTTCCATTGACATCCTGTACGGCTTGACTAAACTTCGACTCGCGCAAGACTTACGGCCCTTATCCTGTAGTTGCTCGCCACGTCAGGAAGGAACATCGAATGGCAACCGTTGCCAAACCCGCTAGCACTCAGCCTATCCCGCGCATCGCGCCGCGAGAGGACCTGAATCCTTACCGCATCTCGCAAATTCAATTTGATATCGCAGCCGAGTATTTGAAGCTCGACCCGGGAATGCGCCAGATTCTGCGGACGCCCAAACGCGTGCTGGAAGTTTCCATCCCGACGAAGATGGACAACGGGCAGATCAAGGTATTCACCGGCTTTCGCGTGCAGCACAACGTGGCTCGCGGACCAGCGAAGGGCGGCATTCGCTATCATCCGGCTGTGACGCTGGACGAAGTGAAGGCCCTCGCGATGTGGATGACCTGGAAAACCGCGACGGTGAATATTCCTTACGGCGGCGCGAAGGGCGGAGTGATTTGCGATCCGAAACGGATGAGCAAATCAGAGCTGGAGCGCATGACGCGGCGCTTCGCGGCAGAAATTCTGCCGATCATCGGGCCGGAGCAGGATATTCCCGCGCCGGATGTGTACACGGATTCGCAGACGATGGCGTGGATCATGGATACATATTCCATGACCAAGGGACATTCGTCCTTGGGAGTGGTGACCGGCAAGCCAATTTCGATTGGCGGCTCGGAAGGGCGCAATGAAGCGACGGCGCGCGGGTGCGTGATCGTGGTAGAAGAAGCGTGCAAGGTGAAGAAGATTTCGTTGCGCGGGGCGAGCGTCGCGATTCAGGGATTCGGGAACGCTGGCTCGATTGCGGCGAAATTATTTGCGGAGAAAAAAGCGCGGGTGATTGCGATCAGCGATTCGCGCGGCGGCGTTTTCAATTCGCGGGGGATCGATCCGCTGAAGGCCATGCGTTACAAGGAGCGTTCTGGAACTGTCGTAGGGATGCCGGGGACTTCGCGCATTTCGAATGATGATCTGTTGACGATGAAGTGCGACATCTTGGTGCCGGCGGCTTTGGAAAATTCCATCACGCTGAATAATGCGGACCAGATCAAGGCGAAAATTGTGGCGGAGGCGGCGAACGGCCCGACCACTCCTCATGCGGACGAAGTGCTGACGCGCAAAGGCACGCTGGTGATTCCGGACGTGCTGGCGAATGCCGGCGGCGTCACCGTGAGTTACTTCGAATGGGTGCAAGACTTGCAGAGTTTCTTCTGGTCGGAAGCGGAAGTGAACGCGAAACTGGATCTGGTGATGCGGCGCGCGTTCCACGAAGTGCACGAGACTGCGCGGAAACATCGCGCGCATCTGCGCACCGGAGCGTACGTCCTAGCAGTGGGGCGCGTAGCGGATGCCACGCTGGTGCGCGGACTTTTCCCGTGAGAATTGCTCGCGAATAAGAATTCACTTATTTTTTCCTCCTCGATTTTCGCTGAATTTCCCGCGCGTCGAACCTGTCTGGCAATTTTCAAATATAGTTCTTGCGCGATGGACAAGAAGGCGCGTACATTTTTCGTAGCCGGTGCGCCAATGCGAAAAATGGCGGCGCCGGCGTAGTTGTCTGCAGCGGCCTCGCGCGGAGGGCACCCGCAATTGAGTACTCACAACGGACACACGAGCCACACACCACCCATCCTGCTGACGATCGCGGGATTTGATCCTTCCTGCGGCGCGGGCACAGCGGCCGACCTGAAAACTTTTGCGGCGCACAATTGCTACGGCGTGGCGGCGGTGACGGCGCTTACGGTGCAGTCCACGCAGGGAGTCGTGTCGGTGCATGCGACGCCTTCGGCCACGATGCGTGCGCAACTGGAAACGCTGATGGAAGATATCGAGATCGCGGGCGTGAAAATTGGAATGCTGGCGAACCGCGCGAATGCTTCAGTGGTGACGGAATTTCTGGACAAGCATAAATTTGCGCACGTGGTGCTGGATCCGGTGTTTCGTCCGACGGCGGGCAATGCAGAATTGCTGGATACTTCCGGGTTGAAATTCGTGCGCGACGAATTACTGAAGCGCGTGAGCGTAATCACTCCCAACGTGCCAGAGGCGGAATTTTTGACTGGCCTGGAAGTGAAAGACGTTGCCGGGATGAAGGTGGCGGGGCTGAAGCTGGTGGAAATGGGCGCGCAGGCGGTGGTGGTCACCGGCGGACATCTGGAAAAACCGACGGATGTGCTGTGCATCGGCACGGAAGTGGAAACGTTTGGCGGCGATCATGTGAAGAGCCCCAACACTCACGGATCGGGCTGCACATTCTCGTCGGCGATTCTGGCGCAACTGGCGAGCGGGTTGCAGTTGCGCGAAGCCGTGATTCTGGCGAAGGCTTACGTGACCAAGGCGATCGAGAAATCCTACGCGATCGGCAAAGGCGCCGGACCGCTGAATCAGCTTTTCAGATTTCATCAGGAACAGCCACTGCGCGGAGTGCACGAAGTGCCGCAGCACGGCATGCACCCCGCAGCAGAACCTACCGCGCATTAGGCGCCTGCCGCGCGTCATAATTTCCATCGACGCGATCTTTGAATGCTCGTTGTCCTGCAGCCGTTGACCGTGAACTTTCTGGATTCGTTGACATACCTTCCCGCTCAACCTAGGATAAGCGCCAAGCGCCGGACTTCTCGTCGCTGATCGACCAGACACTCTCGCACCAGAGAATTGCAGAAATGCTCGGCGGAGCCGAAATCCATTCATGATTGCGGCGAAAGAGGGGCGCATGAGGCAGATCGCAAAATTGACGCTGGTCGCGCTGTTGCTGATCGATGTCGGGTTCGCGGCAACAAGCAGCAAAGTTTCGGCCGGCTCGCATTTTGTGCCGCCGGAAATCACCGCGGCGAGCGACATTCCCTATCCATTTGACAACATCGCGTCCGGACTCGTGTCACTCGCGGTGAATGTCAGCGCGGGAGGTCAGGTACAGAACGTGCAGGTGGCGCGGGACATCCCGGGTCTGACCGCGGCAGCGACTAATGCCGTGAATACCTGGAATTTCACGCCCGGGAAGCTTGACGGGGCCGCAGTCCCTTCCACGATCAACGTCCAAATAGTTTTCAACCCCGGCACGCCGCAAACCCAAGGTTTGCAACTGCCGCCTGGGGCGCTGGTTACGCCTCCGCTTCCTGCGGGATACATGCCGCCGCAGATGGCTCAGGCGTTTTATGCTGTTTATCCTCCAAACAGCGTGGCGACAGGGACCGTGGTTCTGGCCCTGATGATCAACAAATTCAGCGAAGTGAAACAGGTGACGCCGATTCGCTCGCTGCCGTCTTTGACGGAGCAGGCAATCGCTTCGGTGAAGACATGGACGATCAATCCAGCGACGATGAACGAAAAGAAGTTGAACGCGAATGTGATCGTCGCGTTTGTGTTCCGTTCGCCGAGCAACTCGACGCCGTAGGTTTCGTTGGCGGTGGAGATTCGAACCGTGCCGAAGTTCTCTCGAAGTTCTTCTTGCTCAACCTAAGATGTGCGCAAATGGCGGAAACCCCGTCTAGAATCGGCCAGACCATCTCGCACTACCGGATCATCGAAAAGCTCGGTGGCGGCGGCATGGGTGTGGTTTACAAGGCCGAGGACACCAGCCTGCACCGATTTGTGGCGCTGAAATTTCTGCCGGGCGACGTCGCACCGAACCCGCAGGCGCTGGAACGATTTCGGCGGGAAGCCCAGGCACCCTCCGCATTAAATCACCCCAACATCTGCACCGTTCACGAGATCGGGGAAGAGAACGGGCAAGTCTTCATCGCCATGGAGTTTTTGGACGGCATGACGCCGAAGCACCGCCTCGGTGGTCGGGCGATGGAGATCGAAACCATTCTGGATTTGGCTATCCAGGTTGCGGACGGGCTTGACGCCGCGCACGCTGACGGTGTGATTCATCGCGACATCAAACCGGCAAACATTTTTTGTGATCAAGCGCGGTCACGCGAAGATTCTGGACTTCGGCCTGGCGAAGCTGCTTCCTGCGCGTGGCGTCGCGCAGGGGATGGGCGTTTCCTTGCTGCCCACCGCCGAGGAAGAACTCCTGACCAGCCCCGGAGCCACGGTGAGGACGATCGCTTACATGTCTCCGGAGCAAGTGCGCGGAAAGGAACTGGATGCGCGCGCTGACCTATTTTCATTTGGCGTGGTGCTGTATGCGATGGCCACGGGCGCGCTTCCCTTTCGCGGCGACACTTCGGGAGTGGTCACCGATGCGATTCTGAATCACGCCCCGGTCCCTGCTGTGCGGCTGAACCCCGATGTACCAGCCGAACTAGAGCGCATCATCAACAAGGCTCTGGAGGATGACCGTGACTTGCGTTACCAGCACGCCTCGGAAATACGGGCGGACCCGAAGCGCCTGCGGCGGGATTACAGATTCCGGGCGAATTTCGTCATCGGCGAGCAGGGCGGTCCAGGGTCTTGCTCCAGAAACGATGAGCGGCTCGGCCTCCGCTGTCTCCGTTCAGCCTTCCGTGAAACCTGCGCGCAAAAGTTATGTTCTCGTGGTCGCTGGCGTCGCACTCCTGGCAGCAAAGTTTGTGGCATATCACTTTTGGTCTCGCGCGAGCACTCCGAGCGGCCCAGCAAAGATTACGCAAATCAGCCAGTGGAACAAACTGATGAACTCGGCGAGGCTTTCTCCCGACGGTCACGCAATAGCGTTCAACTCACCAGTCGGCGGCATCGCGCAAGTTTTTCTGATGCTTACTTCTGGAGGGGAGCCTCTTCAGCTAACGCACGACGAAGGCGACAAGTACGTGGACGATTTCTCACCCAACGGGAAAGAAATCTATTATTGGAGGAACCTCGGCCGTGACGAGGTCTGGGCAGTACCGACGCTCGGCGGCGCTCCCCGCCGTGTGCTGTCCGGCTGGCACGCGGTTCCCTCGCCATACGGCGCATTTATTTATTACGCAAAGACTGATAACACGGGAATTTTTCGTGCGGATAATTACGGACTGAATGAAGAATTAGTCTACTCCTCCGAAGGCGGTGGCCTGCAATTCCTCCCGCTTCTGCTGTTTCCCGGCAGAAATAATCTCCTCGCAATTAGCTCTCAGATCGGAGCATCGACTGTCCATTTTTACAAGATAAATGTCAGCAGCCATGAGGCGATTGATTTAGGCGAGGTATCGGGGAATACGTCTACCTCTGGCATCGTCTGGGCCGAGCCTGGTGAGACTGTGCTCGTCAGTCGGAGCGTAAACGGGCTGACGAACATATGGAATTACAACTTGCAGGATCGCAGTCTGAAGCAGATTACCGCCGGAGCGGGGCCTGACTACCGGCCCATGCCAGACCCGGAAGGAAAGGGAATCTACTTCGTGAACGGCAAGACCTCCGGGTTCCTAACGGCTTACCACGTTCATTCGAAGGAATTGGCGGACGTCGTGGCTGAGGACGCAACTGCGCCCAACATATCGCCTGACGGAAGGCGCTTGATGTACGTCACGCACCCCGCGCCCCAAAGGCACGAACTCTGGGTATCGGACATTGACGGCGCCAATAAGCTGAAGATTGCTGCCGGAGAACGGATGGACATAGGGACATGGGCGCCGGACAATTTCCACCTGTTGTTCCTTCAGGCGCCAGCGGGTGAAGGGTTTAAATCTTACATCGTTGCGGCTGATGGCAGCGATCTTCGTCAGCTTCCCCGAATGGGGGATAACATCGGGACTACGGTATGGGGTCATGACCAGAAATCCATTGACGCGACTAGCAGGGAGGACACGAGTTCGATACCGACCGTCTGGAAATGGAGCATTGACAGTTCGAAGCCGGAGAAGATTGCGGAGAACTGCGGCTTTGTTTTCGACGGCGACCTCGACGGGCGGTACCTGTTTGCCGTCGTACTGGAAGGGCAAAGGACAGGAATCTACGAGATCTCGATCTCCGACGGAAGATGCATCTCGTTACTTCCCGGCGCAGTGACGTTTGGATTTGCTCTCGCTCGTGACGGCCAGTCGTTTCTGTATGCAGTCGCTTCTGGTGGCGAAGCCACGATTTACCGTCAGCTTGGGAAAGAGGGTAAAACCATCGGGACACCTCAGAGCGCCGTGAAGGTCCCGTTTGCTTTTCCACTGGCTTACGGCAGTAACGGGTACGATTTTTCCAGGGACCTTTCCACCGTCGTATATGCGCGGCCCGGCGGTCACCAGGACCTCTATCTTCTGAGCCAGAAATAAATCAACGTGGAAAATGTTATTATTCCGCAGATTCCGCCGAGGAGGTTGGCGCTAATCTCATCCACGCATTAGGGGGCCAATCTCATAAAGACTTGGCGGAAAAAGGAGGAGCGCCATGTCTCATCACCTGGATTCACCCATCGCACTTCAAGATATACGCCTCGACATCACGGACCTGTACGTATTCCGCGGAGAGACAGGCACAGTGTTCGCAATCAATGTGTGCCACTCCATTTTCGGACCGATCCCTGCCCCGGGCTATCATCCGGAAGGAATGTACGAATTCAAGGTTGATTTAAACGGCGACGCGATCGAAGAACTCACCTACCGGTTTAATTTCAGCGAACGCGACAAGGACGGGAAGCAGAAGTACACGGTGCGGGTCTGACGGGTGCGGACGCAACTAACCCGCATGCGGCGGGCACGGTGGTCGCACAGGGTGTAACCGGAGAAATCGTCAACACAGCAACGGGACTGCGCGTGTGGGCCGGCAAGGCTGGCGATCCTTTTTGGATCGAGCCGGACGTGTTGCACGCGGTGGGACATGCATTTCAGGACGGCACGATGATAAATCTTTCCGGATGGGATCCCAGTCGCGCAAAGAATCTGTTTGCCGGGCACACGGTGCATTCGATGGTGCTAGAAGTGCGGGATAATGAGTTGCTCGCTGATGCCGAGGGCAGGCACCGAATCGGCGTATGGGCAGTGTCAACGCTGGCCACTGACGCGGGCGGTTGGCGATCGATCAACCGCGTAGGCCTGCCGATGATTCATCCGCTGTTCACGCAGTTCAACGAAGATCTCGGCAATCGCCTGAATGCCGGGACCCCTAGCGAAGACCTGGCGACGCACGGAAAAACCGTCGCGCAAGCAATTGCAGGCGTGGTGGCAGCGCATGGAACGGCCGAAGATCCGCGTGCATATGGGGAGAAAGTGGCGCGGCGATTTTGCCCCAACATTCTGCCTTACTCGGTGGGCACGCCTGCTTCGTTTGGGTTCCTGGAGTGGAATGGCCGCTCGCTGACAGACAACGCGCCCGATGTGATGTTCTCGATTGCGGCGAACGCGCCGGTTGGTCTGGGGATCGGCAAGGAATCTGTCACTTCCAAACCTACGAAGACATTTCCGTATGTTCCTGCTGCAGGTGAGAGCCGGACGGCCGGGGTGTAGCTCGCGGCGAATTCACACATTTTAGATTTGGGTGGATGGCGTGTTGCGCTATTGCGGTGATGGTGTGGGTGAAGGCTGGGGAAAGGATTTAACGCAGAGGACACAGAGTCCGAAACGCAGAGTTCGCAGAAAAAACATAAAGCGAGGCGTACAGCCAGGAGTGGCTGTGCCACGCGTCAGTTGCTGGATTCGAAGGCGCGGAGGCGGCGCTCAAGTTCCCATTGCTGCTGGGCTTTTTCGCTGGATTTGAGGAAGGCGGCGCAACCGGCCGATGGTTTTTCGGCGCCGAGAAATTCTGCGGAGCACGCGGCGACGGGGCGAGTGAAAACATCTAGCTCGCGCCAGAGGCTGGGGCCGGGTAGGAAATTGTGTTCGAGGCCGGTGCGCGCTAATTGTTTCAAGTCCGCGTAGGTGAGCGCGTAGGTTTCGACGGCGCGAACATACTCGTGCGTGATATCAATGCGCGAAACACCTTCGTCGTCCGTCGAGAGCGCGACGGGCACGCCGAATTTGCGATAAATCGGGAACGGATGATTCTTGCCACTGATCCCGAGAATCAGGTCGTTGCTGCTGAGATTAATTTCCACCATCACGTGCTTCGCAGCCATTTCCTTCAGCAAATCGTAGGGCCGATCCTCATACATGATTGAGACGCCATGGCCGATGCGTTCGGCGTGAGCAATTTCGACAGCCTGGCGCACGTGAAAGGAAAGCCCATCGTAGGTGACGAGGCCCGGAGTGAGTTCTCCGGCGTGCAGCGTGATGTGCACTTTGGGGTACACACCGTGCAGAAAACCGACCATGCGCATTTGCAGCGCGTAATCGGACATTGAAACGTAGCCATCTTCGGGCATCACCAGATTGATGCCGACGACGCGCGGGTCTGCGGAAGCTACTTCGAAACTGAGCAGAGTCTGCGCGAAAACCTGCTCGGGGGGAAACCCGCGCAGAACCTGATAGAGGTAACGCAGCTGCACGGCGCAGGCGGCGGCTGGATTGGGCTGGTCGCAGCGTTCGGCCTGGCGGCGGGTGGATTCGGCTTCGTTGAAATAGGCGCGCGTTACGGCAACGTCGTCGCGCAAACCTTTGGCGATAAGCTGATCGCGGAAATCGCCGAAGCTGCGATTGGCGTGCCAGCCGAGTTCTTTGGCGATGGCGGCGGTGTGCTCGAACGGCGGAGTTTCCATCAGTTCGAGATACTGTTCGTTCTGCGCGGCGGCGCGGGTGGCAACTTCGTCTAGGAATTCGCCGACATGGGCGTGCGAAACGCCGTGAAATTTCGCGAAAGCATCGAAGAAATGATCGTGGCCGCTGACGCCGGTCGATGGGACGAAACTGCGCATGGAGAATGCGTCAATGAGCGCGTCATAGAGATGCTGATCCTGATTGGCATGAGCCGCGGGGATGTTGCCGTCGCCGCATACCGGTTGCGGCGGGAGACTGTCCGTCATGGCGCGCGACTGGAAGAAAGAATGAGTGACGAGGTCCACGCAGAGATTGTCTTCGGCGGCGGCACGGATCCAGGATTCCGCGTAAACCGCGCCGGTGAGATGGTTGTGCAGGTCCGCGCCTTTGGGCATGCGGACTAAGAACGCGTAGAGGTTCAGAGGATCGTTGCGGGCGAGATCGAGCACGTGCGCGGTGCGAGTTTCGGCAGCAGCGGCTGTGGACGGCGAGCTCGCGGCGGATTTTTGGGCGATGGCGGAGGCTGCGGCGATCAGCAGGAAAGCGAGGATGGCGAAAAGATGTACGCGGATGGCAGGCATGTGACGCTTTTCCATTTCGGCAGACCCTCGGAGTAAGTTTCTTATGGCGAAGAATGTATCACAGGCGGTTTGCCGGAGCGCACAGCCGGCCGCGTTGCCAGGCACGGAGGCAAACCAGAAAGAGGCAGGAGAATTTCTTCGCTCGCGTAAATCTTAAGGAGCAGCGGCCGTCTCCACAATCAGCGAGCGATTGGTGACCACAGCGGAAGTAGGATTGCCCATGCCCCAGAGGATTTCGACGGTGTGAGTACCGGCAGAGATGTTCTGCGCCACCCAGTGAAACGAACGCGTGTCGCAGCAGAATTGCGGGTAGAGGAATTCGACGGTGTTGGTATCCGGCTGGCAAGGTTGACCGTCAATGTGGCACTCGATAAATACAATGGGGATGATCTGGCTGCCGGAAGGTTCAACCGAGCCGCGTGCGCTGAACGAGATTGTCGCCAGGCCGGGTGCCTGGGCCGCGAACGTCAAGGATGTGGACGGCATGGGTACCAGCGCGCCGCCAGCCGTGGAATAAGTTGCCGGACTGGAAGTCGCCAGAGTAAAAACCTGCGCTAGTTGCGCTGCTTGAGCCGGCTGAGGGCCTTGGGCGGGATCGTTTTGTTGGGTCGAATTCGCCGCAACATTTCCGCAGCCCGAGCTGCAGGCCATCACCAGCGCGAGAAAAAAAGTTCGAGCGAAGAGCCGGCTTCTCATGGTGGTCCTCCCGAACAAACGCTGGTTGTCACGCCGTGGCTTGTTACGGTGCGAGGCTACGCCGCAGTTATCTTCTGGTCAAAGCAATGCTCAATACAAATTTCCTTCGGAACGACGCGCGCGAGCCGGAACGCGCAGCGCTGGCATGGCGCAGTACGGGATTTCACGGCTGATTCGGATGCGCGGGGGGCCGATTAAGAGAGGGCAAGAAGGTAGCGAGACCGGAGGTTTGCGCGGTTCGATCAGCGCGAGACTCGTTTGGTGTCGAATTGATACATGGATTGCGTGCGCTTATGGAACGAAAAGCCTGTAAGTTGCGGACGAGACGGTAGTAATAGGGCAATTGGTACTACCCGGCTATTGCGGCGCACGCGCGCGGACGTCAAGATTGTGGGTATAGCCGAGCCGCAGCGGAGCCGCCGGACATGGGACCGGCGCGCACATCTGCGCGCGGGAAGTGGCTGCAATCCAATGCCGGGGGGCACAGCGGCAATGCAACAAATTCCAATCAATGGTGTGAAGAGTAATGGCTGATTCCGCAGGACACGATCAAGCGAACGTGCTGGAAGTCGCGGTGACGATTCAAGGGGCGAAGCACGTCGAGGGATCGGAGCAGCGCCAGATATTTACAGAGGCGACCAAGACGACCATCGTCTTCGGCAACGGCGCGGTGGTGAATCTGAGCTCGAAAGTGACGCAGGGGCAGTGCGTTTTTCTGCGCAACGATCGCACCGGAAGAGAAATCCTGTGCAAGGTGCTGGAGTGGCGGCAAGTGGCGGAGTCCGGCTACGCGGATCTGGAATTTACGACGCGCGACCCGAATTTTTGGGATGCTCCGGTGATGCAAGAGCCTGCAGTTGCGGTTCCTGTGGTTCCGGCTCCTGCTCCGAAACCTGCTGCGACGCAAGAAAAAGTGCTCGGGGTGTCCGACCCGACCCCCGATGCCGCGCCGGTCGCGGAGACGAGCGCGCCAGCCAGCGAGGCGGCTCCCACTGTGTCAGCGGTAACCGCTGCGACTGCGGAAGCGGCTGCGAAGGAGCGCTCCGCTGAGCTGTCTGAAATGCTGGAGGCGCCGGCGGAATCTGAGGATGAAGCCGCGCAAAATGATACGAACGACGCGGAGCTATTGGCTGCGCTGATTGCCAAAGACCCCAAACGGAAGCCGAAGCGCGAAGCCGCACCTGCAGAAGGGAAAGAGTCCGAATTAGACGCGATGTCCGAAGATGCGTCGGAGCAAGCCGGGGCGAGCGCACCCGGCGAATACGAAAGTGACGGTGACGGCGAGCCTGGCGGCAAAGCGAAGCTAATTTCAATGCTGCGGCCAGTGCTTCACGGGCTGCACAAATACACGTACGGGAAGGGCGCGGTTCAGGCGGGAATTGCGGCGTCGCTCTTGCTGGCACTGTTGCTGGGATTGGTGTGGCACTCGCACCGCGCCAAGGTTCGTCACAACAATCAAGCGGTGGCGGCAGCGCTGGCTCAAGCAAAACGAGATGCGACGGCGCAGTCGCCCGCAACGCCGAGCAAATCGAGCGGCGAGGTGGAAGCTCCAGCGCATGGCAACAATTCGGGAGCGACGCCGGCGCAAGCGGCGCAGAAAATTCAGCAGCGGACTGGCGCGCCGGGCGCAAGTGCTGCGAATGTGAATAACGCTACCGCATCTTCCGCACCTTCGGCCGTAGTTCCGGGCGCGCCCTCAGTCGCACCGTCGGTCGAACCCAAGTTGCAAGTGCGCGAGAGCGCACCTGACGCTGAACTGGATGCGTCGGGGCAGCCGAAACACCACCACTCGAAAGGTCCAAATGGCGGAGAAACGATTCCTGCGAGAATTGTGGCGCAGCCTCCTCCGGCCATTCCGTCCTGGGCGAAGGGGCTGGACACGGACGGCGTGGTGAAAGTGGACGCGTTGATTGATGAGAAGGGAAATTTGCGGTCCCCGAAAGCGCTCTCTGGTCCGCGCGTGCTGCAACATGAGGCCGAACGCGCCGTGGCGCTGTGGATATTCGAACCTGCGCTCACTGATGGGAAGCCCACGGCGACGCACATGGTCCTCACCGTGCAATTTCAGAGATAACGACGCGACGCGCTGCCGGGCTCACGCGATTCACCAACTCACCGAAAGCTAGACAGCTGTCATTCCGAGGGCGTAGTTGGCCCGAGTCATCTGCCTTTTCCTTGGAATTTGCGCGGAAAGCAGATCCCTTTCTGCGTCCCGCGTTCGCCAAACTGCGGCGGGAAAGAAAAAGCACGCGACTCCGTTCGTGATGGCTCCCCGCACATTTTTTCCGCAGGTTGTTACGAAGCGGTGGTGCTGAATTCGCGGCGATAGACGATTTGACCGCCTACGATTGTGGCTACTGGGGCGCCGCGGAAGTTGCGGCCGTCGAAGGGCGTGTTGCGGGATTTGCTGGGGGATTCGGATGCGCGGTACGTCCAGGCGAGATCGGGCGAAAAAATCGTGATATCGGCGGCGCCGCCCACGGCGATTTTTCGATCGGTGCCCAGGACGCGCGCGGGACCGGTGGTGAAAAGTTCCACGAGGCGCGGGAGCGAAATTTTCCCGGTGTGAACGAGTTCGCTGAGCGTGAGCGCGAGGGTGGTTTCGAATCCGATGATGCCGAAGGGCGCGCGATCGAATTCCACATCTTTGCTGGCGGGATGATGCGGGGCGTGGTCGGTGGCGATTGCGTCCACGGTGCCGTCGGCCAGGCCGGCAATCAGCGCGGCGCGGTCGGCACGCGAAGCGAGTGGCGGATTCATTTTGTAGTTCGTGTTGTAGCGCACGTCTTCATCGCAGAGCGTGAAATGATGCGGCGTGACTTCACAGGTGACGCGCGTGCCCAGTTTTTTGGCGTGGCGCACGTATTCCAGCGCGCCGGTGGTGGACATGTGCGCGATGTGCAGGCGCGAGCGGGTGAGAATCGCGAGCTCAACGTCGCGTCCGGCGCAGATGGATTCGGATTCCGCGGGAATGCCTTTCAGGCCGAGGCGAATGGAGCGCGGGCCTTCGCGCATCACGCCGCCGGCGAAGAGCGAGGGATCTTCGCAATGGTCCATCACCGGCAGATCGAGCGAGTTGCAGTAGTCCATTACCTGGCGCATCAGGCGCGCGGTGGCTATGGGCTTGCCGTCGTCGCTGACGGCGACGATTCCGGCATCTTTCATCGCGGCGATTTCGGCAAGGGCTTCACCTTTGCTGCCTACCGAAGCCGCGCCAATCGGCCAGACGCGCACGGCGCCAACAGCGGCCGCGCGATCAACGATGGAGCGGGTGAGGGAGGCGTTGTCATTTACCGGGTGAGTATTCGGCATGCAGCACACGGCTGTGAATCCGCCGCGAGCCGCCGAGCGTGTGCCGGTTTCGATGGTCTCAGACATTTCCTGGCCGGGCTCGCGCAGGTGGCAGTGCAGATCAATGAAGCCGGGCGCGACGATCAGGCCGGTTGCGTCGAAAATTTCGGCGTCGGATGACGCCAGGTCGGGCCCAACGCGGACTACGCGCGGGCCGTGCAGCAGCACGTCGTGCCGCGCATCGGTTTTGCTCGCGGGATCGAGCAAGCGGCCGTTCTTAATGAGCAGCAAGCGGTCGTTAATGGTTGGCATGCTTGGGCCTCATTGCGCCTTGTCGGGAACTTTGGCCGGAGGTGGTTCCACGGCGGCGCCGCCGACGAGATGGTAGAGCAGGGCCATGCGGATGGCGAGGCCGTTGGTGACCTGTTCGAGCACACAGGATTGCGGGCCGTCCGCGACGGCATCGTCAATTTCCAGGCCGCGAATCATTGGGCCCGGATGCAGAACCAGCGCGCCGGGTCGCGCGATTTGCAGCCGCTGCGGCGTGAGTTGATAGCGCAGGATGTATTCCTCGGCGGCCAACGCGGGTTCGTGCAGGCGTTCAGTTTGCACGCGCAGTGCGATGATCACGTCCGCGCCGTCGAGTGCTTCTTCGATGCGCGTGACGCGGCGCACGTTGGGCGCGAGAGTTTCCAGCTCGCGCGGAACCCACATGGCGGGACCGCACAGCGTGGTGCGCACGCCAAATTTGCTGAGCAAGTGAATATTGGACCGAGCCACGCGGCTGTGCAGCACATCGCCGAGAATGGTGAGGTTCCAGCCTTCGAGCTGGCCTTTGCGGTCGCGAATGGTGAGCGCATCTAGCAGGGCTTGAGTGGGATGTTCGTGCGTACCGTCTCCGGCGTTGACGATGGGAACGCCGAGGCGGTCGGCGACAAATTCCGGCGCGCCCGATGAACTGTGGCGGATGACGATGCCGTCGGGGCGCATGGCTTCGAGCGTGCGCACGGTGTCCAGCAGGGATTCGCCTTTTTTCAGGCTGGACGATTCGGCCTGGAGATTCATCGTGTCCGCGCCGAGGCGAGCGGCGGCCGTGGCGAAGCTGATGCGCGTGCGCGTGGAATTTTCGAAGAAGGCCAGCGCGACGGTCTTGCCGCGCAGCGTGGCTAATTTCTTGAGAGGATGACGCTGAAATTCCTGGAAAGGTTTGGCTTGATCGAGAATAAAAGAAATTTGTTCGCGGGTGAGGTCTTCGATTCCGAGCAGGTGTTCCAGGCGCTGCAGCACTTTTTCCCTTGAGTTACGGTTGTTTCCGGCCTCCGCGAGGATTGCCAGGGTTCAAGGAACGCGGTCCACGAGCACGACGCGTTCATCGCCATCAATTTCTTTCAAGTGAACTTCCACAATTTCGCTGTCGCTGGTCTGGACTGAACTGCCAATGAACGTGGCCTCGATCGGCATTTCGCGATGGCCGCGGTCAATCAGCACGCAGAGACGAATGCGTTTAGGGCGGCCCAGATCGAAGAGGCCATTCATGGCGGCGCGAATGGTGCGGCCGGTGTAGAGCACGTCGTCCACGATGACCAGATCGCGATTATCCACGTTGAAGTTGATTTCGTTGGAGTGCACGACCGGCTGAGGACCGACGGTGGAAAGATCGTCGCGATACAGAGTGATGTCAATCGTGCCAACCGGGATTTCCACGCCGGAGAAATCTTTGACGGTTTTCGCCAGGCGCTCGGAGAGAGGAACGCCGCGGCGGCGGACTCCGATCAGCGCGAGGTCATTGGTGCCGCCACTTTTTTCCACGATTTCATGGGCTAAACGGTTGAGCGTGCGGCTGATTTCTTCCGCAGAGAGGAGCTGTCTTTTTTCTACGACGCGCATCTGGCGCACCATCCTAGCATATACAGCGCGAAGTTCGCAGCCGCGGAATGTCGTCGGCATCCGCATCCACGGATTCGCGATCGTCGGCGGATGGGAGGCCTGGACCGGGCTTGGACCTGCATCCGGCACCGCGTGAACGACGTCTAATCGACGAAAGGAGGATCCTATGGCGCTTCAACTCCTTGCTGTGTTAGTGCTGGGTCTGATGTGTGGGAGCGAGCTAAATGTGGCAGCGTTCACCCATCCCACGCTGGACCGGCAACGACCGGAGGTGCATATAGTGGTTCGCTCATCGTTCGCCGCACTGTTTGGTCACGTGATGCCGTTCTGGATGGTGGGATCGACGCTACTGAATCTTCTGTTGCTGCTGCCTTTCGCGCATCTCAACAAATTCGCGTGGAATTTCGCCGCAGCCGCTCTGGCGATACAAGTTGTTGCGGCGGTCTTCTCGCTGATCGCTCCGGTGCCAATCAACAATCGGATTGCTAAATGGACGCCGGGGTCGGTTCCCAACGATTGGAAGGTTCAAGAGCACCGCTGGGATGTGTACCACTGGTTCAGAACGTCCGGACTGGTGGTGGCGTTCGCGATTCTGGTGCTGAGCGTCGGCGTTCGCTGACGAGAATGCGGAGCGGTGACAGCGGACGGGTTTGCGCTTTGTGCCAGCGAATGTGGATGAGCCTGGAGCAGCGAAATGTTGACCAGCGTGCTAGACTGAGCGCATTGTGAGTTCGCCGGCGCCGGCACGCACTCCTCAACGTCCCGCTTCAGTTGATCTCCGGGTCAATATTGGTAGCCTTGCCTTGAAGAACCCCATCATCGCCGCCAGCGGCACTTTTGCGTATGGAGTGGAGTTCGCCCATATGGTGGATTTGAACCGCTTGGGCGGATTCGTGGTGAAGGGCCTTTCCGCGCAACCGATGGCAGGTGCGGCGGCACCCAGGATCTGCGAGACGGCCAGCGGGATGGTGAACGCCATCGGACTGCAGAATATCGGGGTGCGTGCGTTTGTCGCCGAGAAGCTCCCACTGTTGCGCCGTTACAACACTGCGGTGATTGCCAACGTCTTCGGACATACGATCGCGGACTACGTGGAAGTGATCCGAGTTCTGGAGGATGCCGAGGGGCTGGCGGCGTACGAGCTGAATATCTCCTGCCCGAATGTGGAGTGCGGGGGGATTGAATATAGTACTGACCCCTCCCTTACAGCTGCCGTTGTGGGAGCGGCTCGGGCTGCAGCGAAACGCCCCTTGTGGGTCAAGCTCTCACCGAATGTTAATATGATTGGAGTTAGCGCAAAGGCATCCGAAGCGGCGGGAGCGGATGCGGTAGTAATAGCGAACACCTACCCTGCACTGTGTATAGACGCACACAACCGGAGGTCCCGTCTCGGTAGTACGACGGGAGGGTTGTCGGGCGCGGCC
>Ga0209655_10000359_pt1 | contig 17209 bp, 17 predicted proteins | sample BogFormECP03_OM2_FD_188236 | JGI IMG/M metagenome (GOLD analysis project Ga0209655, IMG submission 188236) | Bog forest soil microbial communities from Calvert Island, British Columbia, Canada - ECP03_OM2 (SPAdes) (version 2) | ecosystem: Environmental > Aquatic > Freshwater > Wetlands > Bog ...
TTTGGCGCGTCTAACTTGTATGCCCCGACGAGCGAAATCTAATTTGGTTTCTAATGTTTTCCAGGCGTCCATTCGGGCGGGATTTCGGCGCGCTTACAATGGCGTGCAGGTGGACCCGCAGAAATTTCTGCTGCAATTCCGCAAGGCGCACCGTTTGCCGATTCATACCTGGTCGGACATGTTCAACGTCGAGGAAAAAGTGGTTAACCATCACGCCGCGCGCGTGGTGAAGTCCGCGATGCGCGCGGCGGCGCTGGAAGGCGCGGGATTTGGCCTGGGCGGCATGCTGACAATTTTGCCGGACGCGGGAATTCTATCGGCGATCACCATTCGCATGCTGCAGAAGCTCAGCCTGATTTACGGTTTCGAGTATAAGACCGAGGAAGAAGTAACGGAGTTGTGGCTGGCGGCTGCGAGCGCTGCCGGTCTGGATCTGGGGCGCGAGTTTATCGAGAAGCAGGCGATGGAAAAGATCGTGCCGCGGATTATTGATCGCATCGCGGTGCGCGTGGGTGCGGAAGTGGCCGAAAAGTGGTCGGGGCGGCTGATTCCTCTGCTGAGTTCCGGCATCGGCGGAACGCTGAACTATTATTTCGTGCGCTCGTGGGGGCGCCGCGCACAGAAGCATTTCCTGGACAGGCATCGCGAAGTTCGCGCACATGGGCTGCCGGAATCGAACATTTTGAATCTTCCGCAACAACCCCGCTTGCGCACCGCGAATTGACGGCGAGATCGCGTCAATTGATTGCGGTGTAATGATCGTTACAACGAAGCTGCCCGCGCGCTTTACGGCCTTGCCCGATTTCCGTCTCCGTGCCATCCTTTTCCACCCGGCCCGTAGTTATATGGAGGAAATGGCATGCCCGTTTGTGAAGGCTGCGGCACGCGCACCGACGAAGCGCACATACAGAGCCGCGCCGAGCGCATCGAGCTTGCCGGACGGTACCGACCTACACAAATTAAGGTTTTATTTCTGGATTCGGCGCCACCGGTGCGTAGGGAGGATTTTTTTTACCGGTCGGCTGCGGATCGCTCGGTACGGTCGCTCGCTTCGCGCATGTATTTCGACGAGTTGGTGAAAGCGACCGGTGCTCCGGGACATTCTTCCGCGCAAGAAGAAGCGGCACTGACGGATTTTCGGCGGAAGGGATTCTTTCTGAGTTATGGCGTGGAGTGCCCGTTCGAGTCCGAAGGTGAACTGCATGCGGCACTGCGGCGCCTGGCGCCTACGGCCTTGAAACGCGTGCAGTATTCCTTGCAGCCGAATTACATTGTGCCGATTGGCTCGGCTACGAAAGAATTGATACGGCTGTTTGGATTGATTGGCTGGGGCGACCGGTTAGTTCTGGATAAGACTGGGCCGTTCGTTGATCCGTACCTTGGTGATTTGAAGAAGCAAGCCACGTTTGGCACTGCGTTTGGCGAGCGCATCAACAAGCTGCTGGCGGGGTTGCCGTAGGCTGCAGACTCCATCGCTTTATTCCATGCGATTACTTCAGTGATACCGTCACGCTTACTGCAATTCCGAAGCGGAGTTATGCTTGGACCTTCGGAGGCCTTATGAAAGCACCGTCCACAGGTCGAGTGATTGGGATTGCGGCCGGACTGTGCGTTTCTTTCTGGGCCAGTTTCTCGCTGCTGTCGTTCATTTCTCACACGTCCGGCGTTATGAATCGCGTTGGTCTGCTCTGCGCGTTTCTCTGCAGTTTTGGGTTGAGGGTGTTCTTTTGGGCGGCGGGTTCGGCGTGCGTGATCTACATGCGGGAATGGTCTTATAGAGCCTGCCGATATGTCGGTTTTGCTTTCCTGCTGCCCGGAAGCACGATGTTCTTGAGTCACGGTCGCGCGTTATCAATCGCGAACTTCCTCACGATGCAGATCGTGGTGTCCGGTTACATCTGCCGGAGAATTGCTTTCCCAAAGATGTCGGACGAAGAAGCCTTTGCACCGGAACCACCCCCACGATGTTCCCCAGGTAAGTTCTCTCGCGATTCATTCCAGCTGTATTTTCGTTCACTTCTGTTTGTACACTTTTCCGTCTTTCATTACGAAGCTGACGTTTTCAAGTGCGTGGACGTCTAGCAGCGGGTCGGCTTGCACGGCGATGATGTCTGCGTATTTCCCGGATTTGATCGAGCCTAGGACGTCACTGTGGCCCAAGAGATCGGCTGCATTTTTGGTGGCGGCTTGAATTGCTTGCAGGGGCGTCATTCCGTATTGGACCATGAAGGCGAATTGGCGCGCGGCTATGCCGTAGGGACAAACGCCGGCGTCTGTGCCGAAGGACATTTTCGCGCCGGCGGCGACGGCTTTGTGGAAATTGTCGCGCTGGATTTGGCCTAGCGCGGCGTCGTGTTGCACGAAGTCGGCTGGTATGGCACCGTGGCGGGCTTCTTCTGCGATACATTCTTCGTCGTAAATATCCATGTCGAGATAGGTGCCGTGCTGTTTGGCTAGGGCTATCCCTTCATCGTCAATCATGCTGGCGTGTTCGACGGAGGCTACGCCTGCGAGGATGGCGTTCTTGATGCCTTGCGTGGAATGAGCGTGGGCTTCGACCCGGAGGCCGAACGCGGCGGCTTCTTCGACGGCGGCGCGGAGTTCTTCCATCGTGAATTCCTGGGAGTTGGGATTGCTGCCGTGTTCCAGGACTGCGCCGGAGGAAAGGATTTTGATGTGGTCCACGCCGTTGTTGGCCAGCTTGCGGATTACAGCGCGGACTTGCCAGGGGCTGTCGGCCTGGCCGTAGCGCAAGTCCCAGGGGAGTTGGATATCTGGTGCGGCGCCGGTTAGCGCGCCTGCGCCTCCGGTGATGGTGACGTAGGCGCCGGCCACGTACATGCGCGGGCCGGGGATGTCGCCGCGGGCAATCGCGTCTCTTAGGGCTACGTCGGTGAGGGCGCGGTACACGCCTACGTCGCGGACGGTGGTGAAGCCGGATTCGAGGGTTAGGCGCGCATTCGGCACGGATTCAAGGGCTACTTCGGCCGCGGTGCGTTTCAGATATGTCAGCGGATCGCCGCTGGGGTCGCGTGCGCCGTCGGCTAGGTGGGTGTGGCAGTCGATCAGGCCGGGGAGGACGGTCATGTTTGTCAGTTCAATTACTGTCGCGCCTTGCGGAATTGCCAGGGCTTCGCCGACCGTGGTAATGCGATTGTCACTGATCAGGATCACTTGGTCGCGTAGTTCTTTACCGGCGTCCACGTCTAATAGGCGGCCAGCTTTTATTACGGTGATGTGCGGCGTCGTGGATCCTGCAGCGGTCGCGGGAGCTTGCGCGGCGGTTGCGATCGCGCAGTAGAGCCAAAAGATGATTGCGGGTAGCACGCGTATGTTCACGATTCCCCCTGGTGGCTCGGTGCCGGTGCTGGCCGAGCGCAGGCATTTTACATGCGTCCCGCAGATTGGCGACAACGCTTTAGCACACGCGCGGAGCAGAACGAGTTGCAGAAGAAGGATCGGTAGCTGGCCGCGAGTAGTGATTGGTGAGCAGTGATTCGTGCTCCGCGAGCCGTGACCCGCGCTACGTAGCATAGGCCTGCCTCCGGCAGGCAATCTTGGCCAACTCGCTCCTACAAAGTTGGTTTTTACGAGTTAATGGTATAACCACAGTAATGGACGAACAGCAGCAGCCGCGCGAAGCACCCGAATATCCCAAGGTGGGAGCACCAGTCCAACTTAGTCAGACCTCCACAGCATTCAGTACGTGGCGGCCATTGCGCACGCCCATGTTTCGCAACATCTTGATCGCTGGCTTCGTCTCGGACATCGGCACATTCATGCAAGGCGTGGGCGCCGCATGGCTGATGGTATCGAAGGGCGCCGGTCCGCTGCTCGTGGCGCTCACTCAGACGGCTGCGGCGCTGCCGTTCTTTCTGCTGGCGCTGCCCGCCGGAGCAGTGGGCGATATCTTCGATCGGCGCAAGGTGATTCTGGCCGCGGAAGTGTGGATGTTTTCCATGGCCGCGATGCTTGCGGTGCTTACGGTTTTCCATTTGATTACTCCGTGGTTGCTGCTCTTCTTGACCTTTGCGCTTTCGGTTGGAGATGCGTTTGAATCACCGCCATGGCGAGCCGTCCTTCCGGAACTTGTCCCGCAAGCCGATTTAATGCCGGCGATTGCGCTCAACGGCATTGAGTTCAATTTGGCGCGCGCGGTGGGGCCCGCGCTTGGTGGATTTTTGATTGCGTTGTCCGGTGTGGCCACTGCGTTCACGTTAAACGCTCTTTCGTTGCTGGTGGTTATCTGGGTAATCGCGCGATGGAAACGGCCAACGCAATCGCAAGGCTTGCTGCGAGAAAATGTCACGGGCGCGATAGGCGCGGCAATTCGTTGGACGGCAAACGCGCCCAAGGTTTTGACTGTCCTGGGCCGCATCGGCGCAATCATGTTCTTCGCGAGCGCGTTCTGGGCACTATTGCCCACCGTGGCGCACGCAGTGCGCACGAGCGCCACATTTTACGGATTGCTTCTGACTGCCTTTGGCGGCGGCGCCGTGTTGGGAGCAATGGCGCTGCAGCGAACGCGATCATTTTTGTCCAATGACGCCCTGTTGACTGTCGGCACCACGATTTTTGCGCTAACTTTGTGGGGCGTAGCCGCATTCAAGTCGATTGGGTTGTTGTGCCTCGCCATTGTGCTTGGAGGGGCCGCGTGGACTATCGTCATGTCGCTGATGAGCACGCTGATGCAGAATCTTGCGCCCGATTGGGTCCGCGCGCGGGCAATGTCGGTTTTTATGCTCGTTTACATGGGGACGTGGACCGGTGGCAGCGCGTTTTGGGGATATGTGGCGGCGCACAAGGGGGCGCATTTTTCTTTGCTGGCCGCGGCGATCGGTACGGCCGCTTCTCCTGTGCTGATTTTGATTTCCCGACTGGTGGATGCACCCGTGGATTTGGGAGCCTGGGATCATTGGCCCAAACCTATTTTTGTCGGTGACGTCGGCCTTAGCCAAGGTCCGGTGTTGGTCGCAGTGGAATATGAAGTCGAAGCGAGCCAAGCGGCGGAATTTCTCGTCGCTGTTCAGAATTTGTCGCGAGTGCGTCGGCGCGATGGCGCGTATCGCTGGGGCATTTATCGCGATACGGAACGCCCAACGCATTTCGTGGAAGCTTTCATCGTCGAAACCTGGGGAGAGCACCTACGCCAACACGAGCGTGTGATTATGGCCGACCGCGCGATCGAGGAGGATGTGGACCGCTTTGACGCGAACCCAAAGGTAACGCACTTCATCTATGCTCATAGCAAGACTCGGCGGTAGTGGTGTCATGTGAAATTCTGAAAAGGGTCCCCGGCTGGATTTGGAACGTAAGATTCTGCCTGCTGCAGCGATACGCTCGAAAGTTCCCACACCGGGAAGGCCCTCTTGAACGTGGTGGACGAGAAACTGGGTTATTGAGGTATGGTTCAAGAACCCGGAACGTGACAAGAGGGATCTAGTCGCAACGATGGGTAAATCAAGTTTGCGAGGGAAGAGAAGATGTCCTTAGATTTTTCGCGCCGGAAGTTCCTGGATGGAGCGGGCGTACTAGCGACTTCAGCGGTTCTTGCGCCGACGTCTTTGCGCAATGGTTCCGTTCGCGTGGGTGAGCCAATGAAACCTGAAGAACTCCGTGCCAGACTTCGTGGAGTGATTGCCTTTCCGATCACGCCGTTGCAGCCGGATTTTTCCTTGGATATCCCCGGCTGCACAAGAATCTGCAATGCCTGATGGAGAATGCACCTGCTGCCGTCGCCGCGGGCGGAACGATTCACGCGGAGATCCCGCTGCGCGGAATCGAAGGGTAGTGCGGGCGGAGGGCCTCTGAGTCGTCGGACCAGCACGCGAGGGGGGAGTTTGACGGGAGGGTTGTCGCGACACTGCGTCTAAACCCGCACGCTTCAAAAACCGGGGGTCGGCAGCCGCCAGGCTGGAATCAGATCGGGATTACTTCTATCGGGGGCTAGGCCCGGCGGGCAACGCATAGCCAGCGTACCAGCGCTGATATCGCGCGCCGTTGCACTGTGATTGCGCGATGTTGACGTTATTGCCCTTTCCGCCGCCCTGCACCTCGAGACATTTTCCGCTGTTCACGTTCACCAATTCGAAATTGTTATTCGATCCACGAGTTTTCCATCTCTGGTTCGCGCCGCCGTTCCACGGAAACTGCTGCACGTTGGCCCCATTGGCCCGGCTATCTCCGGCGACGTCCAGAACCAAGCCGCTGTTTACGTTTCGAATAGCATATTGGCCGTTGCCTACGTCAACGAATTCCCAGCGCTGATTTGCTCCATTATTGCAACTGAACTGCTGCACGTTAGCGTTCTTGTTTGCGCTGCTTCCGAAGACGTCAACGCACCTCCCCGAATTGACGTTGCGGATTAATCCACCGTACTGTGAACGCCCTTGAAGAGTAGTCTGCGCTGGCGTTGCCACCGCGCCGAAAAAGCCGACAATCGCCACTAGCAACAAAATTGATTGGCAGCGTGACATGGCGGGCTCCTTGAATGGAACAATGGTTCTCAAAATCTATGTTGAGCAAACTTCAAAGATCGTCGAATAAGCCTTTGTGGCCGTGACGAAGAATTGGGTTGTGGTCACGCCTTGGCCATCGCGCCACGAATTACGCGGTAGATGAGCAGCAACAGGATCGCACCTACAACTGACATGATGAAACCAGCGCCCTGCCCCGCCTGATACCACCCAATGGCCTGACCCAGGTAGGTGGCGAGAATAGATCCGGCGATGCCAATGGCCATTGTGATCCAGATGCCGCCGGGATCTTTGCCCGGCATCAGGAACTTCGCCACGGCGCCGACAATCAATCCAATAATCAATTCCCATAGCAGACTAAACATTTGCGCCCTCCGCGAAGCTTTCAATTTGCTTCGCCACACCCGACGTGTGCCGGTCCCCAGCCCTGAGTCCCGGCACACATCCGGCGTCTCGGAACAGCTGCTAGGCCTGTTTTTGCCTCTCAGCCACTTTTGCGAGCGCAATGGTCAGCGCTGTCCCGCCCAGCGTCTTAATGAGCGTCGTATGCTGGGAGTAGAAGGTGCTGACGGACTGCACCACCGAAGGATTCGAGCTCTGCGCATGAGCCGCGAGTTGCTGAACAGCTTCCGGTGAGAGCTTCTGCACTTGTTCGGGTGTCAACTGCGTATTGCCGCTGGCGGCTAGTCCGGCAAGTCCAACGCTTCCCAAAATCTGCGTCAGCATGGCGGGATTCACGGAGGACAATAATTGATTGACCATCCCAGCCTTCTGCTCGCCGCTGGAGTTGTTAAACAGCGTTGAAAGCATTTGTCCAAAGGCCGGAGTCTTGTCCGAATTGAACATGGCCGTAAGACCTTCGGCGATGGCACTGGAGGGAGCTGCTTGCGCCACCTGATCGAAATGCGCGTGCACATCCGGCGCCGGAGCGGCAGCCGCGCCGCTGCCAGACGTATATTGCTTCAGAAGTCCTCCTACCTTGTCCATCCATCCCATTTTGTTTTCTCCTTGGCGATTCAAATTTGGAGCCGGCCCGCTAACGGGCACTTCGTAGAAATATTCACAACTTGCCTCACTGGGGAATGACCAGTTCAATTCCCGCGCGGACCTTGTCGGGGTCGGTGAGCTTGTCTTTGTTGGCCTCGAAAATTTTCATGTACTTGTTCGCGTCGCCGTAAAACTGTTTGCTGATCTTCGAAAGGTTATCGCCCGTTTGCACTGTGTAGGTTCGCGCAGCCGGGGTTGCAGCTCCGCCTCCCGCTGCGGCTGCGGCTGCCGCAGCTGCGGCCGGCGCCTGGATGTCTGCGATGAGATCGGAGAAGCTAGGATCGACCAGCTTGATCTGGTCCCACACGCGGTTCTTCAAATCCGCGGAAGGCGCCGAGGCCCGAATTAATAGCTTGTCTCCTTCCAAATTCAGGTTTTGCATCTGAATTCCTTGCGACTGAATGAAATTCAGCACGGACTGATACTTCAATTTGAGCTGCTCAAATCGGTCTGCCATGGAAATCTCCTTATGGAACTCTTCTCGATTCAGTTCCCGGGGTCTGCTACGTGGCCTACTTCGTGGGTTGTTTCGCGATGATGAGTTTGGAAATTTTGTTGTAGGTTGCTTGTGGAATAACTTTCTTATGGACTAGATCCGTCTTCGCTTTGTACGGCCGGCCGTCAATGATCTTCTGTGAGTAGGCCGTTCCGATGCCTGGCAGAGCTTCGAGCTGGTCTTTCGACGCTGAATTGATGTCCACCAAATCCGCCGTGCTGGCCGATCCACTGGCACTTTGTGCCGGCACAACGACTTCGGCTATCGCGTTCGCGGTTACCTTGGGGGCCCATGCCAGCAGAGCAAGCACCACACCGATCGCCGCACTGCAAAATGCAATCGTACACTTCTGCTTCATCATTTAGCGGTTCCTCCGTGTCTTTGGTGGTTATTCATTTTTCGCGGCGCGGTAGCCTGCCTTTATCGCGTCAGGTTCGGACATATATTTGCCATTCTTCGTTTTGCCGTAATACCTCGTACCTTCCTTGTGGTAAACGCCAGAATCCAGGTTCACCCAGACCATTCCGCTGCCCGGCGAGGGTTGTGCCTGCGGTGCGCTTTTCGCAGTCGTGGCTGGTGCGGCCGATGGGGCTGAGGCGGCGGGAGCGGGAGCTGCCGCGGGAGACGTGGCAGACGAAGATGCCGACGGGTCCGACGGCGCTGGTGCGCTTGCTGCGCCACTCGATGAAGACCGACTCTTCGAGGCCGATGATGTTGGCTGCGGCGATGCAGCGGCCGCTGGTGCGTTGCCGACCGTTACCAGTGGAGTGATCTTCTTGATGGTCGCAGCGGAAACGCCGGCCTTTGATAAATCACTCGCGGAAGAATAAGGGCGCCCGGAAACGATCTTCTTCGCAGTCGCAGCGCCAACTCCAGGCAGAGTTTCCAAGTCCTTTTCGTTCGCAGTGTTTAAATCCACCGGTGCCGCGGGCTCGCTCGAGGCTGCCGGCTTTGCCGATGCGGCCGGCTTGCTTGCGGTGGATTTCGCTGGCGCCGCTGCAGGAGCCGCGTTGCCAAAGGTAACCAACGGAGTGATTTTCTTGACGGTCGCGGCAGAAACCCCGGCCTTCGACAAATCACTCGCCGAAGAATAAGGCCGCCCGGCGATGATCTTCTTGGCAGTAGCTGCACCAACGCCAGGCAGATCTTCCAGATCCTTTTCGCTGGCGCTATTCAGATCCACCTTCGTTCCGCTCGCTTGCCCGCCTGATCCAGAGCTTGCAAGGGCACTCGCTCCGAACACGAACGTGGCGATCGTCAAAAATATCGCGACGATCTTGAATGCTCTTCTCACTGTTCCCCCTGTATTTCCTCAGTCTGCTTGCAACTCTTCACGCTGCCCGGGACGAATGTGAACGAGACGGCCCACTTCGGCCGTAAAATCGCTTCCCACAATCGCAGCAGCGATAGGCATCCAGACGCAGCGTCCTCAGGAACTGTTGCTCAATCACTCCACGAAGGCGGGAATGCGCAATCCGGTCGCAACCGCAATGTGGACAATACCGCTTCGCCGCCGGATTGATTCCTTCCATGGCCTAAATTCCCCAGGGTCAGCTAGCGCGCCTTGCTATTCCCCTTCCTTCCCGCAGTCTTGCTTCGAACGGCTCGCTTTTGCGCATTGCGGAGGCGAACCGCACTGCGCAGGAGCCTTTCCAATTCGCCGTCCTTTTCAGAGATCTTTCGAGGAGTTTTCAGCGACCACTCAGGCGTGCGGTTTGCCTCAGATACGCAGCAGTCCAGAGAGCTTGCCTGCAACTCCTTGCCGGGGAATACGATGAGGGCCATTTCGCACAACTCCTGCGTTGCGATGGAGGCATCCCGCTGGGAGGGAAAGGAGAGCATCCCCATTACTACTAGGAGAAGCCGCCTCCATAATGCGTAAACTTACGTACGTATCTAAATGTTGCCTATTGTCAAAATTGACAGTATAAGTTTCCGCTTTTCTTATCGGGGATTCCCCTAGGTTTGACAGAAGGATCCTTCGCTGTGGCTTCATCCTCGGCGCTCGTCGAAACTTGACAGGGGTACCGAGTTGCCCGGGAGACTAGCTCGATTCGCCTTCTGAGCAAGAGTGGCGTGTGCGCCGGCCGCTCATTCTTCTCCGCGTTCGGCCAGTTGAGGCTTGGTCGTCTGCGTTGCGGATGGAAACGAAAAGGGCTATATTCACCGCAATTTCCCTCGACCGAGTCGGAACCCAACGCTTGCCTGAAGGAGGATAGTCCATGAAAAAGCTGCTAGGGCTTGGACTGCTTTCATTGTTCATGCCCGTTTTAGTGACCGCGCAGAGCGCCTTCGACGGAACGTGGAAAGTTGATATGAGCAAGGTGGATTTTCCCAAGAAGCCTGACGTGTACCTGCTGCTAAGCGGCATGTACGAATGCAAGACGTGTGTTCCGCCCATCAAGATCAAAGCGGACGGACAAGATCAGACGGTTATGGGTCACCCGTATTATGACACCGCGGCCATAAAGGTGATAAGCGACCACGAGATCGAGGAAACCGACAAGAAGAACGGAAAGACGGTCACAACTACGACCAGCACGGTTTCGGCGGACGGCAACACGCTGACGTTCGAATTCAGCGACAGCAGCAACACCAACGCGGCGCCAGTTATCGGCAAGGGTGAGGCGACCCGCGTAGCCAAAGGTCCTGCTGGATCGAATGCTATCTCCGGTTCGTGGCGAACCACGAAATTCGAGACGGTTTCCGACAACGGGATTACGTTTACGTACAAGGTGAGCGGCGGCGCGTTGACCATGACCAATCCGACTGGCCAATCCTACACTGCGAAACTGAACGGGACTGAGGCACCGTTCAACGGTGATCCTGGCACGACCAGTGTATCTGTCAAACAGACCGGCAAGAACACCATCGAGGAAACCGATAAACGCGATGGAAAAGTGATTGGCGTCACGCGCAGCACTGTAGCTTCGGACGGTAAGAGCATGACCGTCGCATGGACAGACAAGCTGCACGGAACTAATGGCCAGTTTGTAGCGGAGAAGCAGTAGGGCGTCCGGGTCGCCGGTCGAGTGCGGCCCCAGATCGCTAAGCGGCGCGCTGCTAAGCTTCACTCGGTCGGTTTGGGATGCCAGCGGCGCCACTCGGCGCGCGCTTATTGGGGTTGGCCCACGGCGGGTGGGCCAACCGCCCGATGACCTAATCGGAACGATACACAACTACACCAGATAGCTGCCGTGTTCGACGCGCGCCTATGTCCGAGTACGCCGCATTGATAAGGGTGGTTAGCGCTGCGGCGTTTGTGGCCGTTCCTGGTCTCAGCTTCACATGACGCATGAACTTGCCGGTGCCTTGTAACAAGCGAGCCGGATCCAGCAGTGCTGCGCCGTGAATGAACCCGACGTTTACGTGCGAGGTGAATACATTCACCTAGCCGAAGGGCGCATCTCCTAAACATACGACCGGACAGCCGTCATGCAAAAGCTCGCGGACTTCGTCCCCGCACTTTCGCATCACCTGAAACCACTGATGCGCGATGGCTCCCAATTCACCTGCATGCACTTTCATCCACGCAGCGATGGCAGGGTCCCGCTCGACAGCGCCGTGGAATCGCAGCAAGTCCGTTCTCATCGTTGCTTCCCTTTCTGGCGGCTGGGCCACCCGCGAGTGGTCACAATTGTTACGTCGAATATGCCGTAGCGGCCAAACGATCACCCTAGTAAACTCGCTGCCGGTCGAATGCGAGCGGACAATTTATTTTTTGGTTCTGCAATCGTTTTCGCAGCGGCGACGGTAGTGGCCGCTGCGGGGCAATCTTCCTTGCCGAATTCTCCCTCCATGTCGTCGGCACCGTCGGCACGAGCCCAACAGCAATCCCCGGAAGCGGCTTCGCCGCAACAAGCCGCAAATCCCGGCGCCGTCTTGCAGATCAAAACGCGTTTGGTAACCGTGGACGTTGTTGCCACAGACTCACATGGAAACGTGGTGCGCGATCTCAAACCGGAAGAGTTCGAGGTCTCCGACGGCGGACCGCAGGCGATCGCGCAGTTTTCGTTCGTGGACAAATCGACAAACTCCGACGCCGCGAAGTTTTCCAATGCCGTAGACATCCGACCCAAGGGCTCTTACACGAATCAGGCGGAATTAGAGAGGCTGACGACGCCACCAACCGTTATCCTACTGGATGCGCTCAATACCGAGGGAGCAGAGCTGCTGCAAGCCCGGCAGAATATGGTTCGCATGCTAAGGATGCTTCCCCCAAACACTCCCGTGGCCGTATTTCTGCTGGAGCAATCACTGATTGTGGTGCAAGACTTTACGAGCGATCCCGCGGTATTGCGCGCCGCTTTGGACAGAACGATGAGTGCCAGCACGAGACTCGCTAAGGTGCCGGAAAAGGATCCCAACAGTCGTTCGCTCATGGAATTAGATGCGAACGGCGGGATCGAATCCAACACCCTCGCGAAGGCCACTCAGTCTCTTGAGTATTTCGAGAAGAAGAACTATGCGCGCACGATGGACATTCGCGTGGCTGCCACCCTCGATGCCTTGACCGTCCTCGCACACTATCTCGGCGGTTACAGGGGCCGAAAAAACCTGATCTGGGTGTCCGCGTCATTCCCAATTGTCCTTCTACCCGATGCAGATTTCGGTACAGACGCTAAGGTCTCCGGCGAAACTCGCGTTTACGGACCCAAAGTGCAAGATGCCGCCAACGCGCTTACCGACGCGCAGGTGGCCGTGTACCCCGTGGATGCGCGCGGGCTTGAGAGCGAAGCGGTATTTAACGCCGCAGAAAGCCCGCAAGGTAGGCAAGGTAGGCCAGACTCTCTGAGCCGCACCCTCTCGGCGCAGCTCGACCGCGAAAGTTCTGCTCGAATGATGAAGCAGGACACGATGGACCTTTTGGCCCACGGTACAGGCGGCAAGACTTGCAACAACACGAACAGCCTTTCCGGTTGTGTCGAGGCGGCGCTGAAGGACAGTTCGACGTACTACGAACTTGCGTACAGCCCGCAGAACGTCAAATGGGATGGAAGCTTTCGCGGGATCTCCGTGAGGACCACGCGGCCCGGCGTGAAGCTGGCCTACCGCCGCGGTTACTTTGCGCGGGATGTGGAAAATCTGGCGAATAACCAATCGAATGAAAAGCGCTTGCAACAGACCTGCATGGATTTTCTGCCCGCGACGGCGATTCCCATCAGCGCGCAGGCAGTCGCTCCAACGAAATCGGACAATGTTCGATATCTGATGTCCGTTGCCCCCAGCGCGTTGAACTTTGCGACAGTTGGACAGTCACACAAGCTGAGCGCGGAGTTGGTGGCCTGCGTGTATCGCGCAAGAAGCAACTCGTTTCAGTTCTATTCAAGGGACGTGACCCAAAGCTTTTCTGATGCAGCCTACCAAGGCTTGCAGGCGAGCGGGTTGCACGGATACGTGGAGGTCCCTAAGGCTGGTACGCGGCGAGTGCGTATCGCCGTATTTGATATCGAGACTGGATTGACGGGTGCGCTGGATATTCCCGTGCGACCGGAGGATTTTGAGAATGCGGTTGCGTCGCCCGCAACGGTTGCAAATTTGCCGGAGATATCCGTCCCGAGAAAGAAAAATGAGAGTGCGCCCGCGTTAGTCTGGGATCCGCCCCAGGTGGACGCTCCCGTTCCGTCTATCTCCGCCGCACCGCCGTGCGCGCTTCGCGCTGTACTGAAACAGGCGGGAGAACGTGCCGAAGAACTTGTCAATCATCTTCAGAACTTTGACGCGCACGAACAAATTCGCTTCGAGCAAACAGACCCACAGGGCATGCCCGAGAAGTCGATGGCAGCGACGTTCGACTACCTGGTCGATTTCGGAGAACAATCCGGGCACAAGTTGCATGAAACCCGCACCCTGGTGACCGCCACTGGCGACCGCGACCTGAGCGCGCTTGTGGACGTGGGGCTGCCAGCTTTCGCCATGATTTTTAATCCAGGCCTGCAAAGCGATTATGAAATGCGTTGCGAAGGCCTCTCTCAGTGGAGGAATCAGTCGGCCTGGGTTGTTTACTTTGAGCAGAGCAAAGGGAAACGCCCCCGGACCGTTTCGATGGCAACGGCAATGAACGTGTACCCGGTAAGTCTGAAGGGCCGCGCCTGGATCGCGGCAGACTCTGGACAGATCATGCACCTGGAGACCAATCTGGTGAAAGGGGTTGTAGCGCTTGAACTGCTTGCCAGTGCCGTCTCCGTGGACTACGCGCCGGTAAGATTTCAGTCTCAATTCGCAGAAGTGTGGCTGCCTCAATCCGCCGTCGTGTACACGGAATATTTCAAGCGTCGCACCGTCATCCGGCACACCTTTTCCGACTTCCAGTTATTTTCTGTCCGAACGCAGCAGGTCATTCAGAAACCCAAGGTACCGTGAGTAATTCCTTCAGGGCCCACCTGCTCGGAGCGGTGGGCTGCTGGGCTGCGAGCAGGGCAGCCCAGAAGGCACATTTGTGGTTGGTGGCAAAAGTTGTTTCCTGTACGGGCGACGGGGGTATCAGCGATTGGAAATTGCCCTCGAGCGGGTTGAATTGCTGCCATGTCGGCTGCCCGCCACCATTGGGTGTGCCGGATTTTGCGAAATTGGTCCAATAATGCTGCGTGCTGCTGGAAAGTTGGAGCTGCTGGGCGTTGAGCGGCGGTCGCGGCACGGTAATCGGCAAATTGAAAAGGTATTGAAGCTCGGAAGCGTGCGCAGCGCCATACGGGAAAGTGACCGGAGGCAAGAAATCCTGCGGCGCGTTTTCGTCGTTGAATTCATACGTGGAGAGCGGAACGAACTGGGACATGGACAAGTCCGCGCCATAGGCCGGGCAGGCGAAGACCACATCCGTCCCGGCGGTGGCGAAGGCCAGATCGGCGGATTGAAAACTTGCCAGGGGATATTCCGCGGCGACGAACGGAGCGCCGGGTCCCATCAGTGAAGCGAGCGCCGCTTCATACGCCGTCTCATTGTTGGCGATGGGGCCGATGGTGAGATCGAAATCGAGCGCCGTGAAGAGCCGCCACTCGTCGTGATTGCTGCCTTGGATGATCGGGACGTGGTGGAATTGGCCGGTGGCGAGCGCGGTGCCCAGCGAAAGCGGGAGAAATTCGCCGTCGATATTGGGCGTGTAGCCTGCGGGATTTTGGTTGGCGAGCAGCGTGCTGAGCGGGAGCGCGCGCAGACACGAAGCCGTCTGACTGCTGCATCCGGCGGCGGTGGCGAAGGCGGTTCCGGCGGCCTCGGCGGTAGCCAGCGTCTGCGTGGTCTGCTGATAGGCGCCGCTTTCGATGATGGCTTTCTGAAACAGGTTTGCGGATGAGGGCGAGGCGAGCTGCGAGAATACGCTGAGGCCGCCGGCGGATTCGCCGAAGATGGTCACGTTCCGCGGGTCGCCGCCGAAGAACACGATGTTGTCGCGAACCCAGCGCAGAGCCAATTGCTGATCCATCAGGCCGTAATCGCCGGCGGAACCGGCCGCGAAATCGCCGTCATGTTCTGGATCGGTTTTTTCGGCGGCGAAGGCTGGATGCGCCAGAAAGCCCAGAGCGCCGAGGCGATAGTTGATGGTGACGACGATGACGCCGTCTTTCACGAACCCCGTCGGATCGTAGTCGTTGCTCTCGCCATCGATCAGCGCGCCTCCATGGATCCAGACCATCACGGGGCGCAGCTCGCCTATGCCATCGGCATTTAAGTCCGGAGTGAACACGTTCAGGAACAGGCAATCTTCGGTGGTGGAGGCGATGCCAAAGGGCGAAGCCGTTTGCGGGCAATGATTGGCGAAATGGGTGGCGTCGAGCGCCTGGAACCAGGGTGCGTGCGGAACGGGCGGGCGCCAGCGCAGATTGCCGACGGGCGGGGTGGCGAAGGGGATGCCCAGGAATTCGCGGACGCCTGCGGAAGTCACCGTGCCGCGGACGAGACCGCCGAAGGTGAAGGCCAAGAGGTTGGCGGCCTGTGCCAGGGAATCGGCAGGCATGCTGCAAAGCACTACCGCAGTCGCGAGGATTAATAGCACTGCTACTTTGAATTGACACTGGTTGGGAAAGGCCATCGGGACCTCCAGTCCAGGACGTGACGAATCCGCGAGCCTTGGCGGCGGGAACTGAAATCGTGTGCGTTTAAAACATTTGTGGGTAACTGTCAAGAAAAAAGAAAGCGAAGGGGATTTGCCAAGATCCGGGACGATCCTTGGTTGCAAAGTGGAGATGATGGAGCGCCGCGGTGAGGCAAGAAGAATAAAGAGCTGGCCGCCGTTTCAGGGCACGACCGGCAAGACCAGATGTGATGGCATGGCGGCCGAACAGTAGATTCGTTGGGTCGCGGGAACGAAGTCAGACGCAGTGGCCTGGTAAATGCTTGGCACGAATTTCTGCGGATTGCGGTCGATCACCGGAAACCACGTTGACTGAATCTGCACCATGATGCGGTGTCCCTTCAGGAAAACGTGGTCGTGATCGCGGAGCGGGATGTTCCATTCTGCCGGCTTGTGCGGAGTGAGCGGATGCGGTTTCTCGTAACTGGCGAGATAGCGGCCGCGGCGGACCTCCATTGCAATGGGGAGCTCGTAGCCGTTGAGCGACTGGGCGTACTGTCCGGGCTTCGGTCCTTCCTCGGGATTCCAGGCGTTTTGCTGGGCGTTTTGTGGATACACGTCGATCAACTTCACAACGAAATCGCTGTCGGTGCCGGACGTTGAGGCGAAGAGATTGGCGGCGAGCGGTCCGGTGATGGTGAGGTCGTGGTCGAGCGGAGCGCTCAGGAAAGAAAGCACGTCGGGACGGTGATCTACGAAGCGTTGGTCGGCAACTTCCCAAGTGCGCCAGTCGCCCGCGGGATAAGTCGGGGAAATGGGTCGCTGGCGATACGGCACGGGATTCGCGGGATCGGAAACATATTCGCTGTAAACCTTCGCGGTGTTTTTCGCATCCGGCGGACTGAACGAAAGCGTGCCATCTGCGTGGAAATAGAGATTCGTGGGCTTGCTGTCTTTCGGAGGCCACACGGCGTAGGTGCGCCATGAATTGGATCCGCTCTGAAAGGTGCTGGCCTGCCACGCGGGCTTATCGCCCTTGCCGTGCAGGTAGAAACGGAAGAACGGAGCTTCAATAATCTCGCGGAACTCGCGGGCGGTCTCGTGTCCTGAAAAGGGGATCAGGCCGATGCTGTCGCCCTTGGGACTCCACCACTCGCCGTGATACCAAGGCCCGGCGACCAT
>Ga0209655_10000360_pt1 | contig 17167 bp, 12 predicted proteins | sample BogFormECP03_OM2_FD_188236 | JGI IMG/M metagenome (GOLD analysis project Ga0209655, IMG submission 188236) | Bog forest soil microbial communities from Calvert Island, British Columbia, Canada - ECP03_OM2 (SPAdes) (version 2) | ecosystem: Environmental > Aquatic > Freshwater > Wetlands > Bog ...
GCTTCGCGGCAAGATAGCTTCGTTATGAAACGACTTATTTCATTCCTGCTTTTGCCAGCGGTGATTCTCCTCCTACCCGCGCTGTCTCGCGCGCAGAGCCAGCCCTGGTCCAATGTCCTTCACCCCACCACGGCCTGCAACAGTGTCAATACCACTTCCGCCGGACAATGCGCGTGGAACTGGACGACCGCCGGAATTCCGGGTGGCATCCCTTCGGGATCGTGGACCCAATCAGGCTCGACTATCGCGTCGGGAGCGACAAGCTCCACAATCCAGGCCGCACTCAACGCTTGTGGAGGAACGTCAAGCGCAGGTAAGTACGTGCTCTTGGCTGCTGGAACCTTTTCCATCACTTCCAGCTTGAGCGTTCCCAGTTATTGCGTACTACGCGGAGCCGGTGCCAACCAGACGATCCTCCACGCCACACTGACGAGTGGCAACGTCATAAATCTGGGCGGCGGTGCGCCCAACGTGAACAACCGCGTCAGTATCACCGGCGGAGGCAGTGCTGGCTCGACAGTTATCACGGTGTCGAGTGCGACAAACTTCGCTGTCGGAGACTTGGTTTCCATTTCTCAGTCGCAGGACGGAGTAATCGTCACCAACGTCGGCAGTGAAGGAACCTGTACCTGGTGCGATGGGTTCGAGAATGACAATGGACTCAGAGCGCAGGGACAAACGGACCTGATCACAGCAGTCAATGGAACGAGTATCGCCTTGGCCGAACCTCTGATGGTGAACTACACGCTCACGCCTGACGTTACTCCTTATGCTCCCGGAGGCATCGATTCGGGAATCGAGAATCTTCAGGTCTACGCCAACGGAACTCGATCCGTGGGCACGACCAACGGCAATTTCTATATGGCCGATTGCCTGTACTGTTGGGTAAGCGGCTTCGAGGGGAACTATGCAGACGGTGACCACGGCTTTGTCGATTACTCGTACCACGGCGAAGTCGTTAACAGTTACTTTTCAAACAACTACTACCATGATACCGGACAGAATGACGACTCAGTTACTCTGCGCCTGAAGACGACCGGGTTCTTGATCCAAAACAACATATTCGAGCGCTTGATGTCAACGATTGAAATGGAGTGGGGAGCGTCAGGAAACGTGATTGCTTATAACTACTCGTTTTCCGGTTTTCTCTCTGGCAGTCCCGATTTCTTGCAAGCCGACATGAACACCCACGGTTCGCATGAGCAGTTCAATCTCTTTGAGGGCAACGTCGTCGAGAGTTTGGGACAGGATTCCATCTGGGGATCAGCTGCCAACAATACGTACTTCCGGAACTGGATGGAGGGGGTATCTAGACTATGTAGTCCGGTGGCCGACGGCAGAAGCACGGTTACGTGTGGCTCTTCGGCGTACTACACAAACCAGGCGGATAGGGCCTTCGACGCTGATGCCTTGAACTCAAACACGAATGTGATCGGAAATGTGGAAGGGTCCACGGGGCAAAGTTCAATCGGGAGCGGCACTGCATTAGCAGTGGCGATCTGCGGCCCATCACCGTGCGGGTCCGGAACCCGAATCTACCAGGGCGACTATTATAACGAGACGTATGGTTACGGCACGTCATCCGACACTGGTTCCCAATCCATCGACAGCATCATCCCCTATAACACTACGTTTCGGCATGGTGAGTACGGTACGGTAAGCAACTCGATTTTGTGGAACCCGAACTTTACTCAGACCCTCCCGGCGTCGTTCTATCTCTCTTCCAAGCCGTCATGGTGGCCTTCTACAGTTTCTTGGCCTGCGGTTGGTCCTGACGTAACCAACGGTACGGGACCAGGAGGTCACGTTTCGTCTACAACTGCGGCAAATGCAGCCCAGTACTGCTATACGGCCATCATGGGCGGATCGGACGGAGGGGCAGGAAGCCCCCTGGTGTTTAACGACGACACTTGCTACACACAAAACGCCATCAATCCGCCTAATCCGCCTACGAACCTCAGCGCGACCGTTTCCCCCGCCAATTAAGGAAAACAATCGGTAGTCTGGATCTTGTTCGATTTGCTAGTTTCCGGTGAGAGAGACCTGCGAGCCCTAACACCCGCGGCTTTTGCTTGAGCACTCTTGCCCCGATGCGAATGGCTCGCGCGACACGCCCATGGCGCGAGCAACGATCGACGAACCGCCAAATCCCAGGGTAGCTGCTTCCGCCGCCGCTACCAAGTCGCCGCATCCGCTCATCTAAGTGTGCGACGATCAACCGAAAGCGATGACGGTCGTACGCTCGTCCACCATTACGGGGCCAGCATGTACTCCCCACCCCACCAGGTAGCCTATTTTTTTTGTGACAGCCCCAACGATGGAACGGCGCGAACAGCAAGCCGAATAACAATAAGTTGGTGCATCTCCCGATTCCAGGTCCGGTCGGTAGCGAGAGTGGGGCAGGCGCACGGTCAACGCCAATCTGGTTTTCAATTAGTGCGAGCGATGTTGGGCAGGGCGACCAGGGGCGGTACGATCAAGCTCTTGCCGGTCAGCGCAAGCGAGCCCTCGCTGATTGCCTCGCCCAGTGGTGAGCAATGTGGGTCGACTTCCTTGTCGGGCACGATTCACGTCGAACTCCGCCATTGGCAGCGGCGCATCGAGGACAGGACCGATCCGATTGTTGCAGGTGTTGTTGGAGTGCCTGCGGTATGATCGGGCGGCCACGAACACGCGGGTTTGGACCGCAGCGGGGTGACCGACCTACGACGGGGTTTCACGAGAGGCACAATGAGACGCAAGTTTGCGCTACTATTCTCCCTGATCTTAGTTAGCATCAGCGTTCTTTCCCAAGCAGCGCCTCACGACATGGGTAACTGAAAAAATTTCAATGCGCCCACGCTGTTGTGAAGCGGAATCGACGGAGCCCGGTAGCGGTTAGAAACCAAAGTGCTCTTAAGAAGGAAGTACAAATGCCGACAAAGAAGAAACCACCAAAGAAAAAACCGAACCAGCCTCCGAAGCCTTTAGTCCGTAGGTTTCCGCCAGCGAAGCCCGGCGACTTTATTCACTCCGACCCCGCATCAATTCCAGCAAAGCCGCAGTGTCCTGAATTGCTGCGTTCGCCTCAGGACGGAGCCCGTAGAATGAAAAAACTCTCCCTCATTTTCCTCTTACTCGCGTCGCCGTGTTTCGCCCAGAATTGGTCGAACTTTCTCGATCCCTCACGAGCGATTGATTGGCGAAGCGGAGTTGGATTCACCATTCCCATTTACACGACTGCCTGCCCGAAACAGCCAACTCTGCAAATGGGATCGTCTAATGCGGCAGCAAACGCTTCAGCAATTCAGACCGCACTCGCATCATGCACCTCAACGCAGAACGTGGTGAGCCTTCCCTCGGGCACATATTACGTGACCAATTTCAACTTTGGTTCCAAGGGCCATCAAGTATTGCGCGGAGCAGGTCCGAACTCCACTTATATCTACATCACCGCATCCTCGGGTTCGCTCTGTAATGGATACGGCGGCGCGGTCTGCATGACCAGCGGCTCAGCCGATTACGACGGAAGCGCTGCCGTGTTACCGGGCGGCTCGAATGCGTGTTCATGGACTGCGGGATACGCACAGGGAACAACGAGCATTACCCTTTCCGGTTGTGGAGGCAGACCGCCGGTCAATCAGACGATTATTCTCGATCAAGCCAACGACACGAGCGATACCGGAGGCGTTTTCGTTTGTGACGATTCGGCCCCTGGATACACATGCACCTATAAAGGCAATGGTGCTGGAAACAAGAATGGGCGTGTCATAAACGGCGTTACTCACTCGCAAAAACAGGTTGTCTACGTCACTCGGGTGGCCTCTCTAGGCGGTGGTTCGTACACCGCTACCATCACTCCTGGAATCTATTTTACTAATATCCGCTCCGGACAGTCGCCAGGAGCGTGGTGGCCGGGGTTCGTTCAGAACGACGGCCTGGAGAACCTGACAGTCGATTACAGCCAAAGCACGGCTGGAGCGACTAACGCCGCAGCCATCTCGATGTACAACTGCTACCAGTGCTGGGTGAAGAACATCCGCTCCATCGCCGCTGGACGCAATCACGTCTACCTGCATCAGAGCGCAAACGACGTAGTTCGGGACAGCTATTTCTACCAGTCGCAGTCGCACTCCTCGGTGAGCTATGGGGTGGAACCGGAGTCGGCATCAGGGATTCTTGTCGAAAACAACATCCTGCAGCAGGTGACGTGCCCCATTATGTCGGGACAATGCTCCGGGTGCGTCATTGGCTATAACTTCGGTGCGGACAACATCTACACGACACCATCAACTTACCTGCTTAGCACTTTTGCCGGTCACAATGCCGGAAACCAATTCGACTTGTACGAAGGAAATATATTCTCTTGGATTTGGGTAGACGATGCTTGGGGAAGCAGCGACCAGACCACAATGTTCCGCAACTCCCTCCCTGGCTGGCAGAATGGAAAGACATCAGGCACAATCCCCCTGCTCATTCGCGCGTGGAACCGAGATTACAATTACATCGGTAATATTTTGGGACAGCCAAGCTTCCACAACACGTACATCGGTAATGTTTTGGGACAGCCAAGCTACCACAACACGTATCAAGTGTATGCAACCTCTGGAAGGGGAGGGGTGAATCTCGGAAACGAAAGCACGGCTATTTACAGCATCGGGACCGCCAGTGGGGGAGGCTCGTGTACCTCACAACAGCCGGCATGCGATGCCCTGAGCTGGACGACGCTGATGCGCTGGGGCAATTATGACACGGTGAATGGAGCGACACAGTGGAATGCGACCGAGGCATCTCCCGCTGCCAACACCTATGTGAACGCGAATTTCACATCGTCTTACTTCTCTAGCCTGTCGCATACGTTGCCCGCTTCTCTTTATTACAACGCAGCGCCGTCGTGGTGGCCGAGTGGGAAAAACTGGCCACCCATTGGGCCGGATTTATCGTCGGGGAACGTCGGGATGTGCAGTACTGGAAGCACCTATGCTGGAGCACAGGCAGCGTCATCGAGTCAGTGTACGGGAGGCACATTGACTTCCGCCTGGGCAAGCCATGTAACCTCGATTCCGGCCCAGGACTGCTATCTGAGGACGATGGGCGGGCCGCCCGATGGGAGCGGCAGCGTCCTGAGTTATGATGCCAGCGTTTGCTACGATCATCGGGCGCTCTCTGCCCTCCCGACAGGATTGACTGTAACGGTGAATTGAAGGCACGGCTCCCAGAAGCGGATCGCGAGGTGGGCGGGTAACTTTTTCGACTCGCTCTCGGTGGGTTGACGGCTGGCTCATTTTTATCTTCCTAGGGTCTCGGCGGCCGGTCTTGTGTCCTTGCGAGGGGCCAACTCACCCAGAAGGCTGGCAAGCTGGCGCAGCGGCATCAGGCCTCGATAAAAAAGGATGACCGCGCCCAGATAGAGTGTCGTAAACAGGGCTGAAATGAAGATGATCGCCAAGAGTGCAGTAATTGGGTCTGAAGCGGTGCCCCAGAATACCGTGCGTCGGATGATTCCGGCAGTTATCAGCCCCGCCACCAGCGCCGCGGCAACGTACTTCCAGATGGCGGCAATCAAAGCTGAGACACCAAACCCAATCGGGCGCCCAGCATACCAGAAGCCGGGAATTAGGAGGGCCCAGTAGGAAATGCTCCACGCTGCGGCGACTCCGGAAGGCCCCCAACGCAACGCCGCCAGAAACAGGGCGGCAGTGAACCCAAACTGCACGAGAGTCCAGCGAAGCCAGCGCCCCGGCTTCCCGATGGAAAGATGAATCCAGCCAAAAGTACTACAGAGCAGCATGACGCCGATTCCCGGTCCGAACACCTCAAAAATTCTGCCGGATTCCGACCATTTCGGTCCAAGCACCAGCCTCACAACGTCCCTACCAACCAAGGTAAGATCGGCGCTCGTTGCCATGCCAGCGAGCGCAATCATACCTAAAGAATTGGCGAGGTATCTCCGTAAGCGAGGATGGTCCTGATTCAGCCGACTCAACGCTGCCAGTGCAACATTATTGAGCGGGTCAGTGAGCTGAGCGGCAGTAAGGGTGAATAAGTCAAAGGCTTTTTTGTAGAATCCGAGGGCCACTGCGTCAAACCGCCAGCCAACCAGCAAATTGTCGATATTCCAAGTCGAGTAGAGCAGGCAGAACTGCCCGTAGACTTTCGCCGCGAACCGGACCATGGCACGTGTCTTACCCGTTCGGCGCGGGAAACTTGGAATCCATGGGCAAAGGAACCAGGCTCCGACTGTCACGCTGAGTTGTTGCGCAACGATCCCTGCCACCAGGGCCCAGTATCCCCAGCCTCTTAAGGCCAACAGGATCGAGACCGCTGTATTCACCACACGGCCGACGACACTCGTGCTGGAGATTCCAGCAAAGCGAATCGCCCGCTTTAGAAGAGCCAAGTGTATGACCGAGGTTGCCGAAATGACGATCCCCACCGACAAGCCTATGGCGACATTTGCCACCAACGGATTTCGGTAGAATCGCGCCAGCAGTGAGCCCGCCGAAGCAAACGCAATTGACAGTACCAGGCCAGCACCTGAGTTGATCCAGAACAAATTGCTGGCGGTGTTATGGTCTATTTGCTCACACTGGATGACCGCCTCCGAAAATCCATTGAGGCCGAAGTTGGCCAAGAGGAGGCTGACTGTGGTGACCATGGTGACGACGCCGAAGTCGCCAGGTGTCAGCAGTCGGGCCAAGATGACTGTACTGATCGTTTGGGCTGCGAGAGACAGCCCCGAAGCGGATATTGTCGCTGCGGCGCTGCGAACAGCGACGCGCCGTAAATCGTGGCTTCCAGCTCTGGGGCAGAACGCACCACTGGCGTCAAATGGGATCATTTTGTTCTTTTTGATTGAAAGCGTGCGCGACCACAATCATCGACGGCCTAAGTGGAATTCGCCTTTGCCTAGAGCGCGATTTTCCTGATCGAAGCGAACGAATGATCTTTCGCCGCCGAACGTTTACGAGCACGAAAATCATCAACCAGCGCGGCACGACCCAGGTCATCGACCGACCAGAGGCGAAATTGAAGTGGCCCGGGGCCCTCAGCTAAGGAATTTAGACGGCAGGAAATCGGGCTTTGGACCTGGCCGCGCTATACAATTAAGAAGCTGAGGCGAACGGTTGCCCGGCTGGGCACGAGTAGAGGTGGCGTGGATCACCTTCGCCATGCTTCTACGAGTATCGGGGATTACCGGCATCTCGCTCCCGAAAATCCCTGCAGCTATGCCGCTCGCACTGACTATGGCTAATAGCAGGAAAATCCAGATAAGCGAGACCATTCTGAATCCAGCTTCCGTGAAGTTATAGAAAAAAGAGGGGATGATGTATGCCAGCATCAGTCCGCCTAAGGACGGATTTCGCCGGAACGCTGCCACGGCTCGCCCGTAGCCGCTCACGAGAACCCACAGGATTAGGCCGACACCCACGAGGCCAAGATTCAGGTAGACCTCAAGATAGCCATCGTGCGCTTCGTTGAGGCCCTCAGGGTGCCACCAGCCCTCAGATGCAAGCGTGTGCTGAAACTTCAGCACATTCGGACTAATCCAGAAACTCTCAAATCCGGCGCCGGTGACTGCGTTCGGCGCTGCTTTAATCAGGGCAGCCCAGATAGCTGTCCGCCCAGAAAAATCTGAATCCCTGCCCATAGCATTCGCGACGCCTGCTCCACCGCCAAAAAACAGCGTCGACCCGCCTGTGAGAAGAACCAATAAGCATAGCACATGCACTAGGGCGGGCCGTCTTCGGGTGATTTTCAGCTCTGTTGCGAGGATTAGCCCACAGCCAAGGATGAAGCAGGCGATCGACGTTTGCGAGTCGGCCATGACAAAAAGCGCAACTCCGAATGCCAATAGCGCACCTTGCGCCAGCAGATGTCGCCCGCGGTGAGGGAGATCCCTAGTGCGCACGAGAGTTATCACGTGCCAAACCGTATAGAGTGAGACAACAAGCACAGTCACCCCGAGTTCATTTTTGAATGTTGTCACACCAGTGTTCATCGGTAGGCCGTCCGGTGTGTATCCCCGGCCGAGCTCGCCATAATACTTGATGAGGAGGATCGATACCGGCAATAGAAGGAAACCTACTCGTGAGATTACACGCTTAAGAGCTGCAACGGGCTGAGGATCAGTCACGATGATAAGGCACATCGCGAGGTCGGCGATTGACTTGATCCAACGCTTGAACGCAACATCCGGATGATATGACCAAACAACACTGACAAGGCAGTAGAGGAAGTAAACCAGAATCGGCCAGTTTAGAGTTATGAAGGAGAGTGTCCGCTTGCCCCGCCGGACAATTACTGCAATAGCAGCGATTAAGAGAGCTCCAAGAACGGCCGCGTCGAGTGGGCTACCATTAAGCTGAACGTTTGTGCCTGCGGCCGGAGTAATGCTCAGCCAATCTGATACAGGCCGCGATCCAACGATCCAGAGATACATAACAGGAAGCCAGAGAGCTTTCGAGGTGCGAACCGTTTTGTCCCGGTCCAGGTAGAAGAGCCCTATGATTCCGCACGCGCAAATCAGGCTGGCAAGTGAAGGATCCATGGTCAGTTGGTACGTCGTCCTAAAGCTCGTCTATAACGTCATGCAGCATCTGCGAAAAGCCGGTGCAGCAGTTCGATAGATAACAGCTTATGGATCTCGGTCGTATAGTTGCGGCCGCCTTTCAGATGACCCCGAACGATGGCTTCCACCGACTTACGATCCAGATAAGGCCGCGATAGCGTCAAGGGGTCAAGCAGCATCTCCTGAACATACTTGGAGAGCACGTCACGGTACCAGACGCGAAAGTGGTAATACTTGTGACGTCCAAGGAATAGCCTCTCCAAATGAAACGGCGATAGTGCATGATCGATTCGGGCCACCCACTGGGGCATGCCATGATCGTAGGCGTACTCAGCCTTAAAAGTGAAGTCCTGCGAACGGCGAACGATTGCGCCTGGGAAGGCCTCGTGCTTGCCGCCGACGCCTATATCCGTCCGTATCTGTCGCAGTGCGGGATTTCCGTCGGCAATCAGTTGCAGGCGCGCCCGATTGTTTTCAACGGCGGAAGCCGGTGCCCGGAAACTGATCCGGACTAAGTCGTTATCGAGGAACGGAGAGCGCTGGACCAGTTGAGTCTGTTCCAAAGCTAGAAGGCTGGAGTGATGCCACGGAGCCTGGCGAAATGCGGCAAACGAAAGCGGATGCGTATCTATGACGCGATTGTATGTTTCGTGGGCGGCAATTACATGCGCCAACAGTTCTGGCCGGAATATCTCGGCAGCGGGCATGGAGGGCTTGAACGCCCGGAATCGGCGAAGGATTTGGTCTCCGTAGTTGCCGGTCATTCTTACAGGGGCAATGTCGCGCGCGTGCTGGCTGACGTAGAACGGTGGGGAGCAGCTCACATCGGCGCAACCGTCCGTCAGGTATACGGTCCGTTCAGCGAGCTGAGGAAATCGCGACAAAAAATCTGCACCGACTTGAATCACCTCATGCCGTTGGCCGCATGCTCGAGCCACCCGGCGTGCAACCACAACGTCCCGGCAGTCGCGATAAACTCCTCCAAACGTGTAGCACGGCAGTGAGCCCTCTGGCCCTTTGTACCAGGCCATAACCGCTCTCGTGTCCAATCCGCCCGTGAGTGACATCGCCACACGCTGCCGGCCGACGAAATACCGCGGCAGGTTTTCCGAGAAGGCTTCGCGCAACTCACGGTAGTACGTATCCGGATCGAGAGTCGACTGACCCTCCCACTCTCCAGGGTTAAAATAGCTGCCCTTGTGTTCGATGACTCCGTTGCGAAACCTCCAGAGCGAAGCCGCCGGCATTACGGAAATCCCTTGAAATAAAGACCGGTTCTCGAGAACCGCCCCCAAGGCAATGATCTCCCCCAGGCTCGCCTCATTCAACGAGCGTAGCTCGGGGCGAACAGCAAGAATCGCCTTCGCTTCCGCGGCGAAGTAGAAAGCGTCCTTCGATTCGTGGTAGTACAGGCGCTGCATGCCGTAGCGGTCGTTCAGAAGCGTTACTGTCCCCTTAGCCCGGTTCACCAGCAGTCCGTGAAAAAAGCCGTTCAGGCCAGCGGGAAAGGCTGGGTCCTCCTCACATAAGTGCACCAGGTAGGACGCTTCGGCGGAACCGAGTGCATGGCCACGCGCTGCCAATCGCGCTGCCGTTCCGGGCTCGGGAAAATTTTCTCCTGCAAACACCAGCACGAGATCGCCCTTTTCGTTCAATAGCGGCATCTCATCCGCAAACGAACCCTTTTGCGCACTCCACCCTACAAACACCCCTAGGGATTCATCGATCCAAGTCCCCGTCGCATAGAACGGCTCGTGGAGGAGGGTTTGTTTCATTCTCAGCAGCTCCCGTTCGGCGGCCGCTCTCGGTTTTTTAGTAATGAGCCCAACAATCCCCGGCACAGTGTTCAGCTCCTTGAAGCTTCAAGAACGTGGCGAAATCTCCATCTGTACCAGGCGCTCCTAGCCTGTCGTATCCTGTCTGCAAAAGTCACGGGCAAGTGGTCGGCCAAGTTCCGGTGGAGGCCAACCCGAAAGGCGAAAGAGCCTAAATCTGTCAGCGGCACGTAATAGCGAGGAATATCGACGCGCCCGAACCCATTTACTTCCTTGAATTGGGAGAGGCCATCCGCGGCTTTCTTACCATAGGCAAATCTCTCGTAAATCAGACAACGCACTCCCCGCTCGGCACAGGACCGGACGGACTGGGCGATGAGGGCATTGGAAGCACACTTGTCCCGATGGCGCACCATCGACATGAACTCAATTAGCCTCGCCTGTTTTCGCGGTTCGTCGACAACCATCCTCAGGAAACCGATCATCTCGCCTTCTAGGAACGCACCGACAAAAGCACTTTTGTCGGGGAACGTCGCCTCTTTCTTACGTACCGTTTCAAGGTCGCTTCCGTAATGACGCGAGCGCTTTCCCTGGCAGATCGGACTTTCGTTGTAGATTTCCCAGATCCCTTTTACCAGACTGTCATCGAATGGCATTTCCCGGACTGTCACACCTTTCTTCTCCGCTTGTCGGATACGCCCGCGGGGAGGGAAGCGAATCTGGTGCTTGTACCATTCGTCAAAAGTGGACACTGGAAGCACGGCTAGGTTGTCCCATTCCATCGGGTAGGCGTACTTTGGTTGCGTCTCGGGCAGAGCCTGTATGAAAGTAAACAGGTCGATTCTGACACCAGAGTTGCGAAGGCCCTCAAGGACCGACTCTGGATCGGTCAGAGCTTCGTATTTTTCCCGCTCCAGTCGAGCGATTCGTATCAGCCGTCCCTCAATCCGGATGTCCGCTCCGTGCACACTTACTTGTGATTGCATTGCGATTTTCCTGTCTTTCGAAAGTAGGAATCGATATCCTCACGCGCATATGCCTGGGCGGAGATCTCGTCCGAGATTCGGGTCCTGAGACGATTCTCCAAATGCCGAACTGCATCCATCAGACACCCACATCTGTCAAGGTCTGGACGAGCGCTCGGATCCGCCCGCTATCCGAACGTATTTCCGCGAAATTGAAACGCGCTTCATGACGAACCTCGCGCTCAACCAGTGATGTACGGCTCAGATATGGGGTTTATGCCTACCAGCGCGAGAAGCTTCCCTAGGTGGTCGCACAGTCGCACCAGCAGACCCATGAATCTGTGCTGTCCCAACAGCGCCGCAAAAGGCAGGGCTACCCCATAGATCGTAACAGCGATGACCGACTTAGCGACGTCGCGCGCGCCGACGCTCGGCCGCAGCGCAGCGGAGGCGCCCCGCAGCAGCGCCTTTTTTAGCAGATACATGCGCTTCCATCGCGTCGCCGGCACGGCTTCATATACTACCGCTTCATTGCACCAAATGAAGACACGCCCCTTTTCGATTGCTCTCCTGAAAAAGTCGACGTCCTCCCCGGACCGGAACTCAGGCCGAAACGGCGAATTGGTCTCTCGTAATGCGCGTCCTTTGAGTAGCACGTTTCCGGTTCGAGTCTGCCCGGGCGCGAGGACGAAGCCAGTCTCGTAGCAGGGCCGGTCGAAAAACCCGCCCCTCACGATCCATCGTGGAACACCGTCTCCGAACGAAGGCTTCACCGGCCCCAGCACGCCGTCTACTCCATACTTGTCGCAGGCGGCGAACAGCGACTGGAGCCAGTTTCTCTCTGGTAGCTCGTCGTCGTCGATGAAGGCGATATAGTCTCCTGTGGTGTTCTGGACGGCCTTGTTGCGCGCGAGCGCGATGCTCTGCCGTGGTTCTGCGCAGTATTTGACCGCAATATTCGAGGTCGCGGCGAATTCCGATACGAGGGGTTCGGCTGAACACAGGCCATCGTTATCGGCGACCACGATCGAATATGTAAAACGTTCGCCAGTTTCCTGATTGCCGAGCGCGGTAAGCAAGCGCCGCAGAAAGGTCGGCCGCTTGTACGTACAAATGCAGACGCTGATATGATTACTTCGTATCGTCATCGCTTATAATCCTATATCACGGTGTCGGAATCGACGCCGGCCGACAGTCACCGTTTGCGCTTTCACCTAAAGCTGACGTCCTAGCGACGCGCAACCGAGCAATCACGGCCTAGGTCGCGGATTCCACCGTCGTCGCAAAAAGTTATTCGCAGGGTTTTGCGCGTTGGCGAGGGCTTCTAAGCGAGCCCATCACCAGACGGCCTAACAAAACAAGGCACGTTGCGGAATCCAAGATTCAACAAGCAATGGCCCACTCGGATGCAGTGAACCCAGTATCAAATCATTCTTCTCAATGATGCACTGGATTTCGCCGACGGGATCGCTTTCGCCGTTACTGGTGTGCACAAACAAGTTGCCGGATCTGATTTTTTCCGATGGGTGCATCGGGAGTCATGTACTTCGTGGCGCCAGAGATCAGTCTAGACTGATATTGAGTGCCGTGGAAGAAATCGCCGCTGAACCAAGGCCTTCAGGCGCTTCATCTGGTCGCGTTGGCGGAGCACTACGAGCTCTTCAGGAACGATTCGCTCCACCCCGCGAACTAGATTCCACGTATAGGATCCCAGAACCAGCAGGCCGCCGAAGACATACGGCTTGCGCTGCATCTGGTACACGCTCCGAAAAAACTCCCATACTGGATGATTTCCCAGCAGGTAGTCTTTTCGGCCCATATGTAACCTCGCGCGGAAGCCAGTGTGCAGCGCCCCTCCCTGAATACGATGATGTACGAAGGTTTTCTCTAGAAAGGTCCTTGTTTCCCAGCCTCTTGCACGTGCGCTAAGCACTGCGATCAAATCGATGCCTCCGGACTTTATCGCGGCGTAGCCTCCAATCGCCTCAAAACATTCCCTGCGGAACATCTGGCACATGCCTGACACATGCTCGATGCCGACGAAGTCGTAGTTGTAGCTCAGATCTCCTTCTAGAAACGCCGTTCCGGCGACTCCCAGCTTCGAATTGTCCGCGAACCGGCACATGAGAAATTCAAAGTAGTCTGGATCAAACGAAACGTCGGCATCCAGGTTGCCGATAAAGTCATAGTGAAGCCCGTTGAGTCTTTCCCGCCCTGCATTGACGGCGTAGGCCTTTCCCGCAAAGTTTCGCTCCTTGCGTTCAGGCATCTGGATGAGTTCAATCCAGGGGTGCGCTGCCGCATGTTTTGCGACGATTTCCGCAGTGTTATCAGTTGAGCCGTCGTTGATGATTACCCATTTGATGGGGCGCAAGGTTTGGGAAACGACGGAATTAATCGTCAGTTCTATATACTGCGCCTCATTCCGCGCCGGAGTAATGAGAACGTAGGTAAGTGGGGTCAGCATAATGGAACGAAAGTGTCTCGCTCTTGGGCTTGCGGCAGATTCACAACCACGTCCGATTCAGATAGAGCGTCGTGACTGGCAGCACCCCTCGGTCGTCACGGTGCCGGCCTCCCCGCATACGCCTAGGTTCTCGGGGAAAAACAAGACGCTGGAGGGTGTCGCGCGACCCTTTGCGCCGTTCTTTCTGAATATGCGACATAGTAATGGTACTGCCTACATTCAAATGAGCTACCGCCCCTGACTTCGCATTCGCGAGGTCCCGGAATCAATGTATACCTTTTATATTTGCAAAAACATCCCTAGCGAAGGGCTCCGACTGCGGCGAATTCCTGGATCTTTTGGACCACACGCGACTGTGCCGCAGCCTGAAGATGCGGAAACATGGGAAGCGAGAGGATCTCCGCAGCGACTTTTTCGGTGACCGGGAAGTCACCTTTTTTAAAACCGAATGATTCGTAAGCCTTCTGCAGATGAAGAGGAATCGGGTAGTGAATGCCAGTGTCGATCTTGGCGTCGGCCAGGTGTTTCTGTAACCCATCGCGATCTGCAACTCGTACGACATACAGGTGATGGACCGGACGCGACCAGCAGGGGTAGTGGGGTGTGATGACACCGTTCGTCGATGACAGCATCTGATCGTATCGAGCGGCCGCCTCCTGGCGCCCGCGATTCCATTCCGCCAGGTGGCGGAGCTTCACGCTGAGCAGGCCCGCTTGCAGGGCGTCGAGCCGGCCGTTGCACCCTTCAACGTTGTGGTAGTACTTTTTGGCCTGGCCATGATCGCGCAGCATGCGCATGCGGCGCGCCATTTCCTCACTGTTCGTCGTGATCGCGCCTGCTTCACCGCACGCGCCGAGATTCTTTCCTGGATAAAAACTAAACGCCGCAGCGTGGCCCATCGAGCCCGCTTTCTTCCAGCGATTTTCTTTCTGGGAGAAATACTCCGCGCCATGGGCCTGGCAAGCATCTTCCACCACAATCAGGTTGTAACGCCGAGCCAGCTCCAGGATGGGATCCATATCCGCGCATTGCCCGTAGATGTGCACGGGCACAACGGCGGTAACAGGCGCGCGATACTGTCGGTGGTAGGGCTTCCCGGTCTCGCGGTCCAGGTAGCATTCCCGTTCGAGATATTCTCGCAAGTTCGTGACATCCATCGCATAGGTCTGCTCTTGGATATCGACAAAATCGGGTCGCGCACCGGCCTGGCTGATCGCTTCCGTTGTAGCAATAAAGGTGTGCGGGACGGTGAGAACGATGTCGCCAGGTTGCACTCCGGCAGCCAGCAACGCCAATCGCACGGCATCGGTGCCATTGGCTACACCAACACAATACTTTGCGCCACAAAACTCGGCGAATTCGTTTTCGAAATTTTCAACCATCGGCCCGCCGACGAAACCCGCCGTATCCAGAGCTTTCCGGAAAACGGCAGTGAGCTCAGGCTCGAGCTGTTGGTGCGGCGTAACCAGATCCAAAAACGGAAGTTTTTCGACCATTGACATTATCCGATCCTCGACTCTTCGCTAGCGTACCGTAACACCTTCGCGGGATTTCCTGCGACGATTGCATTCGCAGGCACATCCTTGGTCACAACGCTGCCGGCGCCGACGATCGCGTTTTCTCCGACGGTGACGTTCGCCAAAATCGTTGCGCCGGACCCAATCGAAGCGCCTTTCTTTACTACGGTCTTTTCGACCTTCCAATCCGCTTCCGTCTGCAATTGGCCGTCCGCGGCCGTCGCCCGCGGATAGGAATCATTGATGAACGTGACGCCGTGGCCGAGAAACACGCCGTCTTCGATCGTCACGCCTTCACAAATGAAGGTGTGACTGGAAACTTTGCAGTTAATGCCCACCGTGACGTTCTTTTGAATTTCCACAAACGCGCCAATCTTCGTATGGTCGCCCACCGTGCAGCCATACAGATTGATGAACTTCGACAGCTTGACGTTCCGACCCAGCTTAACGTCGGGTGCGATGCAAACGAATTCGTTCATAGCTGTACGACTTTGCCCTTCTGCTGGAGGGACAGGTCTGCTGCCTCGAGCATGCGCACGACGTGCAGTCCCGCCACTCCGTCGTTGAATGGGGTTCTATTATTCATGACACAGTCGACAAAGTACGCAGCTTCGGCCTTCAGCGCTTCGATCTGTTCCACGCGGGGCGCCCACATATCTCCGGTGCGGTAGCTGACCAGCGTCTGGTAGACTGCTTCTCCGGTCGTCATCTGCACGCCTCGGTCATAGACCTTGAGCTTTTCGTCAGCCTCCAGGTCATTCCAGACCAGCATCTTCCTTTCGCCACCGATCAAAGTAGTGCGCACCTTCACGGGCGAAAGCCAGTTCACATTGATGTGCCCGATCATATTATTTGGGTAGTACAAGGTCATGAATGCGATGTCCGCGACACCATTGAGATGGCGCTCGCCGGTTGCCACGATCGCCTCCGGCTTTTCCTTGATCAGATAGTCCATGATGGAAAGATCGTGCGGCGCCAAATCCCACAGCACATTCACGTCGTGCTGGAACAAACCCAAGTTCACGCGCGTCGAATCGTAGTAATAAAGTTCGCCCAGCGTGCCATCATCGATCATTTCTTTCATGCGCCGCACCGCGCCGGTGAACAGGAACGTATGATCCACCATGATCTTCAGGTGCTTGCGCTCCGCCAGCTCGATTAATTCTTCCGCTTGCGCCGTGGTGCAGGTAAAGGGCTTCTCAACAAATACATGCTTGCCATTTTCCAGAGCCGTCTTGGCCAGCTCGAAATGAGTCCACACCGGTGTGACCACGGCCACGGCATCGATTTCGGGCGAAGTCAGCAATTGCGCGCAGTCGCTGGTGGTTTGTATATCGGGAAACGCCTGCCGCACTCGCTGTAGAGAATTTGGGTTCTTATCGCAAACAGTCACCACGCGGGACCGCTGCTGTCCATGAAAGTTCCGCACGATGTTCGGTCCCCAATAGCCGTAGCCGATCACGCCGATGTTTAGCAGATTTGCGGAAGATTCATCCGACGTCGAAACCCTCAATGCAGACGCATCGCTTAGACCAATAGCCATTTTTCTCCACCTTGAGAGTTAACCATTGAATCGCCGCAGCCAGAGCACCCGTCCAGCCCGCGCGCTGCCGGGCTGAGTGCGGGATGGATGGGCCTAGTAGGCACCGTCGCCAGAAAAAACTGCGCGAGGCGTTTGTAGCAGGATCTTCACGTCAAGCATCGGTGACCAAATTCTGGAATACTTCAAGTCCAGGCGAACCATCTCATCAAACGTGGTCTTGCTTCGCCCGTGCACTTGCCACAGGCCTGTGATGCCAGGCCGCGATTCCAGCAGGCGGCGCCGATGCCAGATGTCGTAGGTCTCCAGCTCGTAGGGTATCGGAGGCCGCGGTCCGACCAGGGACATTTGG
>Ga0209655_10000361_pt1 | contig 17141 bp, 14 predicted proteins | sample BogFormECP03_OM2_FD_188236 | JGI IMG/M metagenome (GOLD analysis project Ga0209655, IMG submission 188236) | Bog forest soil microbial communities from Calvert Island, British Columbia, Canada - ECP03_OM2 (SPAdes) (version 2) | ecosystem: Environmental > Aquatic > Freshwater > Wetlands > Bog ...
GGATGATAAATCGTGGTGTGCAGTTCGCAACGCACGCCAAACGATTCGGCCAGATGCGCCGTCTTCATCACCGGCGTCACGCCACCTTTCCAGGAAACGTCGGTGCGCACGATGTCCACCACGCGGCTGGCGAGACACTCCGCCGTCGAGTAGTGCGAGCCGGCCAGAACTTCCGTCCCACAGATAGGAATGTCGAGCTTGTCGGTCAGCTTGCGCAGGCCGCTGAAATCCACATCGAAGAGCGGCTCCTCGAACCAGTAGTAATTCAGCCGCTCAAGTTCGCGGCCCACCCGCAGCGCTTCCTCGTGGGAGTAGGCGGCCACCGGATCGGCCATCAGCTTGAAATCCGGCCCGACGGCTTCGCGACATGCGCGATACGCTTCCAAATCAAACGCCAGCTTGCCCGGCGGATGAAGTTTATAGGCGTGCCACCCGCGACTTTTCACTTCGACCGCTTGCTTGGCGTAATCCTCCGGGGCGGAGAGCACAAACGAACTGGCGTAAATCGGAACCTTGTCGCGGTATGCGCCCAGCAGCTTGTAAAGCGGCTGCCCCGCCTTCTTCGCGGCAATGTCGTAGAGGCAGATGTCAAAGGGACCGTACGAATAAATAGGAACGTGATTCCACCAGCGATCGTAGGTGCGAAAATCCTGCCAGTGCTTTTCGCGCAGGAGCGGGTCCTTGCCCAGGAAAAAGGGTTTGAGCACAGAGGCGGCGATGACGCCGGCCATGTCCGCACCGCGGCCGGCAAAACCGAAGGAACATCCTTCGATCCCTTCGTCCGTCTTCATGGTAATCACGAGGAAATCGAAAGTGGACTTGCCGCCCGAGCGCATTTCTGAATCTGACATCGCCGCGCGAGTGTTCTGGCAAACGCGAATCTCGATTGAAGTTATTCGCATCGGCGGCCCGTGCTCTTGCGAGTTGTCATCGGATTTCCTAGGCTAGCTTCTGTGAAACGCACGGCCAATCTAACGAAAGGCCGCAGAATCGTCAATGAACTCCGAATTTCAACTTATGAAACAGCGCCGGGCGCACGCGTATTTACCTTGACGCGCGCATTCGCATGGCTCATTTTGTGCGCGCTTCCGCTTTCGAGATGCCCGTGGCGCGCGCTGGGAGGCCTGATGTCTGAACAGCTGCTGGTGGGAATCGGACTGGTGATCGTCGCCGGACTTCTGAACGGCAGTTTCGCTGCGCCGATGAAGCGGATGGCGGCCTGGCGCTGGGAAAATAGCTGGCTGATTTTTGCGACAACGGGCCTGATCATTTTTCCGTGGATCATTACGTTATTGACGGTGCCGCATGTTGGCGTCGTTTATTCTGGATCGTCCTCCGCAACGTTGTGGAAGGTGGTGCTTTTCGGCATCGCGTGGGGAGTGGGCGCGACACTTTTCGGAATTGGAATCAGCCGAGTGGGCATGGCGCTGGGGTTTGCAATCATTCTTGGAATTACGGCGTCTTTTGGTTCTCTATTCCCCCTAGCGGTGTTGCATCCCGAAGAACTTCATAGCCGGCGCGGGGAAGCGCTCATGCTCGGAACAGCGATCATGATCGGCGGCTTGCTTCTGCTGGCGCTCGCGGGCAAGCGCCGCGAACACGACCTGGGTGCGAGCGGGACGGCGCGCTCGGGTTTTTTCCTGGGCCTCGTAATCTGCGTCTTTTCAGGACTCTTTTCTTCGATGCTGAACTTCAGCTTCGTTTTCGGCGACGAGATTCGCGTGCGTGCTCTGGCGGCTGGAGCGAGTAATTCGATGGCGGCGAATCCCATCTGGTCCTTGACGGTTACGGGTGGTTTTCTTTCGAATCTGATCTACTGCGTGTACCTGCTCAATAAAAACAAGAGTTGGGGCGTTTACCGCGAGGGAAACTCATCCGCGTACTTGCTGCTCGGTGGACTGATGGGCCTTCTTTGGTATGGGGGAACGGTAACGTATGGGATGGGCGCCGCTTCGCTGGGCAAGCTGGGCGGAATTGTGGGCTGGCCCGTCTTCATGACGCTCGACATCATCGTCGGAATTTTCTGGGGCGCGGTTAGCGGCGAATGGAAGCAGGCGAGCCACCGCGCAGTGGCGTATTGCTGGGTTGGAGTCGGCGTCCTGGTGCTGGCAATCGTGCTGATTTCAATCGGAAATGCGTCCTGAAGGACTCAGTTCGATCCGCTGCCGGCGCTCTTGATTGCGACGGCGCTTACTCCGTGCGTGAGCCTCGCATCCACACCGCTGCCCTCCCTCACCACGTAGTATTGATTGGCCGGTAGATCTTGCAAGGTTTCCACTAGCCCGCTCGGCCAGCGGATCACGAACTTTTCCGCCTTTGCCGCGTGGCCCAGTCCGAAATGCAATCTCAAGTCGCTCTGCGAAATATAGCCATCACCGCTGCGAATTTCTCGCTCACGCTTGTCCGCGCCTTGCTCGAGCGTTACCGCTGCTCCCAGCGCGGCACGATTCGACTTCACGCCGATCAGTTGCAGGCTGATGAAATTGCCGACGAGCGCAGTGTTGTAATAAAGCGATGGCCGTTCGTTCATGTTGTTCACCACCGCTTCCTCACGCCCGTTGTTGAAGAGATCGCCGAGCGCCATGCCCCGGCCGGAATGCATTTCGCTGAGCACCGCGCCGGCCTGCGCCGTAATATCGGCGAATTTTCCGTTGTGCAGATTGTAGTAAGCCACTTTGGGTTCGCGATAGCTGGTGCCCAGCCCCTTGCCGTCAACTTCAGGATAGACGTGTCCGTTCGCAATCAGAATTCCCGGCCAGCCATTGTTGTCAAAGTCGAAAAACTGCACTCCCCACCCCAGCAGGCGCGTGATCTTGGCTAGGCCGGCAGATTGCGTAACGTCGTCGAACAGATTGCTGCCGCGATTCAGATAGAGTGTCGAAGTATCGTCGCTGAAATTGGTTTTGACGATGTCCTGCATACCGGAATGCGTGAAGTCGTCCGCGGATACGCCCATGCTTCCTTGCAACGTGCCATCTTCGTTGTAGGCCACTCCGGCAGCCTTGGCCATTTCTGTGAAAGTTCCATCGCGGTTGTTGTGGTAGAGCAGGCTGGGTGTCGAGTCGCAGGCGACATAGATGTCCGGCCAGTCATCGTGATCGAAATCCGCGGTGAGAGAGGTAAATCCATAGCAGCCGGAGGTGGTGGTGATTCCTGATTTCTTGGAGACATCGCTGAAAGTTCCGTCGCCGTTGTTGTGGTAGAGCGCGTTGACCGGAATCTTCAGGCCGCGCGGCCCGCACATCACGTTCAAGCCCTTCCATTGGCACCATTGTCCCTCGCCGGGGCGGGGCACCGAATCGTAGGAGAAATCCACGTAACGCGCGACAAACAGGTCAATCTTTCCGTCGCGGTCATAATCCACAAAACTGCAGCCCGTGTTCCACTGGTCGCGCGCAGTCTTGAGACCGGCCTTTTCCGTCACGTCGGTAAATGTGCCGTCGCCATTGTTGCGATACAGAACGTTCTGGCCCCAGAACGTCAAGAACAAGTCCAATTTGCCATCGTTATCAAAATCACCCACGCAGCCACCCTGGCCCCAACCCGCGCGCGCGAGGCCAGCTTTTTCAGTGACGTCGGTAAACGTCCCGTCGTGGTTGTTGTGATACAGATGCCCGGTTGGTTCCTTGCCTTTCGGGAAGCCTTCGACGGCGGAGCCATTCGCAAGAAAAATATCCGGCCAGCCGTCGTTGTCGTAGTCGAAAATAATGCTGCCGTTCCCGGTTGTCTCAATGATGAATTCCTTGTGGGTATCGCTGCCGTAGAAATTTTTCATGGTGATGCCAGCGCGTTGCGCGATGTCTTCAAATTGCACCACGCCCGGTTGTACAGCTGCCGGAGCGGGCGATTGACTGGGTTGCGAAGAGCCTCCCGCGCCGAGGCCAGCGAGATTGCCGACTAAAATCGCCGCAGAAAGCAGCAGCCGGAGTGCTATTCGACTCATAGGCGCCCTGTGGAGTTTGAAAACATCTGCGGCGGTCGAAAGCTCGAACAACCGCAGAGGTGGAACGTCGGAATCTTCATTCCTGGTGGGCCACGACCTCTTGCTGCGATTCGCCGAGGCTCTGAATCCCCAAAGTCACAACGTCGCCGGGCTTCAGGTAAACCGGCGGTTTCATCCCCAGCGCCACTCCGGGCGGGGTTCCGGTGCTGATCACATCACCAGGAAGTAGGGTCATGAATTGGCTCACGTAGGCCACCAGATCGGCAACGCCAAACACCATTTGTTCCGTATTGCTCTTTTGCCGCGTCACGCCGTTCACCTTCAGCCACAGGTCCAAATGTTCGGGGTCGGTAATTTCATCGCGCGTCGCAAGAAAGGGTCCCAGCGGCGCGAACGTGTCCGCGCTCTTGCCCTTCACCCACTGGCCGCCGCGCTCGAGTTGGAAAGCTCGCTCGGAATAATCATTGTGCAGCACGTAGCCGGCGACATGATCGAGAGCGTCGCGCTGCGCGACATAGCGAGCTTCCTGGCCGATGACGAACGCAAGCTCGACTTCCCAATCGAGTTTCGTGGAGTCTTTCGGTATCACCACCTTGTCGTTCGGACCGGACAACGAACTGGTTGCCTTGAAAAAAATCACCGGTTCCTTGGGGACTTCCTGCCCGGTCTCCGCCGCGTGATCCCGGTAATTCAAGCCGATGCAAACAATCTTGCTGGGACGGCAGACGCAAGCACCGAGCCGCACCTCTGGGCCCACGCGGGGCAGGTTTCCAGCATTCTTTTCCACCCACTGCCGCAATCTCTCGAGTCCGTCGGTTGCAAAAAACTCTTCGTCATAGTCCGCCACAGCGGCGGAGACATCCACGCGAATTCCGTCCTGCAGAACAAGGCCGGGCTTTTCTTTACCGCGATCGCCGAATCGGATAAGTTTCATGGAGTTGGGCGGCGCATCACGCGCGCCGAAATGTCCTCAGGGATGCGATTTTGTTAGTGGGCAGCGTCGGCAAATTCCATCTCCATAAATGCGGACGAATCCAATCGCGCAGAGATGGCCTTCGCGCTGGCCATCACCGCTTTCGCAAGAAAAGGGATCTTGTCGCGGCCGATGCGCGTCACCGGCCCTGCCACGCTGATCGCCGCGGCAACTTTTCCTTGATCCGTTACGATGGGAGCGCTGATGCAGCGCGCGCCCAGAATGGCTTCTTCGTCGTCCAACCCATATCCTCGCTGGCGGATGCTTTCGAGTTCGCGTCTCAGCCGCAACGGTTGGGTGATCGTGTGCGGAGTCAATCGTTCAAATTTCAGCGACCCGATGACGTGCTCCTTTTCTTCCATCGGCAAAAACGCAGCCAGCGCTTTTCCCATCGCGGTGCAATAAATCGGCCGCCAAGTCCCCACGGGCGATGCCATACGAAACGGGTGCGGACTTTGCAGAACGTCCAAATAGAAAACATCCTGACCGTCCAGCGTTCCCAGGTTGACGGTTTCGCCGGTTACTTTCCACAAGTCCTGCAGCACGGGGCGGCTGATCTTTCGCAGCGACGTTTGATAGCTGATCCCAGAGCCCAAGCGCACCAGCCTTGGGCCAACCAGGTAAGCGCCCGTATCGTCACGGAAAAGGTAGCCCTCGAACTCCAAATGGGCGAGGAATCGGTATGCGGTGCTTTTGTTGATCCCAGTTCGCAGCGCAACATCCTTCAGAGGCAGACCCTCCGGCGCAGCGCTCAGAGCTTCGAAGACTCGCAAGACTTTAGTGACGACTCCCACCGGAGCTGATTTCGCTTGGCGTGCACGGATCATGCGCTCCCCCACGTAAAAACTTGTGATGCGCGCCCTGGAAACGGATGCTCTTTCCAAGCCACCCTTCTTGTGAGCACTATATACCGGAGATTTTGCGATGTGAAAAGTGAATTTTTTATCTTGAATATTCCGGAAGCGCTTGCTATATGGCTTGGCGCGACCGTTCAACGGGTCGCGACAACTATCGGCTCTTTCAGGTACCTTGGAATGACGATGTCAGGTAGCAGCAAACACGTTGGCGTGATCCAGCTAACTCCCACAGACAATGTTCTGGTGGCCCTAAAGGACTTGCGCAAGGGCGACCAGCTGACGTTCTCCGGCGCTACATACACGCTGGCAACGGACGTGCCGGCCAAACACAAGTTCGCCACGGTGCCGCTGGCGCCAGGTGGCGATGTCTTCATGTACGGCGTGCTTGTCGGAAAGGCCATGCGGCCCATCGTGCAAGGTGAAGTCTTGACGCCACTCAATCTTCATCACCAGGCTGCACCGTTCCACGAAAAAACCATGGAGTATTCGTGGACGCCTCCCGCCATCGCGCGATGGCGAGACAAAACGTTCCTGGGATATCACCGCGCGGACGGTCAAGTTGGGACGCGGAATTATTGGCTCGTGGTTCCGCTGGTGTTCTGCGAAAACCGCAATATCGCCGTGCTGAAGCAGGCGTTTGAAGAAGAGTTAGGGTTTGCCGCGCCGCAAATATACCGTCAGCAGGTCGCGGAATTCGTCCGGCTGTATCAAGCGGGCCGGTCCAATGAAATCGCAGGCCATGACGCCGTGGTCGCCGATGGTCGTCCGCCGGCTCCGCGAGTGTTCGAGAATGTAGACGGGATCAAGTTTCTGATGCACGAAGGTGGTTGCGGCGGGACGCGCGAGGATTCCGATAATCTTTGTTCTCTGATTGCCGGATACATCCACCACCCTAACGTAGCGGGCGCCACCGTTCTGAGCCTCGGCTGCCAACACTCGCAGGTGGCGATACTCCTGGAACAGGTCAAGAAGCGCGACGCAAAATTCTCGAAGCCTCTTCTCGTGTTCGAGCAGCAACACAGCGGGTCGGAGCTGGCGATGATGTCAGAAGCAATTCGCAAGACCTTTCTCCAGCTGATGGAGATGAACGAAAGCTGCAGACGCACGCCGGCGCCGCTTTCGCAATTATGCGTCGGACTGAAGTGCGGCGGCTCCGACGGTTTTTCCGGGATTTCGGCGAATCCTGCCATCGGTCACGTTTCTGACATTGTCGCCGCGCTGGGTGGCCGCACCATCTTGTCAGAATTTCCCGAGCTTTGCGGCGTCGAACAGGAACTGATCGAGCGCAGCACCCGCAAGGAAGTTGGTGATCGCTTCATCCAACTGATGCGCGATTACGCTGCCAGAGCGAAAGCGGTTCGCTCCGGGTTCGACATGAATCCCTCGCCCGGAAATATTCGCGACGGCCTCGTTACCGATGCAATGAAATCGGCCGGCGCCGCAAAGAAAGGTGGAACATCCCCCGTCACGGCCGTGCTTGATTATCCCCAATATTCAACTGAGCCGGGACTGAATCTGCAATGCACTCCGGGGAATGACGTGGAGTGCGTCACCGCGCAAGTGGGTGCAGGAGCGAACGTGGTGCTTTTTACCACCGGATTGGGTACGCCCACCGGAAACCCAATTGCGCCGGTTGTAAAGATCTCGACCAATTCGACCTTGGCGCGGCGCATGGCGGATATCGTGGATTTTGACACGGGTCCGATCATTGATGGAGAAGTGACGATCGAGCAGATGGGGGAAGCAATTCTGGAGAGGGTGATCGAGATAGCCAGCGGCCAGGTCCGGACCAAAGCAGAGGTACTGGGCCAAAATGACTTCATTCCGTGGAAACGAGGAGTCTCACTCTGATCAACCCCGTCAAGAATTCGAATGGGTTTCGCCTCGACGGCAAATCGGTCATCGTTACGGGCGGTGCGAGCGGCATCGGCAGAGCCATCGCGCACCTTTTTGCGACGAACGGAGCGCGCGTGTGTGTGCTGGATATTCATTCCAAAGAAGCGCGGCAGACAGTGCAGGAGATTCTCGATGGCGGCGGTGAAGCTTCCGCTCATGAATGCGATGTCACTAACCAGGAGGAAGTGCGGGCGGTATTTCAAGAACTTGCGCAGCGCGGCGGAATCGACACCTTGGTGAACAATGCAGGTATCTCTCACGTTGGCAAACTTGAATCCACCACGGAGCGCGACTTCGATCGAGTTTTTCAGGTGAACGTCAAAGGCATTTATCACTGCATGCTCGCCGCCGTCGCACACATGAAAGTGAACGGCGGCGGCGTAATTCTCAATATGGCTTCCATCGCGGGCTCCTCCGGTCTGGCGGACCGTTTTGCTTATTCGACGAGCAAGGGTGCGGTGATTGCCATGACCTATTCCGTCGCCAGGGATTACCTCGCCTGCAACATTCGCTGCAATTGCATCTCGCCCGCTCGAGTCCATACGCCGTTTGTAGACGGATACCTGCGGCAGCACTATCCGGGCCGCGAGGAAGAAATGTTCGGCAAATTGGCCCATTCGCAGCCTATCGGCCGCATGGCCGAGCCGGACGAGGTCGCAGCCCTTGCGCTTTATCTTTGTTCCGACGCGGCCTCCTTCGTAACGGGTGTGGACTTTCCTTTCGATGGCGGATTCTTCAACCTCCGTGGATAGCAGTTTTCATTGGCCCGCACTGGTCCGGGAGTAGTGCATGGATCTACAGCTAAGAGACAAAGTCGTGGTGGTCACCGGAGGCGCGAAGGGCATCGGCGCGGCGATTACCAAAGCCTCGGTGCGTGAAGGCGCGATCCCCGTGATCGTAGATCGCGACCAGGAAGCCTGCGACAAACTTTTTAGCGAACTGCGGCTCGATCGCGACCGCGGCCTCCGCGTCGTCGCGGATCTGCAACCTGTGGAGAATTGCGCGCGAGCCGTCGCGGAAACGATTAGCGCGTTCGGCCGAATTGACGCGCTCATCAACAACGCAGGCGTGAACGACGGAGTCGGACTGGAGCTCGGCAGTCCTGAAACATTTGTAGGCTCGCTGAAACTCAATCTTTTGCACTACTACAATATGACGCACTTCGCCGTTCCCCATTTGAAGCACACGCGTGGATCCGTCGTCAGCATCAGTTCCAAGACCGCGGTGACGGGGCAAGGAAATACTTCGGGGTACGTGGCGTCGAAGGGCGCGATCCTGGCGCTTACGCGAGAGTGGGCGGTGGAACTTCTGCCCCATGGCATCCGCGTCAACGCGGTAGTTCCGGCCGAGGTCATGACGCCCCTCTACCAGCAGTGGCTCGGCAAATTTCCTGACCCAGAGGCGAAGCTCAAAACCATCACGGCCAGAATTCCGTTCGAAAAAAGAATGACGACACCGGATGAGATCGCTGCGATGGTTGTGTTCCTGATCTCCGCCCAGGCTTCGCATATCACCGGACAACACATGTATGTGGATGGCGGTTACGTGCACCTCGACCGAGCCTTGGCGTAACGGAGACGCATGGGAAGACTTTCCGCGCCACTTACAGAGCGAAAGTATGTGCTTCCTTTCGTGCTGGTCACGAGCCTATTTTTTCTTTGGGCGCTTGGGGTCAACCTCAACGACATACTCATCCCGCATTTAAAGAAGACTTTCAATCTTAGCGATTTTCAGTCGTCGCTGATTCAAACTGCTTTTTTTGGCGGTTATTTCCTGGCGGCGCTGCCGGCGGGATGGCTGATGGAGCGCATCGGCTACCGTAAGGGTATTCTGGTTGGGTTGGGAACCTGTGCTGTTGGCGCGCTCCTCTTCATCCCCGCCGCTTCGATCCGGACGTACGGATTTTTCCTGTTCGCGCTGTTTATGATGGCCTGCGGACAAGGAATTCTGGAAGTCGCAGCCAATCCGTACGTCACGATTCTCGGTCCGCCCGAATCATCCGAACGTCGCCTGAACCTCGCGCAATCTTTCAACGCCGTGGGTGCTTGGGTAACTCCGTTCATCGGCAGAGCTTTCATTCTTTCGGGGATCGAGTACTCCGCTGCCAAACTCGCGGCAATGACTCCGGACCAGTGGCAGGCTTATTCAGCTTCGGAAGCAAATCGGGTCAGAGGCACGTATCTTGTAATCGCCGGAATTTTTCTGTTTGTCGCGGCGCTGATCTATTTTGCTCATCTGCCGGAAGTGCGCGAATCGAGCGGCGAGGCGCTGGCGGCGACAGAGGCCGCGCCAAAGACGCACAAAGGCATCTGGCAGTACAAACATCTGATTCGCGGCGTGATCACAGAATTTTTCTACATCGGCGCGCAGGTAGGCGTCACCAGCTTCGTGATTCGGTTTACGCAGCACGCGCTTCCCGGCACTCCGGAAAAAACCGCGACGGATTACCTGAAATGGCACCTGTTTGGATTCATGATCGGGCGCTTCGCCGGTTCGGCGATCATGAAACGCGTTGCGCCACCCCGGCTACTAGGCCTTTTCTCGACGGCTGCTGCCCTGTGCACAATCGTCGCGATTTTCGCGGTCGGAATCGCGCCCGTATGGGCTGTCGTGTTGCTTGGCTTCTTTGATTCGATCATGTTCCCGACGATTTTTGCTTTGAGCATCAAGAACCTCGGCGTGTACACAAAGCTCGGCTCTTCTCTTCTGGTGATGTCCATCATCGGTGGCGCGATCGTCCCAGCCTTCATGGGATATATTTCAGACCGTAGCTCGATCCAGGCGGCCTTCGCAGTTCCCCTGTTCTGTTACGCCATCGTGATTTATTTTTCTTTCGTCGGTTATAAGCCATCGCTGCTAACGGTAGATGAGTAGGCGACTAACCCCATGACCGAACATGCGAAGTTCCTGGTAACGGGTGGCTTGGGCTTCATCGGCCAATCGGTCGTCCGCAATCTCCTAGAGCGCGGCATTCCCAGCGTCGCCGCCGATCGATCCGCGGACGCGGAAGCGCTCGCGGGCCTGCGCACCGTGGCCGGCCGTACCGGTGCTGCCTTCGATTCGGTTCTCATGGACGTCAGCGACTTCCGCGATGTGATGGCAGTATTTCACAAGCATCGTGATATCACTCACACGATTCACTTGGCCTACGTGATGGGGCCGCTGGTGGATGAAAACACTTCTCTCTCGACTCGCGTCAACATCCTTGGGATGACCCACATGTTTGAGGCGGCAGTACACTATAAACTTTCCCGCCTGCTTTTCACGAGCAGTGAAACCGTAGCAGGTCCGTCGCAACAGGTTTATGGCGACCGACCCGTGATCGAAGGCGATTTTTGTGATCCGGTATCTCACGCGTTCACCTATGCGGTGATGAAGCTGCTGAACGAACACATGGGCCGGCGATATGTTGAGCGATGTCAAGCGAACATCGCGTGTACGCGGCCGCCTGTAGTTTTTGGTCACGGCCGCAAGCGCAGCGCCGTCATGTGGGCCGAGCATTTCGCTTCCAAGCCCGCCATCGGCGAATCCGTCACGCTGCCGTTCGGCTCGCAAACGCGTGACACCTGGATCTATAAGAACGACTGCGCGGAACAACTCGTTAGGCTCGCCCTGAAGCCGAAGCTCGCCCACTTCGTTTACAATAATGGCGGTCACTGCGTCACAGCCGCTCAACTCGCGGCGATTGTGAAAAAGTGGATTCCCGACGCGCGGATCGCCTTTACGGAAGGCGCCGGCACGCCTCTGATTGATCATCAAGACGGTACCCGTTTGATTCGTGAGATTGATTTTGCACCTGGCCCCTTGGAAGAGGGCGTGAGAGCGCACATTAACGAGGCTCGCGCAAGCGCGGGTTTAATGGCGGTCTAGGACACTGGCCAACACCAAATGCCACCATTCGCCAGCACCGTAGTAGGCAGCTACCCACGAAATAGCAGCGTGGAAGATACGATGAAGAAACCCTCGCTCAGCCGCACGGAAACCGACGAACTGATCCAATGGGCGGCGCGCGATCAGGCGGAGCTCGGACTTGACGTCATCACGGACGGTGAGGGGTACCGCGAAAATATGTATTATTTTTATCAGAAGCGGCTCGAGGGAATCACTTTCGAAGGAATGGTGAAGCAATCCTTCGGCACTGCGGGATTCGGAATCGAATGCGCCCGGGTGATCGGCGAAATCAAAAATTCGCGCTTCGAACTGGCGCGCAACTGGAGGCTGGCGCGCGACGCCGCTCCTCCCCGCTGCCGCGTTAAACAGACTGTGACCGGTCCGCATGTACTTACGCGCTTCAGTGTGAATCAGCGCCCGGATCTCTATCCGCACGAGCAAAGTCTGTGCCGCGCGTACGCGCAGGTCTTGGCGGCGGAGTTGCGCGAGGTGATTGCCGAAGGATGCGATTATATTCAGTTCGATGAACCGATGTGGACCGAGTCGCCGGAAGATAGTTTGTGGGCCGCGGAAATACTAAATGAACTGATCGATTCGCTACCAAGAGTCAGGTTCGGGCTGCACGTCTGCGGTGGCAATCCCCGGCGAAAGCGGGTTTATTTCACGAAATATACCGACATCGTGCCGGCGTTCCACACCGTCCACATTGATGAAGTCTCTCTAGAGCACTGTACGCTAGGCTACGATTTGATGGAGCTTTGGAAGCAGTGGCCTTTCCAAGGCGATCTGGCGCTCGGCGTGATTGACCAGCGCAGCGATGCGATTGAAACCCCAGAAATCATCCGCGAGCGTCTGAAGCCTGCGCTCGCATATTTCTCGCCCGATCGCCTCCTGCTTACCAGCGAGTGCGGATTTGGACATGTGCCACTCGAGATCACGCGCAACAAACTTCGCGCTCTCACCGAGACCTGCCGCGAACTCAGAAAATCGTAAGCATATTACCTTTAGGAATGAATGCGCTTGAAGTCGTGGTCTCTGTTTTCAATCGTGGTGGAGAGCCGCATATTCTCGTCACGCCCAACTTCTGATAAATCTGAAGTTGGCAAAAGCACCTACCTTCCAAGAGCGTTCGGGCACACCAAAAACTCCATCCTTTGCCTTGGGGTTTTCAATGTAATCATAAATCGGGCATCAAAATTAAGGGTTAGCTGAGCTTCGGTTCCGAGCGCAACTGCTCACTAGGCAGGTGCTCATCTGACGGTGAGATTTCTCTGGATCCTTCGGCGGGGAACAGAATGTTGTACAATTGCGGCACAGCCCCGCCATGTACGAAGCCTATGCCCATCGAAGTTTCTTCAAACGATTACTCGACGCCGCGTTCCACCGGCGTTAGGGCCCGTGCTATTTGCACACTCATTGACACCCGTTACGATCCCGCCAATTCACGGGAGGTGCTTATGAAAAGTTTAGCAGTTCTGGTTTTCATCCTGTTGCTACCAAACATTGGTTCCGCTCAAAAAACAACAACCTCATATCAGGTTGGTAGTGCTTTGGTTGACAGTTGTAAAGACTATCCAGTCATCGACAAAACCTCGATGCCCGAAGAACTGGCGAAGGCAGAAGTCAAACTTGGATTTTGCGAGGGTTATATCGAAGCGCACGCCGAAGCTCTCACGTATGAAGGAAAAGCCTGCATCGGAGCAGATATCGCTCCCGCCCAATTGATAGCAATCGTGAACAAGTATTTAACAACTCATCCGGAATTGTGGAATAGAGGAGCGTCGTGGTTAGTTCGAAACGCCCTAATTCAAGCGTTTCCGTGTTCGAAGTAGCGCCTGCGTCATTGGCAATCAAGATGCGTAATCATCAAGGCCGAGATCAACGTTGGGCCTGAATAAGCAACTGAGGAGGCCAGACGTGACACCCCTCGAATTGTTCAGGATGAAGGGCGGCGAGAGGAGCGGGCCCGCTCTCCAAAACACTCATCGGTATTGATATCCGCCTTTGAGCTCACACCGGTAGTCCTTTACTTGATTTTTTTCTACCCGGACATTGCAATCGGCCCAGCTGAGAACGGGAGTCGGACCCAACGGAAAGACAATGCGAGATCCGTTCATTTCAGCTTCGATACTCGGGCCTTCCGCCTTAGCCGGCAAAGTGAAATTCATTGCTCGGCCGAAAATCACAGGAGAAGACTCGCGAACGATATCGCCGACCTGCGTGCGAGATACGTCGGCCTGTAGAACAAAAGTGGCCGTATCGGACCAATCACGAATTGACACCTTAATGTTGTGCCCACCGAGTGAAAACCCATCAGAATCAACCCGGGTGAAAGGACATGGCCCTCCGATGCAAGTCACCCTTGCATTGCGGAATACATTGCCTTCGCCGGCGTCGAGAGAGGCACCGCCCACCTGAGCCTTCCATTTTCCGTCGGGCGAGCACGGAGAATGTCTGTGGCAGGGAACGTTTCCCGTATTCAATACTTGAAAAACTTTCACTGCGCTTCCAACGTGCTCTGTTGTCGTCGTCTCCGTGGAATATCTCACCAAGACGTTACCAACCGCGACCGTCGGCTCATTGAGCCCTGCTTCAGCTTCCCCATGAAGCGGCGCCATACGAATGACGTACAGATTGTCACTGATGAGTTCCTTCACAGTGAGGGGTTGATAATCCGGATGCCTAAAGGTGAGCGTGATCGGTTGCCCCCGGCGTGATCCCGGACGCAAACCTAGCGTGAAGGCACCGGAAAAATCAGACTTGGAATCGAGGACGGCCAATCCATCGGCCGCACTCACCTCCACATCGGCAATGGGCGATTGATTTCTAGTGTCGACATTTTGTTTGACAACGGCGCCCCTCAACATGATCGATCGGTGCCGCCTGTACAGGCGAACCGCGATACGTGTTGCAACTAGAAATCCACCGAGAGCTATGATCACAGCGGACCAGATGGCAATTTTTCGCCAGGATGTCGCGGCCATTTCCCTTTCAACTTAGCTCTCCCGCAGACTCAAATCAAGATGGATACGGTTCGCTCCCGGGGCCTCAGCTCCCACAATCGAGTTGGTCAATTCGATGCAAGCCTTTCACTCCGCGTCATCTCAGTGCTTCCTCTATGCCGAAGGCGTTTATAATTATGCGGATGAACGTTATAGATATCGGGAAGGCTAGGATATCCCGCCGGGAATTGTTGAAGAAGATCGCCAGCGCAGGAGCTTGTGTCCCATTTGCGCACTTAGGCGCTCTGTCTGAGCCACGGGCGTTGCAGAAACAGACTACTCCGTCGGCTGTGCCTCCTACCAACCCGCCTTTCTCCAGCGCCGACGACGCGTTTCTCGAGGAACTGGAGAAGGCCAATTTCCAATACTTTTGGGGGCAGGCGCATCCGGAAACCGGCATTGTGCAGGATCGATGTCATGCACGCAGCCCCGTCACAAGCGATCTGGGAAGCATCGCGGCGACTGGCTTCGGGCTGACCGCACTTTGCATTGGAGAAAAACGCGGCTTTGTGTTGCGTGCTGAGGCTCAGTTGCGTGTTTTGAATACGTTGCGCTTCTTGTGGAAAAAATTGCCCAACCATCGAGGATTTTTCTACCACTGGGCCAATATTAGTACGGGCGAAAGAATATGGGATTCAGAAGCTTCCTCCGTCGACACCGCCATCCTGCTCTGCGGGGTTATCACTTGCAAGGAACATTTCATACATTCCGAGATCAGTGAATTGGCTCTCGAAATCTTTAACCGGGTGGACTGGAAGTGGCTTTCGGAAGACACGCCCATACTCCCGCACGGATGGACCCCCGAAAATGGCTTTCTGCAGTACCGCTGGGGCGACTACAGCGAAATGATGATGATGTATCTCCTGGGATTGGGCTCGGCTACGCATCCGCTGCCCGCCGAAGCATGGAACACTTGGAAGCGAACTATTTTCGAGTACGACGGCATTCGTTACATCGGGTCCTTCGCACCTCTGTTCATTCATCAGTATTCGCAGGCCTGGTTTGATTTCCGTGGCAAGCGTGACCGGTACGCAGACTATTTTCAGAATTCAATTCTGGCCACTGACGTCCACCGGCGTTTTTGCCTCGATCTGGGAACCCAGTTCCCCGACTATAGTGATGACTTATGGGGAATTACAGCCTCGGATTCGGTGAAAGGCTATGTAGTGTGGGGTGGCCCCCCTGCGACCGGACCGATCGATGGCAGCGTGGTTCCTTGCGCGGCAGGCGGTTCTTTACCCTTTCTGCCGGCGGCGGCCATGCGTGTCTTGCGAACGATGAAGGATCGATATGGGAAGAACGCTTGGACCCAATACGGGTTCGTGGATGCATTCAACCCGCTGAATGATTGGTACGATATCGATGTGGTCGGGATCGACACAGGAATCACCATGGTGATGGCGGAGAACGCGCGCACGTCCTTCGTGTGGGATACGTTTATGAAGAATCCTGAGGCTCGACGCGGCATGGAACGCGCCGGATTCAAGGCCTATCGACCTTCACCGACTCAGCAAACGGAAGGGTGATGGTTTACAAAATGGCAGCACCTCGAAGGGCAAAAACGTAGATCGTCCTGCATTATTTCTTTTCGCTCTGCAAGCGTGCTCGGCGAATCACGTGGGGCCACGATTAGCACTTCCATTGCGGGCATCGTCCGACACCACAATGAATTGAGCGGAAAGCTAGATCATTCATGCAACGACGCCATTACGATGCTCAAGAAGCGCCCTAGTATTGCGACTTTCGAGTTCGAAGAAGGCCGCCAATGCAGCATCGCCGGTCAACGAGGGATCGGGATCGAGACCATCCGCTAGTCGCTCGATCTGCAAAGAGTTCCAACGCAACACGGCTAGTGAACCCAACGCGATATTGGCCGGCATGGCAATATCCGGCTCAAGGAGCTTATCTATCTGACCGGTGAACAAGCGTCTGGGCGACTCGGGATCGGCAATGAAGGGCCGTCCTAAGCCCAGGACATCCGCTTCCTGCCTCTCCAGGGCCTCAACCATCGCCGCGCGTGGCGGAAATCCCGTTGACGAAACTCGCTTTGGAAGCGTTTCAGAATCAACTCGCAATCTCAGGGAAGGGAGAGCATCTCTTTCCGAGCGATCTAAACCAAGAAGGACACTTGAAGTCACTGCGGACGGCCTGGAGAAAGGCCCTCAAAAGAGCGGGGGTTCCATATTTCCGGCTGAATCACCTGCGCTCCACGTACGCGACACGGCTCACTGCCGGAGGCGTAGCGGACGAATGGGTCATATAAATGCTTCGTCAAGGCGACTCACAAGTGTTCAAGAAGTATTCGCAAATGAAGTTGCAGATGAAGAGGGAAGCGCTGGACAAAATCAATCGCCGGGCCAACGAAATGTCAGGAGTTTTGACGCAACTTGGAACTGACGACAGCGGTTTTGACACAGTTCTGACACAGTAGAGGATAAAAATGATGTTTCGGAGTTTTCGAACGACTGCAAATGCTTTAAAATCAAAGGTAGTTCCCGCAGTGGGCGTGTAGCTCAGCTGGGAGAGCACCTGCTTTGCAAGCAGGGGGTCACCGGTTCGATCCCGGTCACGTCCACCAA
>Ga0209655_10000362_pt1 | contig 17115 bp, 13 predicted proteins | sample BogFormECP03_OM2_FD_188236 | JGI IMG/M metagenome (GOLD analysis project Ga0209655, IMG submission 188236) | Bog forest soil microbial communities from Calvert Island, British Columbia, Canada - ECP03_OM2 (SPAdes) (version 2) | ecosystem: Environmental > Aquatic > Freshwater > Wetlands > Bog ...
ATAAAGGTCAGGTAATCTTCCGCCAGGAAAACGTGGAAGTCCCCAAGTCCTGGTCCATGACGGCCACCAACATCGTGGCTTCCAAGTACTTCCACGGCAAGCCCAACACCCCCGAGCGCGAAAACTCGGTGCGCCAACTGATCGGCCGCGTGGTGGACACCATCGTCCGCTGGGGCGAAGAGGGCGGCTACTTCGCCAGCCCCGAATCCAAAAACATTTTCCGCGACGAACTTACCCACCTGCTCGTCGAGCAGAAAGTCGCCTTCAATTCCCCCGTCTGGTTTAACGTCGGGGTGCAAGCCAAGCCGCAATGCTCTGCATGCTTCATCAATTCCGTCCAGGACAACATGGATTCCATCATGAACCTGGCCAAGACCGAAGGCATGCTCTTCAAGTGGGGTTCCGGCACCGGCACAAACTTCTCCTCGCTGCGTGGCAGCAGAGAATCGCTCTCCGGCGGCGGCATCGCTTCCGGTCCCGTCAGCTTCATGAAGGGCTTCGACGCCTTCGCCGGCGTCATCAAGAGCGGCGGCAAGACTCGTCGCGCCGCCAAAATGGTCATCCTCAACGTCGAACATCCGGACATCATGGAGTTCATCCAGTCCAAGACCAAGGAAGAGCGCAAAGCGCACGTGCTGATCGAGCAGGGTTACGATCAGGCGATTGACGGCGAGGCTTACTCCTCCGTCTTCTTCCAGAACGCCAATCACTCCGTGCGCGTGACCGACGATTTCATGCGGGCAGTGGAAGAAGATCGTGGCTGGTGGACCCGCAACGTCAACGACGGCAAGCCTTGCGAAGAATTCCGCGCGCGCGATCTGCTGCGCGAAATGGCGGATTCCGCCTGGCGCTGCGGCGATCCCGGCATGCAGTACGACACTACCGTGAACCGTTGGCACACCTGCAAGGCCACCGACCGCATCTACGCGTCGAATCCGTGCTCGGAATACATGTTCCTCGACGACACGGCTTGCAATCTGGCTTCGCTCAACCTGATGAAGTATCTCGGCCCTAGCGGACAGTTCGAATCTGACTCCTTCAGCCATTCCGTCGACGTCACCATCACCGCGCAGGAAATTCTGGTGGACAACGCCAGCTACCCCACGGAAAAGATCGCGCGCAATTCGCACGACTACCGTCCGTTGGGCATCGGCTACGCCAACCTCGGCGCGCTGCTCATGTCTCTCGCGCTTCCTTACGATTCCGACGGCGGCCGCGATTTCTGCGGCGCCATCACCGCGCTGATGACCGGCGAATCCTACGCCCAATCCGCGCGCATTGCCGAACGCATGGGCCCCTTCGGCGGCTATCCGCGCAATCGCGAAGCCATGATCGACGTAATTCGCATGCACCGCGATGCGCTGCGTCCTATCAAGGAAGAGCACGTGCAGCCCTCACTCCTGCGCGCCGCCCGCAAAGCCTGGGACGATGCGCTCGAGCTCGGCGAAAAGTTCGGCTACAAGAATTCGCAGGTTTCCGTGCTAGCTCCTACCGGCACTATCGGCTTCATGATGGATTGCGACACCACCGGCATCGAACCCGATCTCGCGCTGGTGAAGCAGAAGCGGCTGGTCGGCGGCGGCGTCATCAAGATCGTCAACAACACCGTACCTCAGGCCCTCATGAATCTCGGTTACCCCACGGAACAAGTCGCGCAAATCGTGGATTACATTGACGCCAACGCCAAAATCGAAGGCGCTCCCGGCCTGAAGGATGAGCATCTGCCCGTTTTCGATTGCTCGCTTTCTCCCATGGGCGGCGGACGTTCTATCGCTTGGCGCGGACATCTCCGCATGATGGCGGCGGCCCAGCCCTTCCTCTCCGGCGCCATCAGCAAGACTATCAACATGCCGGAAGAATCCACCGTCGCAGACATCATGCAGGCCTACATCGAATCGTGGAAATATGGCCTAAAGGCTGTAGCCATTTACCGCGACAATTCCAAACGCTCGCAGCCGCTTTCCGCCGCCAGCAAAAAAGAAGACGAGAAGCCGGCTGCTGCAGCGATCCCGGTTGCGGAAGCTGCCGCCGCTCCGGTTGCGTCCGCTCCTCAGCAGGAAGAGCTTTTCGCGCGTGGCGCCAGCCGCCGCAAGCTTCCCAACGAGCGCAGTTCCATCACCCATAAATTTTCCATCGGCGGCCACGAAGGCTACCTCACCGTCGGCAAATATGAAGACGGCGCCCCAGGCGAAATCTTCATCAAGATGGCCAAAGAAGGCTCCACTCTTTCCGGCATCATGGACGCCTTCGCTCTGTCCGTCTCCATCGCGCTGCAATACGGCGTGCCGCTCCGAGCTCTGGTGGATAAATTCGTTAACTCACGCTTCGAACCTTCCGGCTACACCGGCAATCCCAATATCCGCTACGCCAAATCCGTAGTGGATTACATCGGGCGCTGGCTCGGCGCGAAATTCATCTCGCCCGATTACCTCGATATTGACGCGACCAGCGACGCCGAAGCTCCGGCCACCACGGCTGCGGCGATGGCACACGCGGTCGCTCCAGCAAGCGCCCCAAAGCACGCCGACCCGGACGCCTCCACTCGCGTACGCGCCACCATTGACGACGCGCCCTCGTGCTCCGAATGCGGCATGCTAATGACCCCCAACGGCAGCTGCTACAAATGCGCCAACTGCGGCGGCACATCAGGCTGCAGCTAAGCGCAACAAACAAGCAGCGAGTTTTTCGGGAAGTTACAGCGAAGGAAAGGTTGAGAGGTACTGTAGGGGCGGGTCTCAGACCCGCCCCTACTTTTTTGGCACCTACCACGCGCCGAAACCTACGCTGTCGGCACCCCCGCCGACTTCCGCAACGACCGCACCGCCGCAAACCCGAGCATCATCACAGCCGCCAGCAGCACCAGCCACAGAAAAATATCGTGCGTCTCAGTCCAAGGCCGGGGATCCACCCAATCCGTGTTGACTACCTCCGGTCCCAGCTGCCCCACCACCGCCGCAGCCATCTGCTTCGCGTCCAATCGCCGCCCCAGATCGTACTGCGCGGCCGCGGCGCGCTCTTGCCCGTAAATCAAAGAATAATTTCGTCCCGGCTGCTGCTCGAACACCAGATGCCGCGGCGTCACATACAATTTCGGCGCGCCGCCCACCAGAGGCGCGTCATTCCCATTCACAATTTCCACGCGAAGCAAGTGCACCTGTGGCGCGCCGTGAGGAACCATGACCGACAGCTGCTCCAGCTGCGCGTCCCCGCGACGATAGCAATAAATTTCACCGCCGCCGATGCCGAACCACTCCTTGCCGTCTCCGCTCACGGATATCTTCACGCTGCGAATGAACTCCGCTGGCGACGTGACCTCAAATCGCACTTCCATCCCGAGCTCGGCAGCCGCTCCCATGTCCGCGCTCCAGAGAGTGCTCCCGGCTGGCTGCTTCGCGTCCGGCGACAGAACAATTTCCAGCGGAACGCGCTCGGCGGGCTCCACCACTTCATGCAACACATCCGCGCCGAACGCCGGGAACTTCGCATCGCCATCCAATATCCGCACGCGCAAATACTGCGCATTATTTTCCGAGTAGTGCACCACCTGCGTGCCCTCGTGCGCGTCCTTGCGGAACCGGAAAATCGGCGCGCGCTCCTGCACCATCCTCCAGAGGTGCCCATCGTCGCTGGCCTCCACCTGCACCCACTCGATAAAGTCCGACGCTGTGGTCTGAATGCGTACCGCGTTGTGAAATGGCGCGTGCGGCCCGGCATCCACGACCAATTGCGTGAATTGTCCCGCGGTAAAACTGTTTTCGCGCAAAGTGGCCGGCAGCGAGGCAGTGTTCGACGTTCCCTCACTCCGGAAACTCGCATACGGCACTTGCGCGCCCCGATCGTCAATGACGCGCACGTCGGCCAGCCTAGGTATTGCGTGGGGATCAATGTCGAGCGGCACGGCAACGCTTGCCGGCCGCGTCGCGTCCGTCGGTGTAAGCTCAATCGCGCGCGAATAATGCCAGTTCTTCCAAGCCGTGGGCAGTCGCGCATCTGCCAACCCTGCAAAAGCCGCCAGCGCCGCCGCGCCAATCACGCCAACCAGCAAAACGCCGCGGCACAATCGCGCCAGTAAAGGCAAACGCAATCGCGCGCTCACGCCTTCCTCTCGCCCTTCCGCCCCAGCAATTGCCGCTGGTAGTAGAACGAAATCAGCATCAGCGCTAGGCCCAGCAGCAGGAACGAAACGATCCGGTAAAATTTCTCCAGGAACGAAAGGTCAAAAAGAAAAACCTTCACGATTACTACGCCCAGCAGCACCAGCGCCTGCCAGCGGATCGCTTGCGATTTCTTCCAGAATCCCGCGCCCAGCAATCCCAGCGCCCACACCAGCCACAACATCGAAAGCGCCAGCTCCTGCGCGTGCCCGCGGTCAATTCCCAGCGAAGGCATCCGTCCGAACACGTCCCACACTTCCATTGAAAACGCCGAGATCGCCAAAATATTCGCCGCAATCGCGGTCACCATAAACGCCCCGCTTTCCGACTCGCCCAACTCTTCGTCGCTCGTCGCCGCGAAGTAACAACTCAGCGCCATGCACGCCACGCAAATCGCAAACGTAGCGAACCGCGCGTTCAGCAAAAATGTATCGGCCGGAATCGAAATCAGCGCCAACCGCCCCGCAACAATCGCAAACAGCACCAGCCCGGCCCACCGCATGGCCGCGAACCGCGCCCGCAGTCCGCTCCAGATCAGCACCGCGCCCTCCACCGCCCATGCGATCGTGATCCATTGTCCGTCCAGCCGGATCGGTATTGCCAGCGTCACAAACGTCAACGCCAGCCCCGCATACAAAATCCGCGCCAAGCGCACTTCCGCCCCGCGTTTTTCCGGCAGCATGCGCTCCGCTGCCAGATGCACCGCGGCCAGCGCCAGCGCCGCCACAGTCAAAGCCCAGCGATTTTCCGGCCACAGCATCACGCGCAACGCCACCAGGTAAGCCAGCGAATTCACCAGCACGATCGCGGCTTCCAGTCCTGAAAGTTCGCCATCGCGCCGGCTGCGCACCAACGGCAACGCCGCAAACAAAATAAAAAACACCGTCGCGAACACTACCGTAATTCCCAGCTCATTCGGCCTGTAAAAATCGCTGTACCAGCCCCAGAAATAAAGCAGCGTCGCCAGAAACTGCACCGGCGGCAGCGATTTCCAATCGCGCACCCACGCAATCCCCAATACTCCCGCGCCGAGAATCACCAAATAGGTGAACAGCGAAACCTCGTGATTCTCGCCGGTGCTCACCAGCATCGGCGTAATCACTCCGCCCACCAGCGCCAGAAACGCAATCCGCTCGGAGTTGCGCCCCACCGCCACCGCCAAAGTCACCGCGGTCACCGCGATCATCGCCATGAACGCAATATCCTGCGGAAAAATATGGTAGTAGTGCCAGCCCGCCCACAACGACAGATACAATACCGCCGCGCCCAGCCCCGCGATCCCCTCCGAAAAATATTTATAGCCACGATCCAGCAAGTGGTGGCTCCACGGATACAGAATGGCGCCGGCAAGTAGGCCAATCCCCACCCTGCCGCGCGGCCCCACCCAATTATTGTCGAACGCGTATTTCAGGAAGAACGTCACCGCAAACAGCAGCGCCAGAATGCCCACGTAATTCAGCCAGCGCCCCGCGACCACCTCCTCAAAATTTCCGTCACCCCCGCCGCTCGTCATCCTGCCGCGGGACATCGGCGACGAAAGTGCCGGCGGGTGCTCACGGCTTGGCACAGCTGTGTGCATAGGTGTTGCAAAAGGAATGGCGGGCGCGGGGGTTACCGGCGGACGCGCAGGTTGCAAGGACGCCGGCATAGAAGGCGCTGACGCAGGCGGCGCTACGGAAATGTGTGGCTGTAAGGCAGTTGCAGGCGCTTCAGAGGTTCCTCGCGAGGGAACAGCACTCGCTGCAGCGTTCAGCGCCGACAAGCCCTTCTCGATCTGTGCCAGCCGCTGCTCCAGAGCGTAAATCCGCCGGATCAACTGCGCCGCCTCAGCCTGCGCCGCGCTCTTCACCGCGCCCACGCGCACATAGGCGACGATCGCCAGCACAGGCACACCAATCACAAAGAGGGCGAAAATCAATATGAACGGCGCGGCGCCTGGTCCCATATGTGAGAGGGTGCACGAAGACTGAGGGTATTACAGCATAGCCAAACTATGCGGACAATCCACTTGCCTCGGACGAGCGTCCAAGCCGCTAATACCAAAAAAGAGGGGGCCCCGTCGGGCCCCCGTCATGCTCTACCCCTAGTTCCGGCCTCAGCGCGGCGAAACCGGCCCACCCCGGGATAAGAGACAGCCGCTGTATAGTTTGCACGCCAATTGCCAGCTTACGGTCTTTTCCCGCCGCGGTACTATCTGCTGTGCCGGCAGGGTTTAGCTCCAACGAAGCGGAAATCGCCTATGGTATTGCGGTACGAACCTCCATTTTCTGAAAGCCAGTAACCATTTTTCTATGTTCTTTGGAAGAAAATCGAGCCTAGCTTCGGGCCCGAACCCAGAACCGCTTCCAGACGAACCACACCGGAACCAGCAAGATCGCCAGCCAGAACAAGAGCGCCGGCCCCACCGCAAACAGGAATACCAGAAGCCCGACCGCGCCGCTCTCAAGGTTGGCGAACCCCTCTACCGCCGCGTTGCGAATCTTCGTTCCGGTCGAAATCGGCCCCGAGCCCAAAACCTGCCGGTATTCTTCGCTCAAATCCACCTGAACCGTCGCGTAATTCACCCGGTGCACCAGAATCGCGCTCTGCCCCTGCATGGCCTCGATCTCTCCACGGACGCGCGCCAGCTCACGCTCGGCCTCCAGCACGTCCTGCAGCTTCCCTGTGCGCGTCCCCAGCAGCTCGATCAACCGCTGCTCGGTGGCCCGCGCGCTCTTCAGCCTCGCCTGCAGGTCCACATACTGGTCGCTCACTTCCTCGTTGGACCGCGTTTCCTCTTCCACGTGCCCCAGCTTCCGCACGTCGGCCAGGAACCCGTCGAGCTGCTTCGTCGGAACGCGTAGCGCCGCGGAAAGCTCCTGCCCATTGCCGTTCTGCGCCTTGGCGTCCAGCTTTTCCACATAACCGCCATGCGCTGCAGCCAGTTTTTCGATCGCCACGCTGGCCTCATCGTAGTTCGTCGCCAAAATATTCAGCGACGCCGTCTGCACAATCATCGGCCCGACGGATTCTGGAGCTTTCAGTGCCTCGTCAGCCGAAGCTGGCGGCGCCGGTTCCGATTCCGAAAATACCGGCATCTTTCCGCTCGATGCAGGAAGCGCATTTGCCGGGCTCTTCACGTCTGCAAAGTCTTGAGGGTGCTCCAGAGACGTACCGTCTTTGCTCAACCAGGACTTGTAGCCGCTGGACTGCTCGCGCAAAGCATGCGAGGCTGGCGCGGGCAATCCGTGTCTTCCCGGTATGCCGATAACCACGAGCGCTATCACAATCGCAGCGCCCGAAATCGCCCAAACGCGCGGATGAGAAAACAATCCGGGCCACATCCAACCCTTATGCACCGGAACGTCTTTCGCGCTCGACACACTCGAAGATTTGCCGGCATCCAGCGCGGCAAGCACCTTTTCGTTCATCCCTGCCGAAGGATGCCCCACCTCAAAACTCAGCATCCTCTCCGAAAGCGCGCGAAATCCCTGCGCCACTTCCTGGCACTCGCTGCAGCTCACCAAATGCGCCGCCAGCGCCGCCGCTCGCCGCGGTTCCAGCTCGCCGTCGAGATAAGCCATCACCTCTTCGGCGTCAAACGCGTGTTGTGCATTTCGTTCCATAAAATTCCTCGGTCCTAATCCTTCACCGGCATCAATTGATTTTTCAGCGCCGCCCGTGCCCGAAACAACCGTGAGCGCACCGTATTCACCGGCAAGCGCAGCACCGCCGCAATTTCGCCGTAACTGAGTTGCTCGTACTCGCGCAACATCAAAATCTCCCGCGCGCTCTGTTCCAGATGCCCCAAAGCCTTGCGCACCCAGATTCCCGCATCATTGTTTTCCGCTGCATTTCCTTCCGCTGCACGACCATCCAATTTCTCGTTCTCCACGACTTCGCGCCCCGCCTTGCGCCGCTCCGCCGCCACCAGATGAACCGCAATCCCGTACAAATAACTGCGAAAACTAGCCCGCGGCTCATACCACGGCACGTTCTGCAAAATCGCCAGAAAATATTCCTGCGCCAGTTCCTCCGCCCGCGCCGGATTCTCCAGCCTCCGCCAAAAAAATCCATGAATGGGCTCGCGATAGCGCTCGAACAATTCCACAAACGCCTCCCGCGCCCCCTGCTGGAACTCCAAAATGAGCTGGTCGTCGCTATTCATAAATAACCGCTGCACCGCTTCCGTTCCGCCGCCCTATCATGCCGTTGAACCGCGCTAACTGTTTCGTTCCGCGCCTCTCACTACTTAGAATGTCGCCACTCGTGAAATAGTTCCCAGAAGTTTCATCATTTTGTGGAAGTAACCAGGAGAGAACTTCGCAGGGCCAACCGCCAAAGACGCAGACTGTCAGCCTAGTGTGAAGACGACGGTTATCGTGGTGTCCACTTCGACCGGTTCACCTGACAATAGAGTGGGCGAGTAGCGCCACTTCCTTACGGCATCCAGGGCCGGCTCCGCGAGCACGCCCACCCCCTCGACTACGTGGGCTTCGCGAATCGAACCGTCCTTAGCGATGATCGCGTGAATAGTCACATTTCCCTGAATCCGCGCATCTTTCGCTTCCTGCCGGTACTTAGGGACTTCCTGATGAATGAGTCTCGCGGCCTGAACGTTGCCGCCCACTAGAATCCTCTTATCCGGTTCCCCGGCGGCCAATTGCGTCCCTTGCGCTGCGCTCGGTTTCTTTGGTAGAACAGGTGGGTAGGCCGCAAAATTGCCGACATAGCGAAATCCTCCGTCAGCATACGCGAAATATTGCCAAATCATTTCCGTGGCGCCATCCGAAAAGCGAGCGTCGTACAGCGGCACTGGACTCTCACGTTGCAGCAACAAGGGGTACTCTTTTGCAGTTGCGGCTTTGTCGCAAGAGCCTTCCAAACGGTGCGCCACAATGCCCGTCTTATTCTCCTTGAGCAGGTTAGCCAGTGTCGGTGGAATGGCCCTCTGAACTCCTAGTTGCGACGCCGCCGAGGCTGCGGCGTACTGGGGACCTCGTTCATCGCCGAACACCGACTTGAACCAGCTGTCCGAGTCCGGAAGCGCGAGCGACTTCACGTAAGCCGCAAGAGTCTGGTTGTCGTTCGCTTTCGCGAGCTTCATCATCTCGCCCAGCAGTTTTTCCAGTCCTCGCGGTGTGTCCGGATACGATGGAATCGCAATCGTTGGTCCAGCGGGAGCTGGCGGAGCGGTCTGTGGCGAACTCTGTGCAATGGTCGGGGAAGCGAGAAGCAGAATGATGGAAGCGAGCAATAAGTTTCGCGATTGATTCATGGCGGCCTTCAGGACAGCGCGTAAAACGCTGTTTCGGTGACAAGTGATACGCGAAGTAATGAATTGACGCAATCGGGAACTAAGGACGTAATGATTCAGAGAAATCCAGACTTAGCCTACGCTCCCAGCGCCTCGCGCAGCGCCCCTGCCAGCGCCTCCGTCCAGCGCGTCACGTCATCCTCGTGCTCGGCCTCCACCATCACTCGCGCCAAGGGCTCCGTCCCCGAATAACGCACCACTACCCGCCCCGATTTCCCCAGCGCCTTTTCCGCCTCCGCCAAAACGCGCGCCACTTCCGGCAAAGATTCCAGCGGCGGTTTCGCCTTCACCCGCACATTCACAATCTTCTGCGGAAAAATTTTCAAATCAGCGATCAATTCATCCAGCGGCCCCTTCAGCGCGATGATGGACGCGAGCTTCACAGCCGTCAGCATCCCGTCTCCGGTCGTCGCGTCGTCCAAAAACAAAATGTGCCCAGACTGCTCGCCGCCCAGGTTCGCCCCCGTGCGCAGCATCTCTTCCAGCACGTAACGGTCGCCCACGGCCGTGCGCGTCAACTTCAACCCGGATTTTTCCAGCGCGCGCTCCAATCCCAGGTTGGCCATCGTAGTCCCGACGATCACATCGCCCTTCAGTTTTCCCGCGCCTTTCAGATAACGCCCCACAACCAGCAGCACGCCGTCGCCATCCACCAGCCGCCCCGAACCGCTCGCGAAAATCGCGCGGTCTGCGTCGCCATCAAACGCCACTCCCAATGATGCGCCCGATTGCGCCATGCGTTGCTGCATCGCCTCCGGCTGCAGCGAGCCACAGTTGGCATTGATATTCCGCCCGTTGGGGCTGTCGTTAATCGCAATCACATCGGCGCCCAGTGAACGGAATAACCGTGGCCCCAGCTTGCTGGCCGCCCCATTCGCGCAGTCCATCACGATTTTCATACTCGCGAAGTGCACCCCCGGCAGCACCGCCGCGCGCAAACCATCCAGATAATCGTCGTCAATTTTCTCGTTGTCGTGCAGCTGCATCTCGCCGCGCGCTTCCGGCGATTCGCTCGACGCCAGAATAAATCGCTCCAGCTCCGCCTCCACCGCGTCCGGAAATTTCATCCCCGTCGAGGAAATCAACTTAACGCCGTTGTCGTGATAAGGATTATGCGAAGCCGAAATCACCACGCCCGCCGCGAATCCCTCGTGATGCACCAGCCAGGCCACTCCCGGCGTAGTCAACACCCCGGCGGAAACGGCTTCCACGCCCGCCGCCGCCAATCCGCGCGCGATACGATCCGCGATGTGCGGACCGGATTCGCGGGTATCCCGCCCGATCAGCACGCGCGCCCGCGCATCCGGCGAACGCCCGTTCGAACTCACATATTCGCCCAGTGCCAGCCCTACGCGATCCAGTGTCGCGTCGTCCAGCGGAAATTCGCCCGGCACGCCGCGAATTCCATCGGTTCCGAAAAGTTGTTTGGTCATGAAATGGTCATTACCCGCCAAAAAAAAACAAGCACGCGATTCTATCATTCCGCCGCGTGCCCAGTCCCACTCTGCACCCGCGTCGGTTTTCGAAAGTGTCAGCACGGTCACCGACGTCCGCTAGGCCAGTGTAAGCGCAGGCACACCGTTATTTGCGCGGCTCTGGCTGTGTTATCGTAACGCCATGCCTCTTGAGGAAGAGAAAATCGTCTCGGCCAGCTCTGCCAGCAGCAAAATCATCGCCGCCGGAATCGTGATCGCCTTCTGCTACTGGGCCTCTTCGATTCTGGTCACGCTGCTGGTCGCGGTGCTGCTCGCGTATTTTCTCGACCCGGTCGTCAACTGGCTGGAGGATTGGCACGTCCCGCGCGCTCTCGGCTCGCTCCTGGTGGTCTTGTTCACCATCGCCGCCGTGTTGGTGGTGGCCTGGAATATGGTCGAGCGCGTGGACCAGTTCGGCCGCGACTGGCCTCTCTACCGCAAGCCATTGCATCAAGTCGCGACCATCATTGAACAAAAGATGGCGAATTTTGAAGAACACGTTTCGGAAATTGAGCCTGGGACAACTCCCGGCGAGCATGTCGTCTCAGTCGCCGACTCGCATCCAGTGCGCGCCGCGCTCCTTTCGCGTTTAAGTTCCCTCTACGAAGTCGTGGTCGCCGCGACCTTCGTGCCCTTCCTGCTTTTCTTCATGCTCGCCGCCAAACGCCAGGTCTGGCACGCCACCATGCAATTATTCCCCGCCACACGCCGCACCGAAGTGAAGGAAACTCTCGCGGACGTGACCATGGTGCTGCGCAGCTATGTCGTGGGCACCGCGCTGGTGGGCCTGATTCTCGTCGTCTTCAGTTGGCTCTTCTTCTGGGGCATGGGGCTCGACTTTCCATTCCTGCTAGGCTTGCTCTCCGGCCTGCTCAATCTGATTCCGTATCTCGGCGTGGTTCTTTCTTGGGTTCCGCCGATCCTGATCGGCATAAAACAATTCCACACGCCCGGCCCGTTCATCGGCATCTTCACAATCCTCACGCTCTTCCATTTCATCGCCAACAACTTGCTGGTTCCCGCGCTAGTCGGCTGGCGCGTTCGCCTGAACGCCCTCGCATTAACTGTATCCTTACTCTTCTTCGGCTTCCTCTGGGGCGCAATGGGCCTGCTGCTTGCGATCCCAGTCACCGCTGTCATCAAAGTAATCTGCGACCACATCGAGGAATTGCAGCCCGTTGGCCGCTGGCTCAGCGGCTAGCGCATTCCGCGCGTAAACGCTCGATCACATCCTTCATCGCCGCGCCGTCCCGCGCATCCTGAAACCTCCGAATCGCTGCAATTCCCGCAGCCCCAGCGCGAATGCAATCTCCCGCGTTCGCTTCACTCACTCCGCCAATCGCCAACACCGGAATCGTTACGCCACGGCAAATCTCCGCGAGCCGCGCGACACCCTGCGGTTGCCCCATCCCCCGCTTCGAAGGCGTATCGAACACCGGCCCGAAAAAAATGTACGCAGCGCCCGCACTCTCCGCCTCGCGCGCTTCCTCCAAACCGTGGCACGAAACCCCAACCAAAAAATCCGCCGGGGCGTTCCCACCGCCGCCTCTGCACCAGCGCACCACCTCCCGCGCCCCCAGCGATTCCCGCCCCAGATGCACGCCTGCAGCTCCCGCCGCCAGCGCCACGTCCACTCGGTCGTTCACAATCACCCGCGCCCCGCCTCCCGCAGCGACAGCCTCGCGCGCCAGCCCGAGCAACTCCCGCCCCGATAAATCTTTCTCGCGTATCTGCACCCAATCCACCCCAGCCGCAATCGCCCCGCGAATCCTCCCGAGCACACCCGTGCCACCCTCGCCCTCTCCGAGCGATTTCCGGTCGGTCACGTAGCAAATAATCGGTGTCTTAGATGCGGGTGACAACGGTGGCAGTCCGGCGGCGAAACGCTTCAAGCGCAAACAGCACGTTCAGCACTCCCAGCCCTGAAATCATTCCGCGCAAATACGGGTTCATCACCAAAAGCGCCAGCCCCGGATACTGATACATAAAATAGTTCACGTCCCAAACTTCGGACCACGGCATCAGGATCAACAGCAGCCCCAGTTCCAGCCACAGCAGCAGCAATATGACACGCAGAATCCGAATCAACATGATTGGCTTACGATTATGGGAGATTATCGCCAGTCTCGCAACCGCCCCGTGAAGTTTACGGACCGCGTCACCCTTCACGGGGAGCAGTTGACGTTGGCTTTGATTATGTAGCGGCCGCTCTATCCCGCGCATTTCGGGACAGAGCGGGCATCCTTCTTTTCTTGTTGTCGCTTTCGTACCCTCTCCGGCACAAACGCTCAACCGCGCCCCACCCCGCGCGCCGAAACCCGATAAAATTATCGCGCCATGAAAAGTTTCGCGCGCGCGAGAACCTCCATCAACAACCCGAACGTCGGCCTCAGCAGCAACCATTCGCCGCGCACATACATCACGCTACTGGCAGCCGCGCTCTACGCGATACTGGCCTCGCCAGCCGCAGCGCAGAAATGCACCATAAAACCAGCAGTAATCTCGCTAGGCCAGACAGTCCGCCTCTCCTGCCAAATCCCCGCGACCACCGCCAAGCTGAACGACCGCACCGTCCGCCTCTTCCCCCAATCAAACGGCGGCTCGCAAGGCCTAATGCCGATCGCCGTAGCCGACACCCCCGGCACGTACGAAATAAAATTCCAAGCCGAAGATGGCGCCGCGCTAACCTCCGCGAAACTAACCATCCGCCCGACCAAATTTCCCACCCAAAACGTCGTCCTAGCTCCGCAAATCGAAGCACTGCACTCCACGCCCGAGGACATCCAAACGCTCACCGAGTTTCGCAACACCGTCTCCGATACAAAGTACTGGGAAGATCCTCTCGTCGCGCCAGTTCCCGGCTGCATTCTCTCGCCCTTCGGAGTAAAGCGCCTCCACAACGGCAAGCCCACCGGCGAATTTCACGCCGGCATTGACCAACGCTCCCCCGCCGGACGCCCCGTCCACGCCGTAGCGGCTGGCACAGTGAAAATCGCGCAACCTTTCGCAGTTCTCGGCGGCACAGTAGCCATTGACCACGGCCAAGGCCTCGAAACCATGTATCTGCACCTGTCAAAATTATTGGTCGAACCAGGCGCCCAAGTAAAAAAAGACGAAGTGATCGGCTACGTGGGCGCAACAGGCCGCGCCAATGGCCCGCATCTCCACTGGGTTATAGACGTCAACGGCGTCCCGGTAAATCCGCAGCAATGGGTAGCCCTGAAATCCTGCGGCTCCGAGAAAGCTAAGCCGAGCACGAAGTAATCAGCAGTTTCACCAACCATCCATCGCACCAGCGTCCGCCCTCGAATTCTGGCCACGCTTGACTCCCTCTTTAGAACTCATCAGGACCTACTGCCACAATCTGCAAGCTGCCGAGTCTTGTCAGTTTTGCCAATGGAGCCGGGCGCGTCGTCCGCGCAGAATGTCTAGCGATTTGAACTAGGCGCGCCCCAGGAGAAACCGGCCCATGAAACTCCGATTCGTGCAGACGCGGTTGACCGCGGTCGGTATCGTCGTCGCTATCCTCATAGCTGGTCTGCCCTCTGCCCGAGCTCAGCAGAAATCCACGGGCATCCCTCCGTCGATTACCACGCCGAATAAAGTGGACACGCGAATCGGCAACATGGAATTCAAGGACGGCATGCCCAGCAAGGAGACGCTGGACAAGGTTTACGACAACTTGGACTTCACTCACGCCTTCGAGGCGTTTGTGAATACTTTCCAGGGCGTGAACATGGCCGCCATTCGCGAGGGCAACGCCACCATCGGGGTCAAGGACAACGAGATCATCGTGTTCTCCGAACTGATGGATGCCAAATCGCTGTTTCTGACGGCGAACGCCGATACTGTGTATTTCATCGGCTTCATTGACCTGAGCAAAGGGCCCATGGTGCTGGAGACGCCACCTAAGGCGCTGGGTACCCTCGATGATTTCTGGTGGCGCTGGGTAATTGACTTCGGAGCGCCCGGTCCAGACCGCGGTGAAGGCGGAAAGTACCTGATTGTGCCGCCGGGTTATGACGGCCCTCTGCCCGAGGGCGGATACTTCATCGCCCGTTCGCGGACGACCCGCGTTGCGATGCTCGGGCGCAGTTTCATGGAGAAGAGCGATCCCAAGCCCACCGTCGAACTGATTAAGAAGACTGCCAAAATATATCCCTATGTTGACGGCGGAGTTGGAACAAGCGTCGCGGAGTTTCTCACCGGGAAGGCCAAACTCGCCGCTCCCGCTGTGCCGCCGCCGACGGTGTTCCACGAGGCCAGCGGCAAATCCTTCAGCACCATTCCACCCAACGATTTCCACTTTTACGAGTTGCTTAACGACGTCGTGCAACAGGAGCCCGCCACAGCGCTCGACCCTGAGTTGATGGGACCGCTGGCCGCCATCGGAATCGTCAAGGGCAAAGCTTTTGCGCCGGATGACCGGATGAAGAAGATTCTCACCGAAGCGCTCGCGCTCGCCAACGCCACCTCGCGCAGTCTGCTGTTCAATCCGCGCGACCCTAGCTGGTATTACTATCCCGGATCGGCGTGGCTGAATTTCCTGTTCGAATCCGGTTCCGAGTTCGAGACGCCGATCCCGCTGGTCACGCGCGAAGGAGTAAAGCCGTTCCCGCCCACCGGCTATCGCCAGTTGGATGCGCGCACGGCGTTCTTCTACGGCGTCACCGGTATTACGCCTGCGATGGCGATGCGCTTACCCGGCATCGGCTCGCAATATTTGTTCGCCATGCTCGATGCCAACAAGCAATATTTTGACGGCGGCAATACCTACAAGGTGACGCTGCCCAAAAATATTCCCCAGGCGAACTTTTGGTCCTTCACGCTGTACGACAATCAAACGCGCTCGATGCTCGACACACCGCAACGCTACCCGCGCGCCGGCAGTCAGAGCTATCCATCACCTGCCGCCGAACCGAACGCCGACGGCTCTACAACGATCTACTTCGGCCCGCAACAACCGCAAGGCATGCAGCGCGGCAATTGGATTCAAACGATGCCAGGCAAAGGATGGTTCACGATCCTGCGCCTCTACAGCCCCCTCGAACCGTTTTTTACGAAGGAGTGGCGCCCGAGCGAAATCGAACTAGTGAAGTGAACAACGTTTTTGTGTTCGCATGTCTCGGGTTTGGACGGAGCAGCATCCGCATCGATCACCGCGAGAAAGTCCATGCCCTTTTTATCGACGTCGCCGGTCCAGGCGAACAGATAATGCCCCGCTGCGGTCGCCGCCGCCGCAGTATCCGGCGGAAGCGCCGGAACATTCGTCACGCAAAGCATCATGATGAGACATGTAAGACCCGCGACTGTGCGAGACACTGAAACCTCCGCTGGAGGAAAGGTTATGACCGACGCGCAGGTCAGCATATCAAATTAGCTTCGAGCCGCACTAACAACCGCAACTCGCAGGAATGGGCCGGGTCACCACCAAAACGTGATCAGTCAAACCACGAATTGCGTGGGAATTTGAGCATGTGCCGCGGTTACCAGAGAATTGAAATCGGGGCAAAACCACTTGTACGGTTGCGCGACTAAACTTCCACTGACAGCCCGAGGAGCTCCCCAGTTGGCCCTCCTCCTTCGGGGGAACCGCATGGGTTCTCGGCTTTTCCTCCACTTTCGTTCCCTCGTCTGATTGCGCTCGAGCAACCACCGTGTTGCGCAGTCGCAACGACAAAATCAAACAGCTATGGAATGTTCATACGGCGAGGCTGGGCCGCAGTCCCAGAATTTAACGAATGCCGGCAGAGGATTTGCGGCCGCTTCACCTCTTCAGGAGTTCGAAAATGGTAGAAACCACTTGGCGAGATTCTTACAGAGCTGCCATTCTTGAACTTGACCGCTCGCTGCTCAAGATTCGTCTGAAGGCAGCTGAGGATGCGATTAAAGCGCGTGCGTCTGATGCCAGAGCTTCTCGCGAGGAGCGAAAGGAAATGGCTGACGCCCTCTCTACGTTGCACCGACGAAAGAAAGTGGATTGCTAAAATTGCTCACAGCCGGGCTGAGAACGCACGAGAACTAAACTGAGCGCGTGCGTTCTTGGCTTTCCCACGCAGCATGCTTCAAGACCCGATGACCGCATTAACCGGAAACTGACTCATCGCCCCTATCGTACAACATGGATTGAAGTTGTTGCCGTTGAGGGTTAGTGCTTTTGCAGCGTGGCAATGCGGTCGGCCACATCGCG
>Ga0209655_10000363_pt1 | contig 17101 bp, 13 predicted proteins | sample BogFormECP03_OM2_FD_188236 | JGI IMG/M metagenome (GOLD analysis project Ga0209655, IMG submission 188236) | Bog forest soil microbial communities from Calvert Island, British Columbia, Canada - ECP03_OM2 (SPAdes) (version 2) | ecosystem: Environmental > Aquatic > Freshwater > Wetlands > Bog ...
CCCCAGGGCGCCCGCCTCAAGACGGAGCCCACACGCATAAGGCGCCACGATCTCGCCATCGTGGCGCCTTTTCTCTATCTAGCTCTGGCGATGTCCTAGTGCTTCAATTCGCCGTCATCGAGGTACTTCACCAGCAGCACTTCATTGCCCTCTTCATTGTAAATAAGCTCATCCACCAACTTCTGCGCGAGCAATATTCCATACCCGCCCGGCCGCATGCCTCTCTGCTCCCGATACGCCGCATGACGAATCGGATCGTCGTGTGGATTCGACACCGCCGCATGCTGTATTTCGTCCAGCGTAAATCCCTCGCCGGGATCCTTGATGCGGCACAGCACCATATGCCGTGCGCGCACGTAGGAAATTTGCACGGACTGGTCCGGCTGAAATTTCGCGCCATGCTCCATCGCGTTCAGTAGAATTTCGCGAAACGCGATCGCCACCGCATTACTCTCTACTTCCGGCAAATCCGCGATCTCGTGCAAAAATTGGATCAGCCGGTCAGCCGTCTCCCGGTCGCAACGCACCATCAGTCGAATCCATTCCGGCGTGGCAGACTCCACCTCGATGCCATCGTCCCAGCAAGGCTGTTCGGTCGCCAGGTGCACCATTTCCGCCAGCGCGTCCAGCGAAAACGGTTTCGAAAAATAGCTGAACGCGTGCTCGCGCATCGAATCAATCACATAGGAGGGCGCGCTCTCGTCCGTCAGAATGATCAAACGCGTGTGCGGCCGCGCCGATCGCAGCTTGCGCAGCAATTCGAGATCTTCTTTTCCGGAAGTTTTCTCGCTGGTCAGAATCAGATCGAACTTCGTGGCCTGCGCCAGCTCCAGCGCCGTTTGATTATCCGGCGCGTGCCGAATGCTCCATTCGCTCGGATCCAGAGCGTTGGCCAGAAACGTGCGCGTCGCCTCATCCGCATCAATGAGCAACGCTTTCCTGATCGGAAAAGGCTTCAAAACGATTTGCGTGGAGGAACTCATAAATCCATCTGCAGCACAATCAATCGAGATTACGCGCGGGCCTTTTGCCGCCAGCATGCCCCAAATCCAGCCCGCATTTCAATCTCTTTGCTGTTAGATGCAGTCCGCGGCAAAACCGCGTTTTCTTTTTTTTCTCTGTCGACTCCGCTGCGAGCGCAAGCAAACATTAGACTGTGCTGTTCCATCCTCGCTTCCCCAACTCCGTGCCTCGATGTTTTCCTGCCTGCTCTCGTCACTTATCACTCGCCACTCGCCGCTGCCTTTTTTCCCGCCCGCCGCCAATGTTATCTTCTCGCGTGCCCTTTTCTCACTCACTCCTCCTCTTTTTCGCCGCGCTCATCGCGCGACTGCTCAACGCCGTCACCGGCGGCGGTAGTTTCATCTCCTTCCCCGCGCTGCTTTTCACAGGCATGGTGCCCATCGCGGCCAACGCCACCAACACCGCCGCCCTTTTTCCCGGCACCGTCGCGAGCACCGTCGCCTACCGCAACGCCTTCACTCCGGAAGCGCGCCGCCTGCTCCCGCTGCTGCTTATCACCGGCATCACCGGCGGATTCCTGGGCGCGCGAATCCTGCTCAACACGCCGCAATCCACTTTCCTGCATCTGATTCCCTGGCTGCTCCTCGTCGCAACCTTGCTTTTTCTCGCCGGCCCGCGCATCAGCGCCTGGGTGCGCCGCCGCGCCGCGGCGGGAAAAACTTCCCGCCCGCTCACCATCGCCGGCTTTTTCTTCGAGCCGCTTAGTTCGATTTACACCGGCTATTTCGGCGCAGGCGTCGGCATCCTGGTCCTCTCGCTGCTCGCTCTGCTCGGCATGGAAGATATTCACGCAATGAACGGAGCAAAAGTCTCGCTCGTCAGCGTGGTGAACGGCGTCGCCATGGTCACCTTCATCTTCGCCAAGACGATTTTCTGGCCGCAAATCGTTCTGAGGATCGTAGCCAGCCTCATCGGCGGCTACGCCGGCGCCCACTACGCCCAAAAAATGAACCCCCAATACGTCCGCTGGATCGTAGTAGCCGTGGGCGTCTCCATGTCCGCCTGTTTCTTCATCCGCTACTGAATCGCGCTACAGCGCGATTCATCCTGAGATCCGACAGTGTCGGTTCGAAGGATTGTTCCCGCGGGTGGTGCCCTGCAAAGTCGAGCAGCTAATGTTCGACCGCGGCGAACTTGTGCCGTCACACTGCCATAGTACCCAACGCGATAAGTACCGCTCGGGTGCATTCGACTCTTGACGCTACAGAGGTTGGAACACCGCGAAGGTTCAGCTACGATCCTGCCAGTCATTCTCACCAGAGGTAACGAGTGTATGAAAGTTTTCCTCTCCCACAGCACGAAGGACAAAGAGTTCGTTCAAAGGCTCGCCGATGCGCTGATCGGAGCGGACTTCACGCCGTGGCTGTGTGAAGTTGATATCGAAAGGGGTGATAACTTCGTTGCTAAAATCGAACAAGGGCTTTCGCAGTGCGACGTCGCACTGGTGGTCTGCTCGCCTGATGCCGTGAAATCGGATTGGACGAAGGAAGAATGGACTTCGGTGCTTGCGCGACAAGTGGCGGAACAAAAGATTCGGCTTGGGATCGTTCTCTTGCGTGAATGCTATCTACCGGAGCTGCTGCGAACCGAGAACTACATTGATGCGCGGTCGGATCTACAAGCCGGCCTTCGCGAAACGGTGAAATGGCTGAAGCGGCGAGAACGCGTGCAACGCCATTCTGGATTGAAATAACCGATTTGCCTGCCTGACTATCGTCCTAAGGAGTTCGTTGGCCGCGGCGCCTACCTCGCGCGCCTGCGAGAGGTGTTGACCGCCGAGCCTGGCACGTTTCTCCTGCACGGCGAGCCGGGCACGGGCAAACCCACATTGGCATTGCATTTTGCGTGGGATGCTCAAAAAGACTTCGACGCGGTCATCTTCCAGACGTGCGGCAACCGCGGGCTCGACGAAATTACTGCTGAACTTGCGGACCGCCTGCCGATTGATGTGAAGGCGCAGCCGCCGGACGAAAAACGAAAACAGGCGATGCAGTGGCTGCGCGACCGACAGTCGCTGCTGGTGCTCGATGACGTCTGGGGTCGTGAGGCGAAACAGCTCGAGCCGGGTCCTCCGTGCTCGGTACTGTATACGTCTCGCCAACACTCTTTGCCATGGCTCGCCCCGGACGAAAGCCTTGAGGTGGAGAGCTTCGGTGAGGAGGAAGCCGTTCAGCTATTTCATGCTTACCTCGACGCTATGTTCCATGTAGACGAGGTAAACCGGCACCGCAAGGCGCTGCTTGAATTCGCGCACAAAGTCGAGATGCTTCCGATCGCCGTTGCCGCCGGCGCCAGCATTCTGCGGGAGAAATCCGCGAGCCGGCTGGATCGCAGCGCGCTAAAACTTCGGCTTCCGGATCTTAACGACGGAGTGCGAGACGTGCCGCAGCTTTTCCAGAAAGCCATTACGTCGCGGCCGCAGCGCGAACAGAAACTGCTGGCCGCTGCCGCGGTTTGCGTGCAGGAAGGATTCTGGTTGCCGCTAGCAGCGCAAATTGCCGAACTGAATGAAGAGGATGCAGATGAAGCCGCCAACAACCTGGTTAATGCCTCCCTGCTGCGGGTGCTCGACCGTGAGCGCCGGCGCTTCCAGTTGCACGCCTTGCTACGTGAGCAAGTGAGGTCCGGTTGCGGGCCGACGGAAATGGAGAACCGGAGGCAATATCACGCTGTCGCATTGGAACAATTGTTCGAAGACTGGGAGACACGCTGGCGCGAATGTCGCGAGTGCCTTGCGGAGATTATTCTCGCGGCCGAATTCCTTTGGGAACGAGGCGCAAAAGAGCGTCAGAGCCGGCTCAGTTATTGCGGTTACGCAGTAGCGCGGCGGACCGGTGAGTTGGATGAAGCCTTTCGCATTCTGAAGCAGGAAGAGTCCTTTCACGCTGGGCATCGTGACCGTCAAGCACTCGAAGTATTAGAGCGCAGCTACGGCAATCAGGCGCTGATTCTGAACACGTGGGGGCGGCTGGAGAAAGCGCTGGCCTTGCACAATAAGGAAGAAGCGATCTTCCCAGAGTTCGGCAACAAAGACGGCTTGCAGATCAGCTACGGCAATCAGGCGTTGATTCTGCAGTCGTGGCGACGGATGGATGAGGCGATGACGCTGCACAAGAACAAAGAAGCGATCTGTCTGGAGTTGGGAAACAAGAACAGTTTGCAGCTCGGCTACGGCAACCAGGCGTTGATTCTGAAGTCGTGGGGGCGGCTCGATAAGGCGATCGCGCTGCTCAAGAACCAAGAAGCGATGTGCCTGGAACTGGGAAACAAAGGCGGTTTGCAGGCTAGTTACGGCAATCAGGCGTTGATTCTGAGGAGGTGGGGGCGGCTGGACGAGGCGATGGAGCTGCATAAGAAAGAAGAAGCGATTTGTTTGGAGTTAGGCAACACGCACGGTTTGCAGCGCAGCTGCGGCAACCTGGCGTCGATTTTGCGGACGTGGGGACAGCCGGGGAAGGCGCTCGCGCTGCACAAGAAGCAAGAAGAGATTTGCCTGGAATTGGGCGAAATGCGCGACCTAGGACATTGCTCTTGGAGCTGGGGGTTGCTAGCGAACCACCAGGGCGACAGGCAAACCGAAAGGCAGAAACTCGAGCAAGCCCTCGCCATTTTTACCGATCTCAAAATGCCGCGCGAGCGAGACGCTGTCCACGCCGAATTGAACAAGTGCGAACCCTCCTCGTCTTCGTAAACCCATGCCAGTCGTTTGCATCTTGGTGAGATGCGTCCCCAGAAACGTCGACGAACTACACCCCATCTTTTCTATCGCTTAGCCTTGGCGGGCGGCCCACCCTTCCACACCACCCGAACGAACGCAGTGGAATTTCCGGGTGCCCCACTCTTCGCGCCTCTGTTTCACGCGAAGGGTGGGGATTTAGAGTCCCCACGATCGGCCAACACGGCAAAGTATAATCCGCCTTTTCTATCGCTTACCCTTGTAAGTATTTCTACGAATATTCAGCGGCCGACGAATGTGTTAGCGTGAGTCGGGGCGCTTTTCGGCGCTGCTGAGGACGCGACATGGAGACCGAGGCACGGGCGAGGGGTTTGGCTGGCTGGGCGCGCAGGTGTGCGCTTGGCGATAGCGTCTCCGGGCGCAGGGTCGCAGCAGCAAAGGTGCCGAGCGCTTCCACGCGAATGAGACGGCGCGCAGCGTGTACGCAGGCGCGCACTGCGCGAGCGCGCAACGCGCAATTCTAATCGGCTCCGCCGCGATTAAAAATCGCTGCAACTTGCTGAAAACAAAAGGCGGCGACCCATTTTAATCGATCATAAATCGCATGTTTTTCGCGCCGTTCAGGGCGGTTCGCGAGGTGGCCGCTACATCGTCAACGGCCATGCGGATGGCTGCTGCTTGCGCTGCGGGCTATTCGTATCTCAGCGCGACCATGGGGTCCACGCGCGAGGCGCGCCTCGCAGGAATGTAGCAGGCCGCAAGCGCGACGAGCGAGAACAGCGCGGCAACGGCGACGAAGGTGAACGGATCACCGGGCTTCACATTGGTGAGGATGGACGCAAGGGCGCGCGTGACCGCCGCCGCTGCAAGCAAGCCGAAAACCATTCCGAAAAATGTCAGCTTGAACCCCTGCCGCATCACCAGCCGCATCACTTCGGCGGGACTGGCGCCCAATGCCATGCGCACGCCAAGCTCATGGATGCGCTGTTGCACCGAATGAGCCATTACGCCGTAAATGCCCACCGCGCCAAGCAGCAATGCCAGTGCGCCGAAGAAGCCCACCAATTGCGCCAGGATCCGGTTCGGCGTGTTCCGTTCCGTGATCAAATCGTTCAGCGGACGCACCGCCGATATCGGCTGCTCGCTATCCACTGCCCAGATCGCATTGCGTATGCCGGCAGCGAGGCCCGGAGCTTCGCGCGGCGCGCGCACGACGATGGACATGTAGCGGTTGGGAAATTGCTCCGCCGAGACGTAAATCTGCCGCTGGGGCCGGTCGCTCATGCTGAATTTTTTCACGTCGTGCACCACACCCACGATAGTACACACGTCGGGCTTCTCGCCGATTTCCAGCTGCCGCCCGATCGGATTTTCCTGCGCGAACTGCTGGCGTGCCAAAGTTTCGTTGATCACCACCGCATTCGGTGCGCCGGCGCCGTCGGACGGCTCGATGCCCCGGCCTCGCAGCAGCGCAATCTGCATCGTCGAAAAATATCCCGGCGTAATCGCACTATAGTCCGCGCCAATTGCTTCGCCGGGCAGCGCCGCAGGACGCCCCACCACGTGAATCGTATAGGTCTGGCTGGATTCGCCGAAGGGTATGTACTCGCTGGCGTCAACGGAAGTCACTTCAGGAAGCGCGCGCACGCCGGAAATAGCCCGCTCGTAGAAATTTCGAATCTGGGCATCCGAAACGTATTTGGATGGAGGGATGACCAGCTCCGCCGTTGTCACATTCTGCGGGTTGAACCCCAGGTCGCCGTACGTCGCGCGCGCGAAATCTTTCACCATCAAAGCCGTGGAGATCAGCACCACGATCGCCACCGCAACTTCGCTCGCCACCAGTATCCGCCGCAGACGCGCGCCGCGCCGGCTGCCCGATAATTGTCCCGCGGCTTCTTTCAGATAGCGATTCACGTCAACGCCGGAATTTTCAAACGCGGGTGCGAGCCCGAAGACTGCGCCGCAAAGCAATGCGATGCCGAACGTATACGCAAACGTCGTGACGTCCAGGCTGGCGTGGCCGTAATTGACCAGGTAACCGCGAATGCGGCTGGGAATGGAATCTTCGATCCAGTGCACGCCCCACACGCCGAAGAACGCTCCAGCGAAGCCGCCCGCGGTGAACAGCAGCAGCGATTCCGTGAACAGCTGGCGAACAAGTCGGGCGCGAGACGCCCCCAAGGCGCCGCGGACGGCGAATTCCTTGGTGCGTCGGCTGGCGCGCGCCAGCATCAGATTGGCGACGTTGGCGCACGCGATCAAGAGCACCAGGGCGACAATCCAGAAACAAATCATGACCTGCTGCAGGCCTTCGTTCTTGCCGATTTCGAAGGCCATGGCGCTAAGCAGCGAGGTTTGATTCGTATTTGTCTGCGGATAGAGTTTCTCGAGGCGCGACGCAATGGCAGCCAGTTCTGCGGCGGCCTGCTCCTGGGTCACGTCCGGCTTCAAGCGTCCGAACGCTGAGAACCAGGAAGTGACGCGATCGGCGCGTTGTGTATCATCGAAAGCGAGTGGCGACCAGATGTTGGCCACGCCCATAAGCGGAAACTGGAAATCCGCTGGCATCACGCCGACCACGGTGTAGGTCTCGCCTTGCAGCGCGATTTTGCGGCCGACGATATTCGGATCCGCTGCAAAGCGGCTCTCCCACAGGCCGCGACTCAAAATCGCCACGTGGCTGGACGCCGGCTGCGATTCCTGCTCGATGAACGCGCGACCCAGCATGGGCTGGGCGCCGAGAGTCTGAAAGAAATTCCAACTGACCAGTCCGCCGATTACGCGGTCCGGGGGCCCATCGCTGGTGAGATTGAAAGACCACTGTGTCCAGCCGGCGAGCTGCGCGAAGGAAGTGTTCTGCTGCTGATAATCCAGAAAATCGGCGGTTGAAGCGACGCCGCTGCTGGTCCAGCCCTTCTTTGTATCGTGGGACAGCAGAACCATCAGGCAGTTGGCTTGCGGATAAGGAAGCGGGTGAATCAGCCACGCATTGACGTAACTGAAGATGGCGGTATTGACGCCAATGCCGAGAGCCAGCGTCAAAATCGCAATCGCCGTAAATCCGGGCGATTTCGCCAACATTCGCAGCCCGTAGCGCAAGTCCTGCCAGAGTGTTTGCATCGGTTTTGCCTGCGGAATCAGCTAAACGGAAGGCAAGCCTCCTGCCGAACTTGCGCTTCGTTAAGTTGAGGAGCCGTTTAAGCTTAGCAGCGTATCAACGGGCAGGTCAGATTCGCAATTGTCCACTTACGGAATTAATGTGTTGCGGAATCGCACAGCAATTCGCGGTTGGATTCACGTCCGTGGCGAATTCGCGAACGGCGTCGGCGCCGGCAGGCGTCGTCTGTCTAATCGTGCCGCACCCAATTACTCTGCGGCGTCGGCGGATGCAGTAACGTCTGCATCACCACGCAATACTGCTCGGTTTTCTCGCGCAGGACGCTGATTTGTTCCGCAGTGGCGCCAGGCGCAGCAATGTCAAAGTTCACACGAATGTTTTCGAAGCCCACCGGCACTTCTTTCGATATACCGAGCGTCCCGCGGAGATCCAAATCCCCTTCCACCGTCACCTCGATGCGCTCGGTGGGAATGCTCATGGCCGCGGCCACCATCTGGCAAGTGATTTGCGCGCAAGCGGCGAGCGCGCCGAGCAGCAGGTCGCCGGAACAGGCGCCGGCCCCCGCTCCACCTACGCCCTTGTGCGCTTCGGCTTGGTGGATAGCGCGCCCGATATCCACAGAGCAAGCAATCGGCGCGCCAGTCTGCGCGCCTTTCGCGCGAATGGTGATGCGCGATGCGTTGGGATCCGCGCGGTACTGCTCCTTCAGCGGTTTTTGCAGCGAGCGAAGATCCATGATTCCCTCTTTTCTTCCGTAAGTTTCGCGCACACCAGGCGCAGCTTCCGGTTCAACTGGGGTCCGACATTCTTGAAGCGGCTCTACGCGCATGCTAGCATGAGTAAGCATCCGGAGAATGCACATGCCCAAGTACGTGATCGAACGCGAAGTTCCAGGAGCCGGAGAGTTGACCGACGCGCAGTTGCGGGAAATGTCGCAAACGTCGGTCGGCGCGTTAAGGTCCATCGGCGCGCAGATTCAGTGGCTGCACAGTTACGTCACCGGTAACAAAGTGTACTGCGTGTACCTCGCTCCAGACGAAGCGACGGTCCAAGAACACGCCAAGCGCGCTGGGCTTCCCTGCAATCGCGTCTCGGCAGTGCGTCGGCTGATTGATCCGTCAACCGCGGAGTAAGGCTCGCCAAATCGTTACACCGCAATCCGTCCGCCTTCACGATCCGCGTCGGCCCGCCCGCGAGCGCTAACCCGCCTGCGACGTGGCCTCCGGCGCAAGCACTTCTTCGATCGCGCGGTCCAGCGGCATGTCCCACCCTTCCAGCCACGCGGTTGCGGTGTTGGAAAGCGCCTGCCGGCTCGGCTCCAGAATCGTTTCCAGTTTCACCTGTTCGGCAACCGTAAGCGGAGCACCAATATTCTGGCGCAACGCGGCTGCCGTGCCCGCCAGGCGCAGCGAACGCGCGGCCTGCTTTTCCACCGCCGCTGAGCACGCGCAGCATTCCAGCAGGCGCGCCATGCCGCGCTTGTGTTCCAGCTGCCGAAAAATCTTCAGGCTTTCACGAAAGAGAACCAGAGCCGCGGAACAATTCTGTTCCTCGCGCGCCAGCGTGCCCAGATCAGCCAGCGTCCCGGCAATTCCCCAGGGGTCATCCAGCTCGCGGAAAATTGCCAGGGCTTGTTCGAACAACGCGCGCGCTGCCGCGGAGTCGCCCTGATCGCGCGCGATATCTCCCTCATTGTTCAGCGACCAGGCGGCGCCAGTGCGATCGCCCAGTCCTTCAAAGATCGCACGACACTCCCCACAAAGTGATCGCGCCAGGTCATACTCACCCTGCATCTTCAGGACGCTGGCGAGATTGCTCAGCGCCCGCGCGATGGCCTGCAGATCGCCCAGTTCCCTCCACAGCGTGAGGCTCTCCTGAAACAAGGAATGCGCCAGTGCCACGTTTCCCTGGTCGCGAGCAAGAATGGCGCGCGCATTCACGGTGACGGCGACGCCCTGCGTGTCTCCCAACTGACGCCCGATTTCCAGACTCTCCATCATCAGCGCATCAGCCGCGGCGAAATCTCCCTGCGCAGCGGCCAGCACGCCCGCGGAAAAAACAGCACGCGCACGAGCCTTGGTAGGAGCAGCGGCCGCCGCGATCTGCAGCACCTTTGCCAGCATGTCGCGCCCTTCGGCCAGATACTCACGCGACTCCCAGAAACGAAACAGCGCGGTGCCCAGGCGCAGGCCCCAGTCCGCGTCGCCGATTTCGGTGAGCCACTCGAGACCGGCGCGAAAATTGTCATGTTCCAGCTCGATGCGTCCGCGCCCCTCCGCATCTTCCATACTGGGCGCGCCACTCTGCGCCGCCGCTGCTTCTTCGGCCAGCACCAGGCAGTAGGCCGCGTGTGCGCGCTTCGTCGCGGCATCCTCGCCGCTGGCCTCCAATTTTCCCCGCGCATATTCGCGAATGGTTTCCAGCGTCACGAAGCGCGGCTCACCGTTGGCTTGCTCGAATTGTTGCAGCAAACTTTTATCCACCATGGAGGACATGCCGTCGAGCAGGTCGAGTTCCAGGTCGCTCTTGGTATCGCACACGGCTTCCACGCCTTCCAGAGTGCAGCCGCCGACGAACACTGACAGCCTGCGAAAAAGCTTTTGCTCGGCGGAGCTCAGCAGGTCGTGGCTCCAATCGAACGCAGCGCGCAGGGTCTGCTGCCGCTGCGGCAAATCGCGCGCGCCGCCGGTGAGCAATTGCAAGCGGCTGGCTAGGCGTGTGCGCATAGCAGACGGCGAAAGAACTTTCACCCGGGCGGCGGCGAGTTCGATGGCGAGCGGCAGGCCATCCAGGCGCGAACAAATTTCGATCACCGCCGAAGCGTTCTGCTGGTTCAATTCAAAATCGGGCTTGGCGGCGACGGCGCGTTGCACGAACAGCGCAACCGCCGGGAATTGTGATAGCGCGTCCAGCGAAGTTTTCGCCTGCGCATCCGGCACACCCAGCACCGGCACGGGAAATTCGCGTTCGCCGTAAACGTGCAGCGCCGCGCGGCTGGTGACCAGGATTTTAAGATTCGGTGCGGTGGCCAGCAAGTCCGCAACGAGCGGCGCGGCTGGCATCAGGTGCTCGAAATTATCCAGCAGAAACAGCACCGGCGCGCGTGACACATCCTGGAAATATTTCTTGAGAAGTTCCAGCGGCGACTGGCCCCCGGCTTCGCGGATACCTAATGTCTGCACGATTACGGAAGTAACCAGCGCGGGATCGCGCAGCGGCGAAAGCGGCACAAAATGAATTCCACCGGGAAAGTTTTCCAGCAGCCCGCTGCCGATTTCCACCGCCAGACGCGTCTTGCCAATTCCGCCTATACCCGTGACGGTGACCAGGCGTACGTCTTTCGAGAGTAGCAATTCTTTGGCGGCTGAAATTTCCTTTTCGCGCCCGACGAACGCCGTGCGCTGCACGGGGATATTAGTAGCGCGAGTCTCCGATTGCCTTGTGGGTTTTTCCGAAAAGCGATCGCGTATGGCCGCGAGTTCGCGCGCGAGGTCACGCGTGGACCCATAACGCTTGTCGCGATCTTTCGCCAGGCACCGCTCGATGGCCCAACACAGCGGTGCCGGCGCGTCGGGATTCTGCACGGCGATGGGCTCGGCCTGTTCGCGCATGATGGCCACCAAAATCTCGGCCGCGGTGTTTCTGGGAAACGCGCGCTTTCCCGAGACCATTTCGTAGAGCACCAGGCCGAACGAAAACTGATCGGAGCGAAAGTCGAAGGGACCGCCGCTGGCTTGCTCCGGAGACATGTATTGCACCGTGCCCACGACGACTCCGGGTTGCGTGTGCCACCCCGAGAGCTCGCGGGTTTCCTGGTGATCCGCGGCCCGCGTTGCGACCTTGGCCAGCCCGAAATCGAGAATCTTCACGAATCCGTCGCTGGAAATCATCAGGTTGTCGGGCTTCAGGTCGCGGTGCGCGATGCCCGCTTCGTGCGCCTTGGCCAGCCCCTCGGCAACTTGCGTGGCGATTTCGATGGCCTTGCGTATCGGCACCGGGCCGGCCGCCAGCAGTTGGCGCAGCGTCTGGCCTTCGATTAATTCCATCGCGATGTAGTGAGTGGAACCGTCGTGCGCGAGTTCGTAGATGGTAACGATGTTGGGGTGATTCAGCGCGGAGGCCGAGCGCGCTTCGCGATCGAAGCGATGCAAATGATCAGCGTCCGCCGACAATTCGGCGGGCAGAATTTTGATCGCTACGGTTCGATCCAGGCGCGGGTCGCGGGCGCGATACACCTCCCCCATACCGCCGGCACCCAGCAGCGTTCCGATTTCGTACGGTCCTAGATGCGAGCCTGGACGGAGGGCCATAGATTAACCGGGATTATACCCCGACCCGAGGCCCTCGCGAGCGCGCGAATCACTTGGAACTGAGGACGAAGGTGTTGCCGTCAACGTCCTTGAACGCCGCGGCCGTGCCCCACTCTTCGCGCTTCGGCTCCATGATGAATTGCACACCCTTACTCTTCAACTCGCGCGCCGTGGCTTCCACGTCGTCCGCCCAGAACGTGATGTTCATCTGACTACCGGGCTTAAGACTGTCGCCAAATTTGAAAAGAACGACGCGCGTGTCTGCACCGGGAATGCCGAGCTCGATCCAACGCTGCTCCTCGCTGAACGGCTGGTCGGTCAGCACGCGAAAGCCAAGTTTTTCGGTGTAGAACGCGAGAGCGCGATCCTGATTGGTGACGGGGATGCTGGCGAACTTGACGCCTCTGATCATGGTGCCTCCACGGTTCGATGATGGCGAAATCTTCACGGCCCGTGCCGGATGCAGGGCGGAAACACGCTCCCGGTTCGTGATTCTGCGCAAGCTGCTTCCTGATTGCAATGGCCTATGACTTTAAATAGTATAGTGACTATGCTCCATGTGGAGATTGATGACTACGTCCTAGACGTGCGGCTCCCGGACCTCACCGGACACGATCATTCGCCAGCGGCCTTTCTCACTTATGTGGTCCTGTAGACTCGGCTCTACAGATCTGAGGCGCGGAGCGTGACAGTGAGCCTCCAGCAGTTGGCGGAGCTGACGGGTTTGTCCAAATCAGCCGTGCAAGGCGCCATCCGCCTCCTCAAACGCCACTCCTTGATCAGGATTACGAAGGGGTCTGCGACGGCGGTACCGGAATATGAGTTGATCCGCCACTGGGTCCGCAGACGAGCAAAGAAACAGCCGGCCGGCTAGCGTATCCGGTGCTTGCGCAAATTCGCCGATCGCGAATCACCACTCACTAATCACCAATCACTTGTCGTCGTCCGCGTTCAGTTCGGAATCGCTTTGGCTTCGGGAGGCGGCGTTACCACCGTGGCGTTCCAGCGGGAAAGCGTGTACGTGTAATTCAGATCGTGCTCGTGAGAACGGACCAGGCGCGGAAGATGATCGGTATCCGCGATGCACGCCGCATAGTGCGGCTTCGCGCCTTTCGCCGGAGCTACTTCCCACCACACGCAAGAAACATTGTCGTAATTGTCCGGCTTGCCCCGGCGAATCTCGCCTGTCGCGTGCACCGCGTCCAGGTCGCCGTAGAATACGCCATCCCAAATCATGAATGGCCCGCGGCCGCACTCTGGAAAGGGATTCAGATTGGCCGGATGACTGATCCAGACGGCCACGCCTTCGGTCTTGTTGAAATACGTTCCGTCGAGCCAGATTTCGCGCACCGAGGTGTTGTGCATTTCGTGAAGAATGCCGACGCGTTCCATGCGCCCGGGGCAGTCCACTTTGGAAAGCTCGATGATCATCGGCTGGCCGGTAGGATTTTGCACCAGGACGTCAGACTGCCAGCTGGTCGCCTCGCGGATGGCTTCCTGCGAGCGCTGCAATTCCAAGTAGCCGGGATCGGGCGGTTTCGAACACGCGCACAAGCACGCGGCAACAATGAGCAGCAGAATAAAACGAGCACGATAGTGCGACATTGAGGCACATCGTAGAACGAGAAAGCCAGCGCATGCCGCCAAGTTTAGGCGATGTCCTTGAATGGTTACGGGCGATGCAGCGTCGTCGAATTAAATGGTAATATTTGGTTTGGCACTCGAGGTACTCAAAATGACCGACCGAAAACCCCCATTCGCCAGCGTCGAAGAGGCGCTGGAAGATATACGCGCCGGGCGCATGATCGTCCTGGTGGACGATGAAGACCGCGAGAACGAAGGCGACCTGGCCATGGCCGCCGAAAAAGTGACGCCGGAAGCGATCAACTTCATGGCGAAATTTGGCCGCGGCCTGATTTGCCTGGCGATGACGGAGCAACGCTGCGACGCGCTGGCCCTCGCGCCCATCACGCCGCGCAACACTTCGATGTTCGGCACTCCTTTTTGCGAGCCGATTGACGCTCGGCGCGGCACCACCACGGGCACCAGCGCTGCGGATCGCGCCACTACGATCCTTGCGGCCACCAGCCCCGACACCCATCCCGAAGATCTCGCGCGGCCCGGCCATGTTTACACTTTGCGCGCGCGCAATGGCGGCGTGCTGGTGCGCGCAGGACAGACGGAAGCTTCCGTGGACCTGGCGCGCCTGGCGGGCCTGGACCATTCCGGCGTGATCTGCGAAATCATGAACGATGACGGCACCATGGCGCGCATTCCGCAGCTCGTGGAATTTTGCCGCCTGCATTCCATGAAATTATTGACAGTAGCGGACCTGATTCGCTATCGCATGCAGCACGAACGGCACGTACGGCGCATCGCCGAATCCGTGCTGCCCACGCGGCATGGAAATTTCCGCATGATTGCGTATTCGAACGACGCGGATCACGAGCTGCACGTAGCGCTGGTGCGCGGCGAGTTGGCTGACGTTGCGAAGTCCGGCCCCCCGCTGGTGCGCGTCCATTCGCACTGCCTCACCGGCGACGTTTTCGGCTCGACCGCCTGCGATTGCCACGCGATTATCGAGCGCTCGCTCGCGGCGATTGCCAAGGAAGATCGCGGCGTGTTCGTCTATCTGCATCACACCGGGCGCGGATTCCAGATTGACTCGCCGCGCGAAGCGGAAAACGGCGAGCTGCCGCGCATTCGTTTTCACGCGCGCGAGGAAGTGGAGCATGATTTGGGGCGGCAGCGCTTGGTGCAGCGCGAAAGCGGCATCGGCGCGCAAATATTGATTGATCTGGGACTGCGGCGGATTCGAGTGCTGACCAATCATCCGCGCAAAGTCGTCGCGCTGGAAGGCTACGGCCTGGAAATTGCCGAGCAAGTGCCGCTGGCGATTGACGCGCCGAAATCCAGCCACCAGAATTCGTAACGCGCGGTACAAGCGTTCGTCAGCGAATTTTCTTCAGCGTTTCTCCGTCAACGGTTCTCTCTCAGCGGCTCGCCGTTACTTGGCGTAGTTACTTGCCAAAGATCAGCACCACGAACGTACCGGGAACCGCCATCATGCGCGGCCGCGGGTTTTCGTTCGCGGCTGGCGGCGCCGGCGCGAAGTCGGCAGTTACCAGATAGACCTCGTGCGATTTCGGATCCAGCGCCATGGTGCGCGCGCCGCGCTGCGTCGCCACATTTTCCACCACTGAAAATTTGTCCGGCGCGTCTTCGTGCACTACCGTTAGCGTCCCGCTCTGCCCGTTCGACGCAAACGCAAATCCCGTGCCGCCATCGAACGCGTTCGCGTCCACGCCTTCGCCGATCGCGGGCGTGGCAATCACTTTTCCGGAATCCGCGTCCACCACCGCCATCATTTGATTGTGGCAACCCGCGAACAGCCGGCGATGCGCGACGTCCATCGCGAGACCTGACGGCTCCTGGCACGGCGCGAGCGGCCACTGCGCGGTCACTTTCAGATTCTGCGTGTCAATCTGCAGCTCTTCGCTTTTGTCCTCGATGTTCACGTACACATGCCCGGCGCCGTCCGCCACTGCAAATTCTGGCTTGCCGGTTACCGGGACCGTTCCCAGCACGTTGCCGCTGGCGGCATCAATCGCAGTGACATTGTTGCTCTGGCCATTCATGGTGAAAACGCGCTTCGATGCCGGGTCGTAAACGATTGCGTCGGGATTCATGCCGGCCTTCGCGCCGCCGATTACTTGCAGTGATTGCAGATCGAAAATGGTGACCGTGCCGGCGCGCCCGTTGGAGGTGAAGCCGCGGTCGAATTCCGGCACCAAGGCGATGCCGTGCACGCCGTCGGTGTTGGGAATTTCACCGGCAACGGTGCCTGTGTCCACGTTGAGCACGACGACTTTTGTGGCGCGCGAAATGAACAGGCGGCGCGTGGCGGAATCGAAGGCGAGATAATCCCAGCCGCCCTCCCCGCCGAGCGGGATTTTCTTCAATTGATGATAGCCGGATGCTGGCGCGATCGCGGAAGCGTATGCGCCGTTCGTCGCGGATTTCATGGGGGTGCTCGCAGCGAGCGTTGCGAGGATCAGCGTCAGCGCGGCAGTGACCGAGGCGCAAATATTTCTGGTTAGCATGGACGTCTCCGAATATTAATTCTCTTTTGCTGGCGGGGCGGAACGCAAGCGCACAAATTTAACACAGATTGTACCGAGGGAGACCGGAGCGCGCAGCAAGAAACCAGCATTCACTGTGGCTGCGGGGGTTTGTGTGGCGGCGGTGGTGGTGGCAGTGGCGTGACCTTCAAGCACGGGCGCATCTTATCGAGTTTGCGCTGGCCGATTCCTTTGATTGCCAGCAGATCCTCGACGCGCCGGAATCGGCCGCTCTTATGCCGGAAATCCACGATGGCCTGGGCAGTCTTGGGACCGATGCCGGGAACTTGCTCCAGCTCCTTCACGTTTGCGACGTTCAGATCCAGCGGATGCGCCGGAGGCGTCTTTTGCGCCATCGCCGCGAGCGAACAGACCGCAAGAAGAATGGCGGCAGTCGCGGCGCGCTTCAACGCTCTCATCGCGCGCCCGTTTCTGTTTGATCGGCGTGGAATCGTCTGTCGCGCATCTGTCGCTGGGCCGGTTTGCGCTTCCCATCCATACTTAATTACCCTGCTGATTCCCCTGCGCGTCGTACTCCGTGACTTCGCCGAAAAGCGCGGCTTGTCCCGCGATTTCCGCGCGGTCACCCACCAGCACGATTTGCGAGTTGGCGGAATCGAAGTGGCGGCGCGCGGCCACCAGAATATCGTCGGCCGTGAGTGCGTGAATTTTCTGGCGATACGTTTCCAGATGGTCCTCGGGCAAATGGTCCAGATAAATCGTGGAGATCTGGCCCAGCAGGCCATCCTGCGTCGCGACGCCCAGCGAAAAAACGCCGGTCAGGTAGCTGCGCGCGCTTTCCAGTTCTTCTGCAGTGACGGGGAGCGAGCGCATGCGGTCCATCTCATAA
>Ga0209655_10000365_pt1 | contig 17037 bp, 9 predicted proteins | sample BogFormECP03_OM2_FD_188236 | JGI IMG/M metagenome (GOLD analysis project Ga0209655, IMG submission 188236) | Bog forest soil microbial communities from Calvert Island, British Columbia, Canada - ECP03_OM2 (SPAdes) (version 2) | ecosystem: Environmental > Aquatic > Freshwater > Wetlands > Bog ...
CGTGCTCTCCTATCTCGTCACGCAGCGCACCCGCGAAATCGGCCTGCGCATGGCGCTCGGCGCGCAACCGCAAGAAGTTCTCCGCGTAATCGTAGGCCACGGCCTGCGCCTCGTCCTCGCCGGTCTGTGCATCGGCGTTGCAGCCGCGCTCGTAGTGACGCGCTGGATGTCCAGTGTCCTGTTCGACGTGAAACCCACTGATCCGCTGACGTTCGCAATCGTGGCCGTACTGCTAACCGCGGTCGCGTTCCTGGCGTCATACATCCCGGCCCGCCGCGCCATGCGCGTGGATCCCATGGTCGCGCTGCGTTACGAGTAAATGCTACGAATGAACGTCACGCATAAAAATGAAAGGAATCTAAAATGTCCTCGATGTTTCAAGACCTGAAATTCGCCGTCCGCATGCTCCTGAAATCCCCGGGCTTCACCCTCATCGCAATCCTCACGCTCGCGCTCGGCATCGGCGCCAATACCGCAATCTTCAGCGTCGTCAACGCGGTCCTGCTCCGCCCGCTCCCGTTCAAAAACTCCGCGCAGCTCGTCGTCCTACGCGAAACCCACAAGAGCGTCGGCAACGTTTCCGTTTCCTACCCCGATTTTCTCGACTGGCGCCAGCAGGCCCATTCCTTTTCCGCGATGGCCGGGATTGAATATCGCGGCTTCAATCTTTCCGGTGCCGCGCAGCCCGAAAATATCGGAGGCTACGTTGTGTCTCCAAACTTACTCACGCTCCTCGGCGTTCACCCCGTTCTCGGCCGCGATTTTCTTCCTTCTGAAGAAAATCAGGGAACTGCTCCTGTCATCCTCCTCAGCTATCAGCTCTGGCAATCGCACCTCGGCGCCGATCCCGCAGTTCTCGGCCGCTCCATCAGCCTCGACGGCCGCAGCTTCTCAATCGTCGGCATTCTTCCGCCCACATTCCGTTTCCTCGATCGCTCCGACGCCCTAGTCCCCTTCGGCGTCTTCGCTGACGAACTAGCCGAACGCGGCGAGCGTGATGGTATGGACGTAGTCGGCCGCCTCTCCCCCGGCGTGCCGCTTTCCCAAGCCGCGGTGGAAATGAATACAATTACAGCTCGCCTCGCCGAACAATACCCGCAATCCAATTACGGTTTCGGCGCTCACCTCGCTTCCTTCCGCGAAGCCTTCTCAGGAGACACACGCCTGGCCGTCCTCGTGCTCTTCGGCGCAGTGGTGTTCGTTCTGCTGATCGCCTGCGTCAACGTCGCCAATCTGTTCCTCGTACGCGGCGCCGCGCGCGCCCGCGAAATCGCTCTGCGCCTGGTATTCGGCGCCAGCCGCGGCCGCGTCGTTCGCCAGATGTTGACCGAATCGCTCCTGCTCGCATTTTGTGGCGGCGTCCTCGGCATCATTCTCGGAGCCTGGGGAATCTCGGCCCTCGGATATTTGCTGCCCACTGATTCACTCCAGACGATGGGCTTGCGCATGGACCTCAGCGTCTTCCTTTTCGCTGCGTCTATCGTCGTTCTCGTGGCCTTTGCCTTCGGACTCATCCCCGCACTCCACGCCACCCGCCCGGACTTGCACGAAACCCTGAAAGAAGGTGGACGCAGCGCCACTTCCACCTCCGCTCAGCATCGTCTGCGCGGCGCGCTCGCCATCGCCGAAACCGCTTTGGCCCTCGTCCTCTTGGTAGGCGCCGGACTGATGCTCAAGAGCCTCTACCATCTGATTCAAGTCAGCCCCGGCTTCGAGCCCGCCCGCGTCCTCACCATGGAAATGGATTTGCGCACCGACCAGTATTCCAAAGATCCGGCCATCCTGAATTTCTGGCAACAAGTCCTCGACCGCGTCCGCCAAATTCCCGGCGTCGAATCCGCCGCCGTCGGCACGGTCGTCCCTCTCACCGGCAATCACAGCCGCTCAGACGTCACCATCGAAGGCTTGCCCACTCCCGGCCCAGGAGAATTCCCGCATCCCGATTACCACATCATCAGCTCCACCTACATCACCGCTATGGGCATTCCTCTTCTACGCGGACGCACCTTCACTGATTCCGACAACGAAACCGCTCCCTCAGTCGCCCTCGTCAACGCCACCATGGCGCGCCGCTTCTGGACCAACGGCGATCCCATCGGCAAGCGCATTCTGCGCGGCCATCCGGGCGACGACGAAAAATGGGTCACCATCGTCGGCGTCGTCGCGGACACCAAACTCTACGGCCTGGACAATCCCGCGCGACTGGAAGTTTATTATCCATACCGCCAGCAACCCAATAGCGATATGAGCCTCGTAGTCCGCTCCGCCGTCGATCCCTCGAGCTTCACCGCCTCCATCCGCGCGGCCGTCGCTGCAATTGATAAAGACCAGCCCATCTTCGCCATCCACACCATGCAGGAACTCCTGGACGATTCCATTTCCACGCGCCGCCTCACCCTCGTGCTCCTCGGAATCTTCAGCGCACTTGCGTTGATCCTCGCCGCCATCGGAATCTACGGTGTCATGGCTTACAGCGTCGCGCTGCGCACCCAGGAAATCGGCATTCGCATGGCGCTAGGCGCGCAACAAAGGGACGTCCTGCGCCTCGTTCTCGGCGAAGGCGCGCGCATCGCATTTTTCGGCGTAGCCATCGGCCTGGCAGCCGCTGGCGCGCTAGCCCGCTTGCTGTCCAGCCTCCTCTTCTCCGTGAGCGCGAGCGACCCGGTAACCTTCGCCGCCGTAGCCGTACTCCTCGCAACCGTCGCGCTGCTGGCGTGTTACATCCCAGCCCGCCGCGCCCTCCGCGTTGACCCCATCATCGCCCTGCGCTACGAGTAATCGTCAGCCCGCGACGCCTGCAGTTCGCAACACCCGCCGTTCATAGCGCCTGCCTGTCTGCCAGTACGCAGACTTTTCGCCACCTAGCTGCAGCCAGTTTTGCCGTTGAATTCGTAGCGGCCAGCTTTAGCTGGGCGCAGTTGACGTTCGTTTTGTAGCGGCCGCCTGCTTTTTCAGGCGGGCGCCTTTGACTTGGTCTTGCGCGCCGACATTGTCCGTCTGCGCACCATCCCTGTCCCACAATCGCGCAGCGCATTCCGGCCCGTTATCGGCGATGCTTCCAAGTTCTTGATCCACTGAGGCCTAGAACTTCCTGCGTTCGGCATCTGGCGTGCCCCCGTTTTCATGGAATAGTTTGCATACCCGCACGAAAGGCGCGCCATGGAAACCCTGCTCCAAGATGTCCGCTTCGCCCTCCGCACCTTCCTTCGAAATCCGGGCTTCGCCTTCATCGCCATCCTCACGCTCGCTCTGGGCATCGGCGCCAATACCGCCATTTTCACGATCGTGGACTCGGTCTTACTGCGCACACTGCCGGTAGCGCACCCGCGCCAGCTTGTCCTGCTCACCAATCCCGATTACCACGGCATGAGCAACGGCAGCGAGAGCGGCGAGCGCAATTTGCTCGCGTATTCCGAATTCGAATATCTGCGCGACCACAATGAAGTCTTCTCCGGCATCTTCGCCGCGGACAGCTCGCTTGCCGAACTTCCCGTGACGATCACGAATTCATTCGATCCCACAAGTGCGGGAGGCACCGCGAATCCACGCGCGCCCACCGTGCGAGACTCAGCACGCGTCCACCTCGTCTCCGGCGAATACTTTCATACCCTTGGCGTCCAACCCGTTCTCGGCCGCCCGTTCGGCCTCGAAGTCGATCGTGTGCGCGACGCGTCTCCCGTCGCCGTGATCAGCCACGGATTCTGGAGTCGCCGCTTCAACCTCGATCCCCTAGTCCTCTCCCGCAAGATCGAAATCAATAAGACTTCCTTTGAAATCATCGGCGTCGCTCCGGCCGGATTCTTCGGCGAATCCGTCGGCGAATCTCCAGACATTTGGATTCCCATGACCATGCAGCCCGCCGTCTATCCCGGCTCTGATCTCCTCACCGCATTCCCCGATAAAAACATTGATCAGCACATCTGGCTGCAAGTGATCGCGCGCCTGAAGCCCAGCGTCACACTCGCCCAAGCCAACGCCGAAATCAACGTTGTGTTTCAGCGCTACGTCGCCTCTTCCGCCGCGGCCGCCAAGCTTTCCCCCGACGAAATGAGGGAATACTCCGACCAGCAAATCAAGCTGCAACAGGGCGCGCGCGGCACCTCCACGGTTCATGGCGAGTTCGCCGAACCGCTGAAACTTCTCATGGCCCTGGTCGCGCTCGTCCTGCTGATCGCCTGCGCCAATCTCGCGAATCTGCTTCTCGCACGCGGCGCTGCTCGCCAGCGGGAGTTTGCGGTGCGCCTTTCCATCGGCGCCGCGCGCTCACGACTCATCCGCCAGTTGCTCACGGAAAGTTTCCTGCTCGCGTTTTTCGGCGCTGTGGCCGGACTGTTTGTCGCGCAGTGGGCCGATGCGTTGCTGTTGCGCATGGTTTCCGGCACCGGGCCGGAAACGATTCAGCTTTCGCTGCGTCCCGACGCACGTATTCTCGCGTTCACCTTCGGCATGGCCGCGTTCACCGCCCTTCTCTTCGGACTAATTCCCGCGCTGCGCGCCACGCGCATTGATCTCTCCCCGGTTCTGAAGTCCGGTGTTTCTGGCGCCACCACGGAAGCGTTCCACCGCCGATTTCCCGCGGCTAAAATCCTGGTCGTCGCGCAAGTCGCCGTCTCGCTCGTCCTTCTCGTCGCCGCGGGATTGTTCGTGCACAGCCTGCAGCGCCTCAGCCAGGTGAAATTGGGGTTCAACTCCACGCGACTCATTCTTTTCCGCGTCAGTCCCTTGCCTGCCGGCTACAAAGACGCCGCCATTCCGCTGCTCTATCAGAATCTGCTCGATAAATTCAAAGCCGTTCCCGGCGTTTCCGGCGCATCTCTTTCGGTTGACGGCCTTTTCAGCGGCACCGAATCGGGCGATCCCATTGCTGTCGAGGGCTACGTTCCCAAACCCGGAGAAGAGATGGACTCGCGCATGGACCACGTGGGCCCCGATTATTTCTCCGTCGTCGGCATGCCCCTCCTACGTGGACGCGGCATTTTGGCGCAGGATAGCGCGCCGCCAGGAGCCAAAGCCCCGCGCGTGGCCGTGATCAACGAGACCTTCGCCAAGCATTTTTTTCCGAACACCAATCCCGTCGGCAAGCGCGTGCGCGACACCTATCCCGGTAGCACCGAGGATGCCGAAGTCGTCGGCGTGGTGGCCGACGCCAAGTACAGAAACCTGCGCGAAGAAACGCCTCCGCGCCTTTACGCGCCCATCCTCAATCCGCTGTGGCCCAGCACTGCGACATACTATGAAATTCGCATCGCGGGCGACACCGCCAGCGTCTCCAGCGCGCTCCGTGCGGTAGTCCACGACACCAACCCCGCGATTCCGGAAATTGAAATCCATACCTTGCCCGATCTGGTAGTGAAGTCGCTGCACACTGATTATTTCATCGCTCGCCTCGCCTCCGCGTTCGGCGTGCTAGCCATCGTGCTCGCAGGTGTCGGCCTCTACGGCATCATGGCGTTCACGGTAGCGCGCCGCACCCGCGACATCGGCATCCGCATGACGCTCGGCGCCAGTCGCTCGACGATCCTCCGCCAGGTCCTGCGCGAAACGCTGACGCTCATGCTAATCGGCATCGCCGTCGGCGTTCCGATAGCCCTGGCCGGTACACGCCTCATTCGCAGCATGCTCTTCGGCCTAGGCGCCGCCGATCCGATCGCGCTGGCAGCCGCATGCACAATCTTGGCCGCCATAGCCGCTGCAGCCAGCTACATTCCAGCCCGCCGCGCCTCCCAGGTAGATCCCATGGTCGCCCTCCGCTACGAGTGACCGCCAGCCGACCGCACTCGCCGTTCATATCACCGGCGTCCCACCGGCTCGGTGGCCTTTGCTTTTGAATTTGTAGCGGCCAGCTTTAGCTGGGCGCAGTTGACGTTGGTCTTGATTTTGTAGCAGCCGCCTGCTTTTCAGTCCGGCGGTTTACCTTCGTACACACACAACCGTTCGCAATTTCGCGCGCCTCGTGCTACCGTAACTCGTGAATATTTTTGACAATCCGTCCTCCGTCGCCAAACTCACCTCGAATTTTCCCCGTCTCTACCGTAATCCCCACGCCTCGCCGAACTCCCGGGCCCCCGAAAGCCGAATTTCTATTCGATACTTTTGGAGCCTTTTGGCCAGCCCTGAAATACTCAAATCCCGTATAATCAGCAACTTAGGAATTTCTATTCAATACTCTTTTGGAAGCTTTGTATGCGCTTACCCAGCGCGACCAAGAACCGCGCCCAGTCTCCAAATTCAACGATCTCAAGCCACGTCGCCGCAGCCGTACCACGACATTCCATTCTCGCTTTTCCATTTTCCTCCTCTGCTAATATGGCGCCATGACTGACACCCCTAACATCCAGCGTGAACAACTCGAAGCCGATGTCCTGATCATCGGCGCCGGCCCCGGCGGCCTGGCCTGCGCCCTGCATCTCGCGAATCTGATCGAAAAACACAACGAGGCGAAAAAATCCCCATCACTCTCCGCGGAAAATATCTACGTCCTCGAAAAAGGCCGCGAAATCGGCGCCCACCAGCTTTCCGGCGCCATCATGGACCCGCGCGGATTGCGCGAGCTCGTTCCCGACTTCGAAAAAAACGCCCCTCTCGATACGCCCGTAACCGGCGACGCCGCCTACTACTTCACCGAATCCAGCAGCTACAAACTTCCCATCACTCCGCCACCGCTGCAAAATCACGGCAACTTCGTCGTCTCGCTCAACAAGCTGGTGAAATGGCTCGGCGGCCTGGTCGAAAAAAAAGGCGTCAATCTTTTCACGCAATTTGCCGGCAGGGATCTGCTCTACGAAAAAAAAGGCATCGCCGGTGTCCTCACCGAAGACAAGGGCGTGGACAAGAACGGCAAACCCAAGGACAACTTCACGCCCGGTTACGAATTGCGCGCGAAAGTCACCGTCCTCGCCGAAGGTCCGCGCGGCTCGCTCACCAAGGAACTCGTCAGCAAGCTGAAGCTCGACGGCCTGAACCCGCAAGTTTACGGCCTCGGTATCAAGGAACTGTGGGATGTGCAGCCGGGGAAAATAGATACGGGTTACGTCGCCCACACGCTGGGCTGGCCGCTCCGTTCAGATCTCTACGGCGGTGGCTGGGTTTATGGCTTGCAGAATAATCGCGTCTCGCTCGGCATGGTCGTCGCGCTGGAATATCACGACCCGCTTTTCGATCCGCACGAAGCATTCCAGAAATATAAGACGCATCCCTTCGTCAAAAATATTCTCGAAGGCGGCAAGCTCATCCGCTACGGCGCGAAGACGGTCCCCTACGGCGGCTGGTATTCCATGCCGCGCAGCTACGTGGACGGTGGCCTGATCATCGGCGATTCCGCCAGCTTGCTGAATTCCCAGCGCCTGAAGGGAATTCACACCGCCATCAAAAGCGGCATGCTCGCCGCCGAAACAATCTACGAAGCACTCTGCGCAGGCGACACGTCCGCAAAAGCTCTCTCCGCTTACCCGCAAAAACTTGAAGCCAGCTGGATCAAGAAAGAACTTTGGGAAGTTCGCAATTTCCACCAGGCTTTTCACGGCGGCTTGTACGCAGGTCTCGCGCAAGCAGGATTGCAATTCGTCACGGGCGGGCGCGGCCTCAGCGATCCCATGCACAGCAAGCCGGGTTACCAGGAATATTCCGAGCTGGATCGCAGTCGCACTCTGGTGGACCAATCCACGCGCTTCAAAGGCGACGGCAAGTTAACGTTCGATCGCCTCAGCGACGTCTATCACTCCGGCACGCGTCATGAAGAAGATCAACCTTGCCATCTCGTCGTCCTCGAACCGAATATCTGCGGCGATCGCTGCGTCCGGGATTACGGCAACCCCTGCCAGTATTTTTGTCCAGCAGCGGTTTACGAGATGGTGACGGAAAAAGGTGAGCCGAAATTAAAAATAAACGCATCGAATTGTGTCCACTGCAAAACCTGCGACATCGCCGACCCCTACCAGATCATCAATTGGATTCCGCCAGAAGGTGGCGGTGGCCCGAACTACGAAGGAATGTGATTCGCAGGTTTGAAGTTGAATCTGTAGCGGCCGCCCTTTTTTTTTAGGCGGGCGTCTTTGCCTTGGTTTTGCTCTCTTGTTATGGCCTTCGATGTGCTGGCGCGTTATTTCTTTTGCAATTCCGATAAAATGTCACGAATGAAACGTTATTTCTAACTGCTCCCGCCAAACGCCCGCTTCAATCGCGCCCAAAATCCTTCCTTCTTGCCACCAGACGAATTTCCTTCGCCCGCTCCCTGCTTTCCCGGCGACGAACTGCTCTTCTGCGCCACCGTTTCCAGATGCGGCGCTTCCACATGCCCCGTGAACTGATAATCCGGCTCCACATGCACGGTCCGCACCAGCAAAACCGCTCCAATGTCTGGATCTTCCGGCGGCGCAGGCAAAGACGAAGCCGAATACACCAGTGGCGGCAGAATAATCTTATACTCCGGCACTGAAACAACCGGTGCAGGTGGTGGCGCACTCTTCGGCGTCGGCAAAGTCGGATGCGTCTCGCTCGCGCCCGCCAGAATCCTCAGCTGCACATTCGGTTCCGGTGCAGGCTCTTTCGCTGCAGTCTCGATCGGCGGCGCTTTCGGGGGCGCAGGTGTCGGCGCCGCTTCCGATGGATACTGCTCCACATTCAACTGATCCCGCGACGTCACACCCATCACCGGAATCTGCGGCGGCGGCAACGACTGCACATGCATCGGCGTGCACTCGCAACTTCCCGGCGTGCCCGCGACTGGCACCAGATTTCCCGCCGACAAAAAGAATTCGCCGCTCTGCGGAACGATTAATCCCGCGCCGGTGAATTGCTGCTCCAATCGAATCGCGCCGCTCGTCGCCACTACGCACAACGAATCGTTCATATCCAGCCCCGCGATGATGTCGCGGCTCGCTCCGCCAATGTCCAGCGGCGTTGCAATCATCGTCGGCGTGAAAATCCGCAGCGGTGTGCTGGCGGGCAACAGCAAATGCACGCGCCCGAAGTTCAGCGCCAGCGTGATTGAAGCCCCGGACTGCAGCAGCGTGAATTTCGCCGGCCCGCAAATATCCACTTGCCCGCCTGCAACAAGCGTCAACCTCGCTTTTCCGTCGTGCACCGTCAACACGCTGCCGTTGAATACAAAGCTCGGCGATCCCGGCGTCACCGCAGCCGGCGAGCTGTCCGCCGCTGTGCCGTTGTCAACCGACACATCGTTCCCTTCGACGCGGCCGATCGCACCCGGCGGCGCTTGCTGTCCACGCGAAACCTGCGCACCCGCCAGCAAGGCAACAAACCCCAGAAACAGCACAGCGACAATTCTGGGCCTCAAACAAAGGGCGTTATATGCAGCGAATTGTGGTCGGGAGCACATCGGGACCAGCGCGAGTTTCCGTCTTATACTATACCGCAGTGGATACCGACGCGAAATCAGCCGTTCCCGCAACGACACCAAACGCCACATCGCCGTTCGATCTGCGCAAGCCGCAACTCTCGCGCTGGCGCCGCATGCAGATCCCAGTAATTGCCTGGCTGGTGTACGGAGCAATTCGCCTGATTGGTCCCTCACTGCGCCTCGACGTCGTCGGCGCGCGCAACGCAGTGCTTATCGAACACGGCGGCGAAGTTGCCATCGGAGCCTTCTGGCACCGCTGCATTTTTTCCGCCGCATGGATCTGGCGCAATCGTGGCATGGTGGTGATGAACACGGTGAACTTCGACGGTCAGTGGACGCGCCGCGTCATCGAGCGCCTCGGATTCGGCACCGCGCAAGGCAGCTCCAGCCGCGGCGCAATCGAAGGTCTCAGTGTGATGGCCCAGCGCATCAAGGAAGGGAAGCACGTGGCATTTACGATTGACGGCCCGCGCGGCCCGCGCTACGTCGCAAAGCCCGGACCGATAATTCTGGCGCGCCGCACTGGTAGCCCGATCACCGTGTTTCACATCGGCCTGCAGCACGCTTACACCTTCAAGAAATCCTGGGACTTGTTTCAGATCCCGATCCCGTTTACTCGCGCGGTCATGTTTTTCGCCCCTGCGGTGCGCGTTCCCACAGATGCCGGCAGCGAAATCTTGCACGAGAAACAGGCCGAAATGCAGACCGCGCTCGAAAAAGTGCGCGACGCCGCGGAATCCTGGTTTCAACTAAGTGAGCAGCAACGGAAGGAAGTGCGCGCCACGTGGAATCGCCACGATTGATTCGCGGCGACCGTAAAGAATCGCCAGAAACTATTATCCCTCGCCCAGCTTAACCGGCACATTCATTTGCTTGCCGTCGCGCACGATCGTCAACGTAACAGAGTTCCCAGGCTGTGAACGGTTCAGCATCAGATTCAGATCCATCTGATTGGTGATCGCCTTGCCATCCACTGCAATCAGCACGTCTCCGCCGATGCGCAGCTCCTGCAAGCCCGCGACCATGGATTTATTACCGCCGCGAATCCCCGCTGCCGCCGCCGCACCGCCCGGCTCCACGCGCTCGATCAAAATACCCTGTTGCACATTCAACTTCAGCGCTTCCGCAAGCCCCGGCCACAAAGCGCGTCCCTCGGCGCCAAGCGTCGCGCGCCGCACCCGGCCGTACTTGATTAAATCGTCCGCCACACGCCGCGCTGTGTTAATCGGAATCGCGAATCCGATTCCCGCGGTAGTTCCGGTCGGCGCATAAATCGCGCTGTTGATTCCGATCACTTGCCCGTGCGAATCCAGCAGCGGTCCGCCGGAATTTCCACGATTGATCGAAGCGTCGGTCTGAATCGCTTCATCAATGAAAGTGTTTTCACTGGTCTGTACGGTGCGGCCGAGCGCGCTCACAATCCCGGTGGTAAGCGTGCTCGAAAATCCAAATGGATTGCCAATGGCTAGCGCCCGCTGCCCTACCAGCAGATTGCGCGAATCGCCCAGCGTCAACGGTGTCAGCTTGTGCCCTTGCGTGTCAATTTGAATCAGCGCGATATCGTTGCGGGTGTCTTCACCGATCAGTTTCGCCTTGTAACGCGTCAGGTCGCCCAGCGTCACTTCAATCGTCTGCGCGCCCTGCACCACGTGGTAGTTCGTCAGAATGTGGCCGTCCACATCAATCAGAAATCCGGAGCCCGCGCCCTCCACCGGCACGGGATTGTAGAAAAAATCATACTCCACCGTGCGCGTCACGATGTTCGCCACCGCCGGCGATGCCAGGCGATAGATCCGCACGTTTTCCGCTTCCGTCGGATCGAGCGCAGCCGTCGCACCGCTCGAATCCGGTGAGCGCAGCGCATTCACCGCCCCGGGATTTCGTTCGCCGTAGCGCGAGCCGGCCCAATACGCGCCGAGACCGATGATCAGCCCGATGGCCAGCAGCCGCACCGCGCGTCCGTCGCTACCCGATGTTTTCATTAAACTCATGAAGAGAACTCTTGCTCCCCGCTGACACGGCATTTTCGCACGAATCCGCTCTACCAGTTAATACGCTGCAATCTCACGAAATGTTTCCGCCCGCGGAAGCCGTCGGCTGCGACAGTCGTTTCACCGCTTCCATCACTTGCCTCTCCGTCTCTTCCAGCGATCCCGAACAGTCAATCGTTTCGTCGCCCAGCCGCCGCTTTTCTTCCATCGGCATTTGCGCCGCGATGCGCAGTTTCGCTTGTTCCGCCGTCAGCCCGCGCTCCACCAGCCGTTGCAATTGCTGTTCTGGCGGACACCAGCACACGATGACCCGGTCGAGTTCCTTGTTATATCCCGCCTCGATAATCAGCGCCGCTTCCACCACCGCGAGTTCTGGGCCGCCCTGATGTCCCTGTGCCGCAAACCACTTCCGCACGACATCCAGAATCCGCGGGTGAAGAATCTGATTCAATCGCCCGCGTTTCGATGCATCCGCGAAAATAATATGTCCCAACTTGTTACGGTCCACGTTGCTGTAGGTGTCCAGCACTTCCTTGCCGAATTCGCGGACCACTTCGTTGTACGCGTCCTGCCCCTGTTCGAGCAATTCGTGCCCCAGCGTGTCCGCATCCAGCACCGGACAATCCAGTTCCCGCAGCAAGGCCGCCACTGTGGATTTTCCGGATGCGATGCCGCCGGTGAGGCCAACGCGCAACATCAGCGTTGCACGGCTGCTGCTGCCGGAGCGCTCGCTGGCAGTCGGGCTCCGCGCCGGAGCCGCGCGGCCTTGATAGTATTGCTCATCAGCATGGCGATCGTGAGCGGCCCAACTCCGCCGGGAACCGGAGTGATCGCTCCTGCAACACTCGCAACGTCCGGATGCACGTCACCTACAAGCGCCGTGCCTTTTTCGCGGAAGGCGGCCAGCCGGTCAGGAAAATGCGCGAAGAAATTCTCCGCCTGCGCGGGCTCGCTGATGCGGTTGATGCCCACGTCGATCACCGTCGCTCCAGGACGCACAAAATCCGGCGTCACCATTCCCGCGCGGCCCAACGCGGCGACCACGATGTCCGCGCGGCGAACCACTTCCGGCAAATTGCGCGTCTTCGAATGGCAGATCGTCACCGTGGCGTTCGCGTGCATCAGCAGCAGCGCCATTGGCTTGCCCACAATGTCGCTGCGGCCCAACACTGCGGCGTTCGCGCCTTCGAGCACGATTCCGCTGCGCCGGAAAATTTCCATCACGCCGGAAGGTGTACACGCCACCAGCGTTGGACGTCCGGCGACCAGATGGCCGACATTGATCGGATGAAAGCCGTCCACGTCTTTTGCGGGATCCACCGCGTCGAGAATTTTCTTCGCGTCCACTTGCGGCGGCAGCGGCAGCTGCACCAGGATGCCGTCCACGTCATCGCGGCGATTCAAATCCTCCACGATCGCCAGCAACTCCGCCGTTGAAATCGTGGTGGGCGGCGTCACCTGAATACTCGCAAGCCCCAGCTTCTCGCACGCCGCGATCTTGCTCTTCACGTAAACCTTCGAAGCGGGATTGTCTCCAACCAGTACCGCCGCAAGCCCGGGGCGAATTCCCGCCGCGGCTAACGCCGAAATTTCGCCGGCCAGTTCGCCATAAATCTGCTCGCGAATCGCATTGCCATCCAGAACGTGTGCAGCCAAGGAAACTCCTCGATGCGTGCCTGAATTATTTCCGAATCGCCATAATAGCACAGCGAAATCCGCCTCGAACGTCTCGGGAGAGCGTAAGGGTCGGAGCCGCAACTCGATAATCGTCATCGGTCGTGGCTTCAGCCACGACGCTAACTCAGCCGAAGTTAGCCCGGCTTTAGCCACTGAAGTAGGGATTCTGCGACGGTAGCTCTAACTCGCGATCGGAACGGTCCCGCAGGTCCGCTGGTGCATTATGGTGCAGAGTGGTGTAAACTTGGCTATATGCCAAAATCCGAGAAGTCCGTCCGCCAAAGCGTCTCGATTCCAGCTCGTGTCGCGAAACACGTGCGCGCCATCGCCAAGACGCGCAAGACCAGTGCCAATCGCGTGCTCGTTGATCTGATAGAGGCTGGTATTCAATCCAAAGAAGCGGAGAAAGAGCAATTCTTCGCACTTGCCAACCGCCTCTCTGAATCCGCAGATCTTGCCGAGCGCCAAAAGCTCAAGAAAGAGCTCGCCCGAATGACCTTCGGTGAATAACGCCGAAAATCCAGTGGAGCGATCTTCCCCTCCCACTGCGGCAGCATCTCGTTGATCGTCTTGAGCAACGCCAGATAACCGTGGAGAATCTATATCAGCTGAAACTCTGGCGCGAATCAGACCCCGACGCGCCGGAAGGTGACTGGTACAAAGACTTCGGGACTTTCAAGATCTGCGGTTCCGGCAAATTCTCCAAGACATTCTTGCTGAAGGGGCAATCAGCCAGGGGCAAGGCTCTCCAGCCAGCCCGCGACGAAACCTAAAAAACAAAAGCGCTCCGGAATATCGCTCCGGGGCGCAATGTTCTTCAACTCTCCCGCGTCAAATAACTAGTAGATGTCGTACTGCTCCCAATGCAGAGTCGGGTCGGCCTGGATGATGATGCTCTTCTTAGTCCAGCGCTCCAACTCTTCGATCAGCGACGACTCCCGCGTCTTCAGAGCCTTCGAAATCTCGGGGTGCACGCGCAGGGTGATGCTGCCCGATCCCATCTCCGGCGCCATCTTGCGCGCTTCCGTCTGAATCTCGTAGCACAGCGTGGGAATGGACTTCACCATGCCCGACCCAGTGCAGTAAGGGCAAGGCTGGCACAAAGTGCGCTCCAAAGCCTGCTTGGTGCGCTTGCGCGTAATCGCCACCAAACCAAATTCATTGAAGCGCAGCACTTTCGATGGCGCGCGGTCAGCCCGCAACGCGTCTTCGAGGACGGCCATCACCTTCTCGCGGTTGCGCCGCTCTTCCATGTCAATGAAATCAATAATGATGATCCCGCCCAGATCGCGCAGCCGCATCTGCCGCACGATTTCCTTGCAGGCTTCCAGGTTCGTGCGAACGATGGTGTCTTCCAAACGGTTCGAGCCCTTGCCCACAAATTTTCCGGTGTTCACGTCAATCGCCACCAGCGCTTCGGTGTGATTGATCACGATGTACCCGCCGGACTTCAGCCACACCTTCGGCCGCAAGCCCTTGTCAATTTCCTGCTGGATGCCGAACTCTTCGAATACCGGCGTTTCCTTGGTGTAAAGCTTCACGCGCCCCACCAGCTGCGGCTGGAAGCGGCTCATGAAGTCCACCACCTTGGTGTATTCCTCTTCGGTGTCCACCCAGATCGCGCCGAAATCCGGCGTGATGTAATCGCGCAAAATGCGTTCCACCAGATTCAGATCGCGATGCAGCAGCGAAGGGGCCTTTCGCTGTTCGGAACGCGCCCTGATTTCAGACCACGTCCGCGTCAGGAATTCCACGTCCGCGCGAACTTCATCGGGCGCCGCGCTGGCCGCCGCGGTGCGCACGATAAATCCGCCGCCCGAAGATCCCTTCGCCTCGGTCACCAGATGCCGCAACCGCGCGCGTTCTTCCGCGGATGCGATTTTGCGCGATACGCCAGTGTGATCCAGCGTCGGCATATAAACCAAAAAGCGTCCGGGCAACGCGACGTGGCTGGTAATGCGCGCGCCCTTTTTGCCGAGCGGTTCCTTAGCGATCTGAACGATGATTTCCTGGCCCTGCTTCAGCATGTCCGCAATCAACTGAGTGCGTCGCGGCTGCTGCGGCCGCCCGTGGCTGTGTCCGCCGCTGTGCCCGTGCTGCGGACGCCGGCCGCGATCATCGCGCCGGCCACGGCGCGCCGGATTCTGCAGGCGCGAACGGAAATCGCCACGCACGCGCGCTTGGAACGGCTGTTGCGCCGGTGTCGGCAAACCTTCCGCCGAAATCGCCCCGTCGTGTTCACCCTGCGCCGCGATGGAATCGGTTCCGTCAGCGTGTTCGTGCTCGTGCTCGGATTCCGGAGGAGCGATCATGCCTTCTTCTTCGGCCGCGGCTTCTTCCTGTTCTAGCTCCGCATCCTCGGAATCTTCCGCGTGTTCTTCGCTCCCGTGTTCGTCGGCGTGATGATCGTCGTGATCGCCGTGGTCCCCGTGATCTTCGTGCACGCCGGACTCGGCTGCTTCCGCGTTCGCGTCGGCTGCAGCAAACACGCGATTCTGCGCATCTCGCGCCGCGTCGTCATCCTGAGCCTCGGCAATATGCTCGGCCAGCGCCGCCGCTTCTTCTTCCGTCAGATCCACGTGCGGGTGTTCTTCGTGATGCCCGGCTGCGTGATGCTCATGCACTTCTGGAGCGTCGCTCAATTCGAAATTCGGGCTGAGCGCTTCCGCCTGATTCCAATCGCGCAAGTTCTGCACCGCCGGCTGTTCTACATGCGCGTCCGGCGTTGGCGAAGAATCCACTTCGGGCCCCGCCGGCATCAGCGGAGAAAGTGGCGCAAAACGAACCGCGTCGGGAACCGGCGAGTTGTCCTGCGCCTGCGTTTCGTGCGCTTGCGGCTCAGTCGCCACGGGTTCGGGAGCCAGCGGCTCAGGAGGAAGATGCGTATGCGCCTTCCACTTCGAGAGCGTTTCGCCCGGCAGCGGTTCCAACCCGCTCGACGACGGCGCGCGGAATGCCTCATTATGTCGCGGAAAACTTTCCCGCGCCGGGAAAGAACCTCGATCCGAAGACTCACGCGCCGCAGAACGGTGTTCCACGCGCTCATCCGCGAAACGCGGCGACGCTACGGATTCATCCATTCCTTCGTGCGCTTCTTCGTGTACCTCTTCATGCACGTTCCCATGCGCTTCCGATTCATGCGCAGGGGGCTCAGCCTCGGCAAAACCTGGCGTGTAGTTTGGCGTGGCTTTAGCGTCGTGCGAGTGCGTTTGCGCAGCCGACGCCGAAATATCCGAAGGGCTTCGCTCCCGGAACTTCGCGAGAGATTCTCCCGGCAGCAAAGTTGAGATGTGTCCCTCTGGCGCTCCCGGCTCGCTCGCCTGATCCTCAGGTGGCCGTGACGATGCATACTTCGAAGAGGGAAGTTCGCGCCCAAAACGCCCGCCGCGATCCCCGCCCGGTCTGCTTCCGCCACCGCTACGCCCGCGTCCGCCACCACTACCACCGCGTCGGCCAAAACGCCCGCCGCGATCTCCGCCAGGCCTGCCGCCGCGCGAACGATTCTCAAATCTCCCGCGGTCGTGCCCGTGCCCGCCGCCGCTCGACGGACGAGAAACTGCCGGCGAAAACGTTCCCGGCGCCGACGATCCGCGCACTGCCGAAATAGACTCACCCGGCAATGGTTCGAGCCCAGCGCCAGAACCCGCTCCTGCAAACGAACCAGAAGCCGCGCCCGTACCCGGCGATTCCACATCCATCGGCTCAATAATCGGCGCAGTCCCGGTATTCGCAGGAAAAACCTGCCCGCCCTGCTCTTCCATCTTCTGGGCTTTGTCCTCGACGGTTGTGACGACGTGGTCTAGCTCTTCGATCTCTTCCATGAAGTCGCTGACGTACAAGAAGGCGTCGCTATCGAGGCCGATCTCCACAAAGGCAGACTGCATGCCTGGCAGCACGCGGGTTACTTTGCCCTTGTAGATGCTTCCGACTAACGCAAACTCTTTTTCCCGCTCGACGTAATACTCACAAAGCTGTCCTTCTTCCAAAATGGCGACCCGTGTCTCGTGGGGG
>Ga0209655_10000366_pt1 | contig 17024 bp, 13 predicted proteins | sample BogFormECP03_OM2_FD_188236 | JGI IMG/M metagenome (GOLD analysis project Ga0209655, IMG submission 188236) | Bog forest soil microbial communities from Calvert Island, British Columbia, Canada - ECP03_OM2 (SPAdes) (version 2) | ecosystem: Environmental > Aquatic > Freshwater > Wetlands > Bog ...
GTTGCGTGGGGGACGAAGACATTGCAAAGCCCGTCGCCACGCGGGAAGCAAAACGCGCGCACTGACTCGGTCAAATCCACGATGCGACGATGCGCGGTGTCCACATCCAGCACATCGGTATGCATCGCACAAGCCTACGGGCCACGGTCAGTGACCTGCCATCTCAAGCCCAGAGCCCCGCGCAGTTAGACCTATGTCTAACTGTTGCCACCGCCGATCCGGCGGAGGAAGGTGTTGGTTGAACCGGTGGCGCCGCCGGGGCGCTACCCCGAGAGGGAAGGGGTGGGCCGTGTACGCGCGTTCTACCACCATCCAGGCGCAACCATCGTCCATCGACGCCGGAGTCGCGAACATTCGCGACGCCGTCATGCCGAGACTTCAGGAGGTCGACGGATGCGTCGGCTTGTCGTTGTTGGTCGACCGAGAGACCGGCCGGTGCATAGCGACCACCGCATGGGAAACCGAGGACGCGATGCGCGCCAGCGAGGAGCCGACACAACCGGTTCGCGACCAAGCGATGCAAGCGTTCGGCGCCGTCGGCAGCCCGATGACCGAAGAGTGGGAAATCGCGGCGCTGCACCGTGATCACAGCGCAGGTGAGGGCGCCTGTGCGCGGGTGATCTGGGTCAAGCTGCCGCCAGACCAACTTGACGCGGGCATCAACTTTTACAAAATGTCCGTTCTGCCCGACCTCGAGGCACTCGAGGGGTTCTGCAGCGCCAGCCTGCTGATCGATCGCGCATCTGGGCGCGCGGTGACTTGCACGTCCTTCGACAGCCTCGAAGCGATGGAACGCACCCGGGAGCAGGCAACGGCCTTGAAGAACACCAAGATATTGCAAGTGGGCGCCGAGGAGCTCGACGACGGCGAGTTCGCGCTGCGGCTCGCGCATCTGCGGGCGCCCGAGCTGGTCTGATCGATTGGAGCCGCGGTAGTACCGGTCGACCACGCAACTGGCTGTCGGCCGGTACGACTTTGCGCGAACCCCGAACAAGCGCAGCGGCGTTGCCCATTGCTATGCCCAATTCGGCGGAGGAAGGTGGTTGGTGGAACCGGTGGCGCCACCGAGGCGCTGCCCCCAAGCAAGGAGGGCTTGTGTACGCACGCTCTACCACTATCGAGGCGCAGCCGTCGTCCATCGACGCCGGGATCGCGCACGTTCGCGACGTGGTCATGCCCGAACTTCAAAAAGTCGACGGATGTCTTGGTGTGTCGTTGTTGGTCGACCGTGGCTCCGGTCGTTGCATTGCGACCAGCTCATGGGAGACCGAACAGGCGATGCGGGCGAGCGCCCGTGCGATACGGCCGGTTCGCGATCAGGCAGCGCAGACCTTCGGCGGCAGCCCGACCGTCGACGAATGGGAGATCGCCGTCCTGCACCGCGACCACCCCTCCGGTCCGGGTGCCGGCGTGCGGGCCACCTGGCTCACAGTGCGGCCCGACCAATTCGACCGGGCCATCGCCTTCTACCGGGAGTCAGTGCTGCCCGCGATCGAGGAGCTCGAAGGTTTCTGCAGCGCGAGCCTGATGATCGACCGCACATCTTGGCGGGCGGTGTCGTCGTCGACGTTCGACAGCCTGCAGGCCATGCAGCGCAACGAAGAACGTGCCCGATCGCTGCGTACCGCTCGGCTTCGCGACCTCGGGGCCGACCAGTTCGACGTCGGCGAATTCGAACTCGCGATCGCCCACCTGCGGGTGCCCGAGCTGGTCTAGCGCTTCGTAGCACGCTGCTACGGCAGCGAGTCGCCGGGAAACCCACGGCAGCCGTGCACCTCGAAGGTGAACACTCCGGCTTGCACGCCTGGATCGTCGTTCATGAGCGCGACGGTCTCATCGACGGTCCCGGTGAACACCCCGACCCCGCAGACATCGGAGCCATCGGTAACCGGCAACACCACCGCGAGTTCGCCGTCGTGGCGTAGCCCGAAATTACGCCGGCCGTGCTCCCAGATGACCGCCGGTGCCGTGTCGTCAGTAAAGTTCGGGCCCCGCTTGAGGATCACAACGCTGTAGGCCCTGGTAGTGGGCAGCAGCGCATTCATCTCGTCGTCGGTGAATGCCTTCATCCGCGGCCTCCTCCACGCCCGATCAGGGCGGCGCGTGCCAGCGTCGCCTGGGCCATCTTCACGTGCGCGGCGTCGACGAGGACGCCGTTGACGCCGACCGCACCCAGACCCTTCTGCTCGCCGTCCCGGTAGGCGGCGACGTTGCGCTCGGCGAGCGCGATTTCCTCGTCGGTCGGCGAATACACCTTGTTGGCGACCGCGATCTGCGTCGGGTGGATGGCCCACTTGCCGGTGTATCCCATCAGCGCGGCCCGTCGCGCATCGCGCTCGTAGCCCTCCAGATTGCCGTAATCGGGATAGGGCGCGTCAATCGCGTCGATGCCGGCGATGCGGGCGGCGACGATCACCTTGTTGCGGGCATAAGCCCAGAAGTCGCCGGGGTATTCGCCGAGCGGGTCGAAGTTGGTGTCCACCCGCGCACCCTGGGACAGCGAGAAATCCCCGACGCCGAAGATCAGTGCGTCCAGCCGCGGACTGGCCGTCGCGATCTCCTCGGCGTTGGCCAGTCCCTCGACCTCCTCGATGAGCACCTCCAGGCGGATCTGGCGGGACAATCCGAGCTTGGCTTCCAGCTGGGTCAGCAGCACGTCAACCCACCAAACATCGCGAGCCCGAAGCGCTTTCGGGATGATGATCGTCTCGAGGTTCTCCCGGGCATTGGTGACGACCTCGACGATGTCGTCATGGCACCACTGGGTGTCGAGCCCGTTGATGCGGATCGCCCGCACGGTGCGTTCCCAGTCGAGTTCGTTGAGCGCCTTGACCGCTTTGATGCGGGCCGCCTCCTTGTGGGCGGGCGCGGTGGCGTCCTCGAGGTCGAGGAACACCAGGTCGGCCTCCGAGGCGGCAGCATGGGCGAACATGTGGTCGTTGCTCGCCGGAACGGCGAGCTCCGAGCGACGCAGCAAGGACGTCATCGGCGTTTTCCTTTCACAGCACACCGCGGGCGTGCAGTTCGTCGACGTCGCCGCCGGACAGGCCGAGCAGTTCGCCGTACACCTCGGCGTTGTGCTCACCGACCCGGGGACCAAGATGCTCGACTCGACCGGTCGCCGCCGAGAACCGCGGCACCGGCGCTTGGACTGTCATGGCACCGAGTTCGTCGTCGCCGACTTTGACGAAGACCTCGCGATGCGCCAGCTGTTCGTCGGCGACCAGGTCGGTGATGTCGTAGACCGGCGCGGCGGCCACCTCGGCGGCGTCGAGAATCTCCATCGCCTCGGCCAGCGTCTTGGTGGCCACCCAGTCGGCGACCACCTGGTCCACCTCGCGGGCCTGCGCCAGCCGGCGCCGCGGGTCGGAGAAGTCGGCGTCGTCGACCAGGTCGGCGCGCCCGATGGCGCGAAATACCCGCAGCGCCAGTTGCGGTGAGCTGCCCGACATCGCCAGCCAGCGGTCGTCGGCGGTGCGGTAGGTGTTGCGCGGCGCCGAGATGTCCCAGCGGTTCCCCGCTCGGGTCGGCACCAGCCCGAGTTGGTCGTAGCCCAGCAGCGTCTGTTCCAGCAGCCGGGCCAGCGGATCGATCAGGTTGATGTCGATCAGCTGGCCGGGCGCCCCGTGCACGTCGCGGTGGTAGAGCGCCATCATCACCGCGTAGGCCGCGTTCAGCGATGCCACCCCGTCGGCCAGCATGAACGGCGGCAGGGTGGGCGGGCCGTCGGCCTGACCGGTGATGTTGGCGAAGCCGCTCATCGCCTCGCCGAGCGTGCCGAAGCCGGGTCGTTCGCTCTTCGGACCGGTCAGCCCGTAGCCGGTGATGTGCAGCATGACGATGCGGTCGTTGACGGCGCGCAGCGCCGGGTAGTCCAGCCCCCACCTGCGCAACGTCGCGGGCCGTGTGTTGACGATCAGCACGTCGGCGTGTTCGGCGAGGCTACGCAGCAGCGCCTGGCCTTCGGCGACGCGCAGGTTCAGGGTGATCGAACGCTTGTTGCGCGACAACGACTTCCACATCAGCCCGACGCCATCGATCTGGTTGCCCCAGGTGCGGATCGGGTCGCCGCTGCCGGGCTGCTCGATCTTGATGACGTCGGCACCGAACTCGCCGAGATAGGTGGCAGCCAGCGGTGCCGCCGCCAGGGTGGCAGCGTCGAGGACCCGGATGCCTTCGAGCATCATGCTCCGACGGGCGCACAGGCCGGCCGTTGCAGGCCGAGGTGCTCGCGCAGGGTCACGCCGTCATACCCGGTGCGGAACAGCCCGCGCCGCTGCAACTCCGGGACCACCATGCGCACCACGTCTTCAAACGCACCGGGTAGATGTGTTGCAGCCAAGACGAACCCGTCGCAAGCGCCGCTGTGGAACCACTCCTCCATCTGATCGGCGACCTGCACGCCGGTGCCTACGAAACGCGGACCCTGCAGCAGGGTGGCGCGGTGGCCGGCCAGGTCGCGCAAGGTGATCGTGTCGCCGATGTGCTTGCGCAGGTTCTGCACCAGGCCACGGATACCGGACACCGAGTCGATGAGCTCGTCGGTGATCGGGTCATCCAGTTCGTGCCGGGAGAAGTCGTAGTTCATCAACTCCGAGAGTAGGGTCAGCGACGCCATCGGGTGCACCAGATCGTTGAGGAAGACCTGTTCGCGGTGCTTGGCGTGATCCTCCGACTCCCCCACCACGGCGTAGGCCATTGGGCACAGCTTGACCGACTGCGGGTCGCGCCCTGCGGCGTCGATGCGCTCCTTCTGGTCGGCGTAGTGGTCGCGGGCCACCTCGATACCGGGGTCGCCGGTGAAGATCAAATCGGCCCAGCGCGAGGCGAATTCACGGCCGCGGCCCGATGAGCCGGCCTGGATGATGACCGGCCGGCCCTGCGGCGTGCGGGGCACGGTCAGCGGCCCTCGCACCGAGAAGAACTCGCCTTGGTGGTTGAGCTCATGCACCTTGTCCGCGTGCGCGTAAATGCCGCTTTCCCGGTCATGCAGGATCGCGTCGTCTTCCCAGGTATCCCATAGGCCGACGGTGGCATCGAGGAACTCCTCGGCGCGGTCGTAGCGGGCGTCGTGGCCCAAATGTGTTTCCAAGCCGAAGTTTTGGGCCTCGCTGTCGTTGACGGAGGTGACGACGTTCCACGCCGCCCGGCCGCCCGAGAGGTGGTCGAGGGTCGCGAACGTTCGGGCCACGTGAAACGGCGTGTAGTAGGTGGTCGAGCACGTCGCGCCCAGCCCGATACGTGACGTCGCCTGCGCCAGCACGCCCAGCACGATGGACAGGTCCAACTTCACCGGGCGGGCGCCGTACTTGACGGCGTCGGCGACCGAGCCGCCGTAGATGCCGGGCATCGCGAGCCGGTCGTCGAAGAACATCAGGTCGAAACAACCCTCTTCGAGTTGCCGGCCGATCTTGGCGTAGTAGGACGCGTCGAGGTAGCCGTGCTCGGTGGCCGGATGACGCCACGACCCCGCGTATACCGAGGTGCTGCCTGCTTGCATAAAGGCGACAAGCGCCATTTGTCGTGTAGCCATTCTTGATGTCTAACATCTGATATATCAGATTTCAAGTATTAGATCTCAGATTGCCTTATCATCTTCGGATGGCCCCCAGCGACGGCGTTGATATCGCCGGCACGGTGCGCGAACGCGCCGCGCGCGAACTGCGCGACCGCATTCTCACCGGCGCGCTGCCCGCCGGTACCCGGCTCGACCTCGACGCCATCACCAAGGAGTTCGCCACCAGCCGCACCCCGGTGCGGGAGGCCTTACTCGAGTTGTCCTACGACGGACTGGTGAAGGTCACGCCACGCAGTGGCGTCAAGGTGATCGGCATCAGCCCCGAGGACGTGCTGGACAGCTTCACGATTCTGGGCGTGCTGACCGGCCAGGCCGCGGCGTGGGCCGCGCGAAGGGTCACCCCGGACGGCGTTGCGCGATTGCGCGACCTGGCAGCCGACCTCGAATCGAATTGGGATTTCCACCGGGAGATTCATCGAGCGGCGCATTCGCGGCGATTGATGGCGCAGATCCGCCAAGCCGTCCGCGTCGTGCCGTCGAACTTCTTGGCGATGTTCCCCGACCACGAGCACCACTCGCTGGACGACCACCAGGCGCTGGTGTCGGCGCTGGCCGAGGGCGATGCCGAGAAGGCCCGCGATATCGCCGAGCGCCACGTGCTCGACGCAGGGCATTCACTGGCCAGCCGGCTGAAGTCTGGTTGAGCCTCACGAGGCTCAGCGGCCACGTCAGTCACTGGCAGGAGGGCTAGTTCCTTCTGCAGTTTGGCCGCACGGGTGATATCAGCGACCGGGCGGGTCCGACAGTGATATCGCATACGCATCGCTTCGCAAAAGCATGTCATGGTCGACTTGCCGGTGTCGGTGTGACTGGTGTTAGCGGTGTGATCTCCGGATGATCGCACGCAGCCGCTCGAGCCGGCCGGCAATCTCGCGCTCGGCACCGTGGCCGGTCGGGCGGTAGTAATCCACGCCGACTAGGTCGTCCGGTGGATACTGTTGCGGCACAACACCATCCGGGTCGTCATGGGAGTATTTGTAGCCCTGCGCATTGCCCAGTGCCGCCGCGCCCGAATAGTGGCCGTCGCGCAAGTGCGGCGGCACCAGCCCGGCCTTGCCCGCTTTGATGTCGGCCATCGCCGCACCCAGCGCGGTGGTCACAGCGTTCGACTTGGGCGCGGTGGCCAGGTGCACGGTGGCGTGCGCCAGGGTCAACTGGGCTTCAGGCAAGCCGATCAGTTGCACGGTCTGCGCCGCGGCGACGGCGGTCTGCAGCGCCGTCGGGTCGGCCATGCCAATGTCCTCGCTGGCCAAGATCATCAGCCGTCGGGCGATGAATCTCGGATCCTCACCGGCGACCAGCATCCTGGCCAGGTAGTGCAACGCGGCGTCGACATCGGAGCCGCGCACCGACTTGATGAACGCGCTGACGACGTCGTAGTGCTGATCGCCGTCGCGGTCGTAGCGGACGGCGGCCTTGTCCACGGACTGCTCGATGGCCTCGACGGTGACCTGCTCCCCCGCCTCGGCAGCGACTTCCAGCGCGGTCAGCGCGCGGCGGGCGTCCCCGGCTCCCAACTGCACGAGCAGGTCGACGGCATCAGGCTCCACGACTTGCCCGTTCAGCCCGCGCGGATCGTCGATCGCGCGCTGCACCACCGTGCGGATGTCATCGGCGCCCAGCGGCAGCAGTTGCAGGATCAACGACCGTGACAGCAGCGGCGCGACGACGGAGAACGACGGGTTCTCGGTGGTGGCGGCCACCAGCAGCACCACCCGGTTCTCCACGGCGGACAGCAGCGCGTCCTGTTGGGTTTTGGAGAACCGGTGGACCTCGTCGATGAACAGCACGGTCTGTTCGCCGTGGGCGGCGGCGCGACGCGCCACGTCGATTACCGCACGGACTTCTTTGACGCCTGCCGACAATGCCGACAGCGCCTCAAATCGCCGGCCGGTGGCTTGCGAGATCAGCGCTGCCAGCGTGGTTTTGCCGCTGCCGGGCGGGCCGTAGAGGATGACCGACGCCACGCCCGAGCCCTCGACCAGACGCCGCATCGGCGAGCCGGGTTGCAGCAGATGGTCCTGTCCGACCACCTCGTCGAGACTGGCGGGACGCATCCGCACGGCCAACGGCGCAGCCGCCGAACCGCCCTGCGGGCGTTGGTTCTCATCGGGGACGTCGAACAGACCGTCGGACACGGTTTCAGGCATACCACGCCGCCGCGACATGCCATCGCAATGTTCGGGTCACAGCGACGCGGCGGAATACTTGCTAAGTTCGCGGCTATGAGCCAGCCCCCCGAGCATCCCGGCAACCCGAGCGATCCGTGGGGCGGTAACCCTCATCCCGGTAACTATCCGCCGCCACCCGGTTACGGACCACCTCCGGGACCGCCCCCGGGCTACGGACCACCTCCGGGACCGCCGCCAGGTTATGGACCACCTCAGGGGCCGCCACCGGGATACGGCGCGCCCCCGGGCTACGGTCCGCCGCCTCCCGGCTACGGTCCGCCGCCTCCCGGCTACGGTCCGCCGCAGCCTGGCTACGGTCCGCCGCAGCCTGGCTACGGTCGGCCGCCCGGTTATCCGCCGCCGCACGGGCAGCCGTTCGACATCACAGAGGCGTTCGCGTGGGCGTGGAACAAGTTCAAAAAGAACCCGGTGCCGCTGATCGTTGCGACGTTGCTGTTCGGCGTGATCGGGTTGGTCGTGCACGGGCTGGTGTTCGTGCTGATGGGTGGCGCCAACGCCAGCACCACCGACATCCAGGGCGATTACGGCGCATCGTTCACGGCGGGATTGGGGCCCGCAGGCACGCTCGTGCTGTCGATCGTGTCGTTCGTGTTCGGCATTTTCGTGCAGGCCGCGTTTTTGTCGGGGGCGCTCGACCTTGCCGATGGCAGGCCGGTGAGCGTCGGTTCGTTCTTCAAGCCGCGGAACTTCGGCAATGTAATCCTGGCCGGCGCGCTGCTCAGCGTGATCAGCGCGGCCCTGGATTCGTTGTCGCTGCTGCCCAGTTTTCTGTTCGCCCTGTTGTCGTTGGTGGCGATCCTTGTCTTCACGTTCTTCGCGCTGTTCACGATCGCGTTCGCGACAGATCGCGCCCTGCCGCCGATCGATGCGCTCAAGGCCAGCTTCGCCACGGTCCGGGCCAATGTCGGCAGCACGCTGCTGTCGTTCGTGGTGCAGTTCCTGTTGCTGCTTATCGGCGCCATACCTTTCGGCCTCGGGCTCTTCGTGACTGTCCCGCTGGCGCTGCTGATCCAGGTCTACACCTACCGTCGGCTCGCCGGTGGCCCGATCGCGCCGGTGACCCCCTAGGTAGGCAGCCTCACGGCTGGGTGACGAAGTCGATCAGCTCCTCCACCCTGCCGATCAGCGCCGCGTCGAGGTCGGTCCAGTCGCGGACCCGCCCGCGGATGCGCCGCCATGCCGCGGCGACGTCGGCCGGGCCGGCGTGCGGCCAGCCCAGCGCCTGACACACCCCGTGTTCCCAGTCGATTCCGCGCGGTATCGGCGGCCACTCTGCGAGTCCCAACCGGGCCGGTTTGACGGCTTGCCAGATGTCGACGAACGGATGCCCGACCACCAGCGTGTGCGCGCCGCCCGAGCCCCGGCGTACCGCTTCGGCCAGCCGCGCTTCCTTCGAACCGGGCACCAGGTGGTCGACGAGCACACCGAGCCGTCGCGTGGGCCCCGGCCGGAACTGCTCGACGACGCCGACGAGATCGTCGACGCCACCGAGATATTCGACCACCACACCCTCGACTCGCAGGTCGTGGCCCCACACCTGCTCGACGAGCTCGGCGTCGTGGCGGCCCTCCACGTAGATCCGCCCGGCCCGAGCCACTCGCGCGCGGTTTCCGGCCACCGCCACCGAGCCGGACGCCGTGCGGGTGACGGCGTCGGGTGACGGGCGTCGCGGCGCGGTCAGGATCACCGGTTTGCCGTCGACGAGGTAGCCAGGGCCGATCGGGAACGGCTTCGTGCGGCCGTGCCGGTCCTCGAGCTCCATCCGGCCGAACTCGACACGCACCACGGCGCCGACATAGCCGGTCTGCGCGTCCTGAACGACCATGCCCAGTTCTATTGGCAATTCAGCCGACCGGACTTTCCGCCCGCTGTGCGGGTCGCGGGCCAGCACGTCGGAGCCGTAACGATCATCCACCCGAGCGATCTTAGGAACGCAAACCTCCAAAACCCGGTTACGCCACTCGGCCCGTTGCATCGGGCCGCGCTGCAGCCTTCTGACTGTTGTGATGTGATCAGCGGTTATGACCATCAAAGTTGCGCTGGAGCACCGCACCAGCTACACCTTTGACCGGCCGGTCCGGGTATATCCGCACGTCGTGCGGCTACGCCCGGCACCTCACTCACGCACACCCATCGATGCCTACTCGCTGCGTGTCGAGCCGGCCGACCACTTCATCAACTGGCAGCAGGATGCGCTGGGCAATTTCCTTGCCCGGCTGGTGTTTCCGAACCCGACCAGCCGGCTGACCATCACCGTCGGGCTCATCGCCGACCTCAAGGTGATCAACCCGTTCGACTTTTTCATCGAAGACTGGGCCGAGACCTGGCCTGCCGGTGGCCTGACCTATCCCAAGGCGCTCGCCGACGACCTGGAACCGTACTTGCGGCCGGTCGACGAAGACGGCGACGGCTCCGGGCCTGGTGAACTGGCGACCGAATGGGTGCGAGACTTCCGCGTCCGGGACGGCACCCGCACCATCGACTTCCTGGTCGCGCTGAACCAGGCGATCAACGCCGACGTCGGCTACAGCTTGCGGATGGAAGCCGGGGTGCAGACGCCGGACGTGACGTTACGGACCGGCATCGGCTCGTGCCGCGACTCCGCGTGGCTGCTGGTGTCGATCCTGCGCCAGTTCGGGTTGGCCGCCCGGTTCGTGTCCGGCTACCTGGTACAGCTGGCGTCCGACGTCGAAGCGATCGATGGGCCATCGGGGCCGGCCGCCGACTTCACCGACCTGCACGCGTGGGCCGAGGTGTACATCCCCGGCGCGGGCTGGATCGGGCTGGACCCGACATCGGGGCTGTTCGCCGGCGAGGGTCACATCCCGCTGGCCGCCACGCCGCAACCGGCGAGCGCAGCCCCCATCACCGGCGGCGTCGAGCCCTGCGAATCGGTGCTGGAGTTCTCCAACACGGTCACCCGCATCCACGAAGACCCGCGCGTCACGCTGCCCTACACCGACGAAGCCTGGCAGACGATCTGCGACGTCGGCCGGCAGGTCGACGAGCGGCTTGCCGCCGGGGATGTTCGGCTCACCGTCGGCGGCGAGCCCACCTTCGTGTCGGTGGACAACCAGGTCGACGAGGAGTGGACCACTGCGGCCGACGGCCCGCACAAGCGCCAGCGGGCATCCGAGCTGGCCGCCCGGCTCAAGGCGGCATGGGCCCCGCAGGGGCTGATCCAGCGCGGCCAGGGCAGGTGGTATCCCGGCGAACCGTTGCCGCGCTGGCAGATTGCGTTGTACTGGCGCGCCGACGGGCAGCCGCTATGGACCGACGACGCGCTGCTGGCCGACCCGTGGGGCACCGGCCCGAACAGCGCGCCCGCAGATAACGAGGCCGCCTACGAGCTGCTCGCCGGCATCGCCGACGGCCTGGCATTACCGCTTTCGCAGGTGCGGCCGGCCTACGAGGACCCGCTGTCCCGGCTGGCGACCAAAGTCCGTCAGCCCGAAGGCGATCCGGTGGTGACGGACGATGACCTCGCGGAAGACACCGCCGCCGGCCGCGACGCGCTGCTCGCGCACCTCGACGAATCCACCACATCAGCGGCGGCGTTCGTGCTGCCGCTGCACCGCCGCGACGACGATCTCGGCTGGGCCAGCGCCGACTGGCGGCTGCGCCGCGGCCGCATCGTGCTGGTGGACGGGGACTCACCGGCGGGTCTGCGGCTGCCGCTGGATTCGATCAGCTGGAAGCCGCCACGACCGTCCTATGTCGTCGACCCGACAGCCGTCGGCGACACCCTGAGCCTGTCTGACGGCGAGACGCTGCTGGAGGACATGGATGACTCAGAGACCGCGCCGATCACCGCGCTGGTCGCCGAGGTTCGCGACGGTCTGCTCTACATCTTCATGCCGCCCACCGAGGCCCTCGAGCACTTCGTCGACCTGATTGCCCGAGTCGAGGCAGCGGCGGCGAAGATCGGCTGCCCGGTCGTGATCGAAGGCTACGAACCGCCGCCGGACCCGCGGCTGGGGTCGACGACGATCACGCCTGACCCCGGGGTGATCGAGGTGAACATCGCACCCACCGCCAGTTTCGCCGAGCAGTGCCAGCAACTGGAAACGCTCTACGAGCAGGCCCGGCTGGCCCGGCTGGCCACGGAGTCATTCGACGTCGACGGCACGCACGGCGGTACCGGTGGCGGTAACCACATCACCCTGGGCGGCATCACCCCGAAGGATTCGCCCCTGCTGCGCCGCCCCGACCTGCTCGTCTCGCTGCTGACCTATTGGCAGCGCCACCCGTCGCTGTCTTACTTGTTCGCCGGGCGGTTCATCGGTACCACGTCGCAGGCGCCGCGGGTGGACGAGGGCCGGGCGGATGCTCTCTACGAACTCGAGATCGCGTTCGCCGAAATCGCCCGGCTCGCTTCCTCTTCCAAGAGCGGCGCGCCCAAGCCCTGGGTGACCGACCGCGCGCTGCGTCATCTGCTCACCGACATCACCGGCAACACGCACCGCGCCGAGTTCTGCATCGACAAGCTCTACAGCCCGGACAGCCCGCGCGGCCGGCTGGGCCTGTTGGAGCTGCGCGGCTTCGAGATGCCGCCGCATCTGCGGATGGCGATGGTGCAGTCGCTGCTGGTGCGCTCGCTGGTCGCATGGTTCTGGGACGAGCCGCTGCGGGCCCCGCTGATCCGGCACGGCTCGAATTTGCACGGGCGATACCTGTTGCCGCACTTCCTGATCCATGACATCGCCGACGTCGCCGCCGACCTGCGCGCGCACGGCATTCCATTCGAGACGAGCTGGCTGGACCCGTTCACCGAATTCCGCTTCCCGCGCATCGGCACCGCCGTGTTCGACAGCGTCGAGATCGAGCTGCGCGGAGCGATCGAGCCATGGAACACCCTCGGCGAGGAGGCCACCGCCACCGGCACCGCCCGCTACGTCGACTCGTCGGTCGAGCGCATCCAGGTTCGCATCATCGGCGCCGACCGCGACCGCTACCTGATGACCTGCAACGGCTATCCGATGCCGCTGTTGGCCACCGACAACCCCGACATCCATGTGGGCGGCGTGCGGTTTCGGGCCTGGCAGCCGCCCAGCGCGCTGCACCCCAGCATCACGGTCGACGGTCCGCTGCAGTTCGAGCTCGTCGACCTGGCCACCAGAACATCGCGCGGCGGCTGCACGTACCACATCGCCCATCCCGGTGGGCGCGCCTACGACGAGCCTCCGGTCAACGCCGTCGAGGCCGAGTCTCGCCGCGCCCGCCGCTTCGAGGCCACCGGGTTCACCCCGGGCAAGCTCGACCTGTCCGACATCCGGGAAAAGCAGGCCCGAATTTCCACCGACATCGGCGCGCCGGGCATCCTTGACCTGCGGCGCGTGCGTACCGTTCTGCGGTAATGGCATTGGGCGAGATGGCTTAAATGACCCTGCACTCCAGCGAGCCGTCGGAGGCTGTTCACTACCGCTCCGACGTCGATCGGCTGCTGGCCGGGTATCGCACCGCGCGGGCACAGGAAACCCTGTTCGATCTGCGCACTCCCGGCTTGGCAGGCCCGGGCATCGGCTACGACGAATTCGTCGACGCTGCGGGAAATGTGCGGCCCGCCTGGACCGAGCTTGCTGACGCTGTCGGGGAGCGCGGAAGGGCCGGGCTGAATCGGCTGCGCTCGGCGGTGCACCAACTGGTCGCCAACGACGACATCACCTACACCGGAATCGAATCCGACACCCAGCCCGCAGTCGATGGCAACGGCGTCGAGCCCCGGCCCTGGCACCTGGACTCACTACCGTTGCTGGTGGCCGCTGCGGACTGGGAAGTACTCGAGGCCGGGCTGCTCCAGCGGTCGCGCATGCTCAACGCGGTGCTCGCCGACCTGTACGGGCCCCGCCGCTCCCTCACCGAGGGCGTGCTACCGCCCGAACTGCTGTTCGCGCACCCCGGCTACGTGCGCGCCGCCGCCGGAATCGAGGTGCCGGGGAACCACCAACTCTTCATGCACGGCTGTGATGTCAGCCGGTTGCCGGGCGGCGGTTTCCAAGTAAACGCCGACTGGACTCAGGCGCCTTCCGGAGCCGGCTATGCGCTGGCGGACCGACGAGTGGTCGCGCACGCGATGCCTGACCTTTACGAAAATGTCGCGCCCCACCCGACGACGCCGTTCGCGCAGGCGCTGCGATTGGCGCTGATCGACGCGGCGCCCGACGGCGTCCAAGACCCGGTGGTGGTTGTGCTCAGCCCGGGCATTTACTCCGAAACTGCTTTCGATCAGGCGTATCTCGCGACGCTGCTGGGCTTTCCGATGGTGGAGAGCGCGGATCTGGTGGTACGCGACGGCAAGGTATGGATGCGTTCGCTGGGCACGCTCAAACGCGTCGACGTGGTGTTCCGCCGCGTCGATGCGACCTACACCGACCCACTGGATCTTCGAGCCGATTCCAGGCTGGGCGTCGTCGGTTTGGTGGAGGCGCAACACCGCGGAACGGTGACCGTAGTCAACACGCTGGGCAGCGGGGTCCTGGAAAGCCCTGGGCTGCTGCGGTTCTTGCCCGAGCTGGCCGAGCGGTTGCTCGGCGAAGCACCGCTGCTGGCCACCGCGCCCAGCTACTGGGGCGGCTTCGACAGCGAACGCTCGCACCTGCTGGTGCGGCTATCGTCGCTGTTGATCAAGTCCACCGTCGGCGGGCAAACGTTTGTCGGGCCGACACTTTCGACGGCGCAGTTGGCCGCGCTGGCTGCCTGCATCACGGCTACGCCCTGGCAGTGGGTCGGCCAGGAGCTCCCACAATTCTCCTCGGCGCCAACCAACTATGTCGGTGAGTTCTCGTCGGCCGCCGTGGGGATGCGGTTGTTCACGGTCGCTCAACGCGGCGGCTATGCGCCGATGATCGGCGGTCTGGGCTACGTGCTGGCAGCGGGACCGGCCGCGTACACGCTGAAAACCGTTGTAGCAAAAGATGTCTGGATCCGTCCCACGGAGCGTTCGCTAGCTGAGGCGGTCACCCTGCCGCCGCTCGAGCCGCCGGCGAAGATGGGTGCGGGGACTTTGGCGGTCAGCTCGCCACGGGTGTTGTCCGACCTGTTCTGGATGGGCCGTTACGGCGAACGCGCCGAGAACATGGCCCGGTTGCTGATCGTCGCGCGCCAGCGTTACTACGAATACCGGTACCGCCAGCACACCGAAGAAAGCGAGTGTGTGCCGGTCCTGATGGCCGCGCTGGACCGGATTACCGGTACCGGAATCGGGTCGGATGACCACGCCGAGGCCATCGCCATCGCACCCTCGACGTTGTGGTCTCTCACTATGGACCGCAGCCGGCCAGGGTCGCTGGTGCAGTCGGTCGACCGGCTGGCCCACACCGCCAGGGGGGTCCGCGACCAGTTGTCCAACGACACCTGGGTGGTGCTGGCCGGCGTCGAGCGCACGCTCGCGCACAGGGCCGAGCCGCCGGATTCGCTCGTCGAGGCCGACGCGGCGCTCGCCGCGGCCCAATCGCAGACGTTGGTCGGGATGCTGACGTTGGCCGGGGTGGCCGGGGAGTCGATGGTGCACGACGTCGGCTGGACGATGATGGACATCGGCAAGCGGATCGAGCGCGGACTTGGCCTGACGGCCTTACTCGGTGCCACCCTGACCACCGTCCGCCCTGCCGCCGCTGAGCGAACGATCATCGAGTCGACCCTGGTGGCGTGCGAATCGTCGGTCATCTATCGCCGCCGCACGGTGGGCAAGGTCAGTGTCGCCGCCCTGGCCGAGCTGATGCTCTTCGACGCGACCAACCCGCGGTCGTTGGTATATCAGCTGGAGCGACTACGGGTCGACCTCGGCGACCTCCCCGGCTCGTCGGGATCGTCGCGGCCGGAGCGAATGGTCACCGAGGTCAGCACCCTGCTGCGCCGGTCGGATCCCGCGGCACTGGAAGCGGTTTCCGCCGACGGACGCCGCGCCAAGCTGGCCGAGCTGCTGATTGCCGTGCATACCGCGTTGCGCGAACTGGCCGACGTGATCTCAGCGACGCAGCTGGCACTGCCCGGCGGAATGCAGCCGCTGTGGGGACCCGACGAGCGTCGGGTGATGCCGTGACCGGTACTGCCGCGGCTACCCGCTGACCGCCGCGGGTTTGCTTGCTGCCGAGGTCACTTCGTCGATCACCGTGTGGATGAACTTCATCTTTTCCAGCACCGCGGTCGGCAGAACAAACGGGTACAGATCGTCGTGGCCCATCGACCGGTTCACCATGTTCAGCGACCACGACAGCGGTAGCCACATGTCGATGATGGTCTGAAAAGCGCTGGGGCCCAGCGCTGGCCGGTCGAACGTAGCGGACGCCGCCGCCAGCCCGCACCAGGCCGACGTGTCGAGAGCGTCGCGGATGTGCAGGTAATGGGCGAACGTCTCAGCCCAGTCCTCGGCGGCGTGCATGGTCGCATAGGACGACACGAACTGCTTCTTCCACCCCTCGGGCGCGCCCTCGCTGTAATGGCGGTCCAGCGCCTCCTGGTAGTCGGCGTCCGGATCGCCGAACAACTCGCGGAACCGCGCGTCGTCGTCGCTGGACGGCGAGATCAGCCGATAGAAGTAGTAGTGCCCGACCTCGTGGCGGAAGTGTCCCAGCAGGGTGCGGTACGGCTCGTCCATCTCGACCCGCAACTGCTCGCGGTGCACGTCGTCGCCTTCCGCGAGATCTATTGTGATGACCCCGTTTTCGTGGCCGGTCAGCACCGTCTCGTGTGCACTGGAGAGCAGCCGGAAGGCCAGGCCGTAGTCGGGATCCTGATCGTGGCCGACAATCGGCAGCTTGAGCTCGTGCAGCTCGACGACCAGCCGACGCTTGGCCGCTTCGGCTTGGGCGAACTCTGCCAGGCCCGCGGTGTCGGCGTCATTTGGCCGTTCGATAGTCAGCGCGCACGACACGCAAAGCAGGCGAGGTTGATTGATCGGGACCAGCCAGTTGCATTCGGCGACATGACGATTGGCGCACAGTTCGTATTCGCTGGCGCTGACGAAGCCAGCCTTGTCGGCGTCGCCGCCGGTGGTGATCACCAGCAGGGCCATCTCGTCGAGGGAGAAACCCAGAGTGCTCCCGCAGGCCAGGCACGCCGAGTTCTCGAACGTCAGACGTTGGCCGCAGTTGGGGCAGTGGAAATCACGCATACAGCTCATCGCCTTCGTACGGCACGACGTCGACAGCGACGTCGATCACGCTCTTCTTGGAGTTGGTGTAGATGATCCCGCGCAGCGGTGGGACGTCGGCGTAGTCACGGCCGCGCCCGACGACGATGTAGCGCTCGTCGAC
>Ga0209655_10000367_pt1 | contig 17023 bp, 15 predicted proteins | sample BogFormECP03_OM2_FD_188236 | JGI IMG/M metagenome (GOLD analysis project Ga0209655, IMG submission 188236) | Bog forest soil microbial communities from Calvert Island, British Columbia, Canada - ECP03_OM2 (SPAdes) (version 2) | ecosystem: Environmental > Aquatic > Freshwater > Wetlands > Bog ...
CGTGCATTGGCACGGGCTTTGGATTCCGTCGGCGGTGGATGGATCGGCTGAGGAGGGCGCGACGATGATCGCGCCTGGTGCGCAATTCCGCTATCTGTTCACGCCGCAGCCGGCGGGATTTCGTTGGTATCACACGCACGCTTTTGCCGGGCATGACCTGAAGCGCTCTACCTACACCGGACAGTTCGGCTGCTTCTATATCGAGCCCAGGGGCGACGTCGGTACGTACGACCAAGAAATATTCCTTACGTTACATGATTGGAACGCGTACATGGCAGGCAGCGGCGACTCTTCGATGGAAGCTGCGTACGAATATGGAACGATCGATGGCCGGATGCTCGGCTTTGGCGATCCTCTCAGGGTGCGAGAGGGCCAACGAGTGCTCTTGCATATTCTGAATGCGAGCGCCAGCCTGGTTCATTGGCTGGCGCTCGCGGGACATGAAATGACCGTGGTCGCCATGGATGGCAATCCCGTGCCCACACCAAACCGTGTGCATGCAATTCGTTTGGGACCTGCCGAGCGTATTGATGCTGTGGTAGCAATGAATCAACCGGGGGTGTGGATTCTCGGGGAAACGCGCGACCAATTGCGCAAGGCGGGCATGGGAATTGTCGTTGAGTACGCCAACCAGCAGGGCAAACCGAAATGGATCAAGCCGCCAGAAACGATGTGGGACTATCGGCCCTTCGCTGCCGCGCCGGCGGCCACCCGCGAACCAGATGAGATCATTCCCTTGCGGTTCGAGTCAAAGTTTCACGGGCAAGGCGCTTTCAATTCGTGGACCATCAATGGAAAGTCCTACCCCCACACGGACACGATTATGCTCCGGCAGGGACAAAGGTATCGGCTGCAGATGATCAATCACAGCGCGGACGATCACCCGCTTCATCTGCATCGGCATAGTTTTGAGGTCATTAAGTTGGACGGAACTGCGGTTTCGGGACTGAGCAAGGACGTGCTGGTGGTTCCGGCAAACACGACCTCCGAGGTGGATTTCACAGCGAATAATCCGGGCGCGACTCTCTTTCATTGCCACAACCAGACGCATATGGACTTCGGATTCATGGTGCTTTTTCGATACGCAGGTTTCGGCCGCCTTCGCCAGATCTTCAACACACAATGCGGGATCAAACAGAACAGCGAAGTCCGTTCGCAGGGCGTAGCGCGGCTTTGCTGAAGTCGTTGCAAGATCGGCCCGTTTCGTAATTGCATTGTTGGGGATCAAACCTTGACGAATGGTTTCGTCGCGAATCTGTTCACGACTGTTGTCTTGATACCAGGTTTTCCCTCGAGGTTGAAATCCAGGTTTCAGGGACTTGGTCACATAGGCTGTTCTTTCCGTATCGTTCCGCAGCGCCGACTGCGCATCCGTCATGCGATCTGCTTAGGTGCGCCCCACTGATTTGCACCCTCGACAGCACCTACGTAGAGCAATGTGAAGATCGTGGAAGCCGCGGCTTCGCGCACGCAGTAATTCCGCTGCGGTATGCCTTCTGGAAAAATGAGTTGTAAACGCTGATGGATTGCTGCGCGATCAATGTAGGGCGGTAGGCCCACGCTTCTCATTCCTCGGTATACAGTCGCAAGCACGCTTTCGCAACCGCCGTCTGGCTGACAGCGCGCCCCAGCAGCCGCTTCAATTCCCCCGGAGCCGGCAGCGGCAAGTATTCGAGTTCGTATGCAGAGACCGCCACACTGCCGCTGATGCAGCGAAACGCGCGGTCCACAATGGGAGCGTTGAGCATTGCCGCCATGATCGGTGCGGACACAGCCGGCGTCTCGCTGGTAGGACGAATCATGTTGAGGTGATTTTCAATCACCACGGCCGCGTGCTTCCGCATGAAGACAGCCGGGAGCTCCGTTGCAATAAGGCGGCGCGATTGTTCCTTGGCAGTCGTGCGCTGCACGAGAACGCACGGTTTACGGGTAATCAACCAATCATCACCGGCAAGAATTTTGAAATAGGGACAGTGATTTTTCTTGTCCGCGCGAAACTGAAAATGGCCGTCCGATGTTACAGCCTCTGCCCAAATGAGCGGAAGCTTGGACTTGCCGGGCTTCTCCGCTAACTGGTCTTTATGACGATTCCAAACCAGCGGACCTGTGCTCACTTGATAGCCGTAGTCGCTGAGTCGGTGAGGCATCTTCCTCAGCTTCTGGACGAGACGGGACTGTTCGATACTGCGAGGCAGGAGCCAAGGTCCTCCCCCTTCGGGTAAATCAAACGTTCCGCCGTGCTCTACAGTCAGCTCATCCTCGTCCGTGGGTGCAACGAAATGGACGGTAGGGGAATGTCGATGCACACTCGCTTTTCGGTACGTTGCGAGCATGGCTTCCTGCAAGGCATCGTCGAAAACGCCTTTGCGGACGGAAATGAAATCGATATTGATTGGTGGGGCCGACCCGGCAAGCAGACGGCGAAGAGACTTGAAATATTCTCCGGCGAGAAAACTCGTCGGCGTGACGTAGGCAATCACGCCGCCGGCGCGTGCGAACCTTACGGCCAAGTCCGTAAATACCCCATAGAGATTTGCATGGCCGTAAAGGCTCCGGCTGTAGCGGGCGCGCAGATGCGGGGTAAGCGAGACTCTGCCGTATGGAGGATTTCCAATCACCAAATCGTAGTGTGCGCCTGGTTCTACCGGTTCCTGAGCCTCGAGGCTGTTACAAGCCTGGACGACGACGGGCAGGCGATGGTTGATGCGATGACACCACGGCATCAGGCTCGCTTCCAGGAATACCTGAGAGAGCCATGCTGCAAATGGGTCGATTTCAAAACCCGTCATGCGTGACGCAATCTCGAAAATGAATTTCTCGGATGGCATTCTCGTCGCTGCATTCGCGAGCGGTCCGGCTACCGCAGCGAGAAAAGCACCGCCGCCGCACGCCGGATCGAGCACGCGACAGGTCTGCCAATCCATGCCTGCACGAGTAACCATCGAAACGAGTCTCGCCGCAAGTGGGGGCGGCGTGTAGTAGGCTCCCAGTCTTGATCTGGTTTCATCCGGCAGCATTGCGGTGTAAGTCACACTAATGAGGTAAGCGGCGGCAAGAGGTTCAAGGGTGCTGGCTGCTCGGCCCATGCTGTGTGCAATGGCGCCGGCTCGCTCGGGCAGCGTCGCAGATTTTTCAAGAGCAAAGAATTCCGGGAGAGGAAATGGTCGCCTGGCACCCGCTTGAATCTGCATCCAATAACTCTCAATAATCGCTAGTGTGAAGCAGCGAGCGACTGACTCGCGCTGGGCCCCTTCGAACGAGGCAGCGATCGCCTTCGCCATAAGCTTGCCCGATCGCAGAGTAATCGTGGGAGTGGTGGTTGCATGTGCGGCTGCGGCAAACGGCGGCAGCGTTTTTGCTGTACCAACACTGAAGTAGGCGCCCATTCGGTTCTTAAATGTAGCAGGTATGCAACTGGTTGCTACTTCGCTTTGGACAATCCTTCAAGTTCCGACGCAAACACCAGGTCGCTATCCGTTCGCTTGAAAGTACAAAAGCACCTTCAGCAATCGGGAATTATCGTATCTTATTCGCCTTTCTTTCGCCATCGTCAATGGGTGGCGCTGGAACGTGGCCTGACGCTGCACGTGTTTTAATCCCGCTTTCCCCTGTTCTTATCCTTTATATGTATTGGCTTCCGCGGGCGGCCGGAATCGAGCGAACCGCCTGCTGCTTGGGGCCATCGCAGACTGGGCGACCAACTCCGCCAAGCTTCGGGCTTATTGATAACTCAGACCATAGGTCCAAGTCCGAACGAGCCCCACGTCGGATCATTGGCAAAGCGAGGCCGTCGCTCCGGGCTTGGTTTGAATTCGAACTGCTATCACCGTCCAGTGCGCTCTGCCGGTAGGACCTTCTCATTTGACTTCTCCGATCCGCGCTAGCACGCCTCGTGCCGCCGAGGGGCCGTGGCACTCGCGCGTGCGGCCCGCTCCGGCCGGTCCGGTTCCTGCCTTTGCTTTCGTTCTCTGTTTCGGGTCCTTGCCCCCTCCGCTCCCTGTGAAGGGGGCAGGAAGATCCCGAAACAGGAGAACAAAGATGAACATCGAGCAAGCCAGGGAAGTTGCACGCAAGGCTCTTCAACGTCTCTCGGAAAATCTTGCGCAAGGTGAAAGCGAAGTGCTGCACAACTATCTCGCGGCGATGGGGAAGTTTCATCGCTACAGCGCGAGCAACATTCTGCTCATCATGACCCAGCGTCCCGCTGCAACGGACGTTGCGGGCTACCAGACCTGGCGCAAACTTCACCGCCAAGTCACGCGAGGCGCCAAGGGCATCGTGATCTTTGCGCCGCTCGTGCGCCGGACGATGGATGCGAATGAATGCGGGATTGAGAGCGAGCGGGAAAGCCTCGTTGGCTATCGCGCGGCAGTGGTCTTTGATGTTGCGGACACCGAGGGGGATCCGCTTCCCTCACTGTCTCGGTTCGAGGGCAATCCAGGAGAATATCTCGCACGGTTGAAGTCACTGGTTTCGCAGTCGGGATGCGTACTGGAATATTCAACGAGCATTCTTCCGGCGCAAGGACAGTGCTCGGCGGGAAGAATCATTTTGCTGCCAGACATGACGCCCGCCGAGGAATTCCACGTGCTCACGCATGAGCTTGCGCATGCCCGGCTGCACTTCTCCGCACGTCGAGCCGAGACGACGAAGTACATCCGGGAGCCGGAAGCCGAGGCGGTCGCTTTTGTGGTCGGTCAGGCCATAGGGCTCGAAACCAATTCTGCGTCTTGCGATTACGTGAAGCTGTACAACGGCGATAAAGACACCCCAACTCAATCGCTTCAGCATATCCAGCGGGTGAGCACCGAGATCCTGTCCCCAATTACGCCTCCGTAGGGAGTCAGCCCGGCGCTATGATCTTCTCTCCCCACGCATGGTTGCCGGGATGGCTTCCAGAGAATTTTTGAGAACGCGTGGTACAACCGTCGAGGCTGCTCCGTAAACTGAAACGGGAGGTCCGGTTTCGCGGCAGGTACTCAGGCTGTTTTCAGATGCAGCAAATCCTTCACCTACGAGCGAAGCTGGTAGGGAACCGACCACCGGCAAACGTACTTCAACATGAAAAAGATGGGCGCTCACGTCGGAAAGCTGTTGAGCCAAGGCTGGCAGGTCCTCTCGCAAGTGGCCCACTCTGGCCTACGGCGCGGCCTGCGCCCTTTTGCCAAGCGCGATACCATCACGATTGCCTTCCGGAGACCTTGAATTCTTCTGACCAAGAAGCGCAAGGGAAGATTATTGGGAGGGAACAACTCCGCAAGCGCCGACGAGCGGCCGAGGACAGCAGGTTCGACACTATTTATATTGACCTGATAACCACGATATATTGCTTCCCTCGCCGCCACGATCGCGACCATCGTTATCATCGCTGCGACGCGCGTTATCTGGCGCACTGTGTCTCCGCTTTGCCCTAGCCCGAAGACCTCACTCGCCATGGCAATATAGTTCCATAATGGAATGATATTGACAAACACAAGAATATCATCCATGCATGTCAACATGCGCTCTCGCATGGACGAATTGACACTGCTAGCAGAAGAAAACGACGGGCTATTCACGTCGCGAGACGCACGCGACGCGGGAATTCTCGACTCGGTCTTGGTACGCCTGGCACAGCGCCGTCGTTTGGACCGCGTGGCCCGAGACGTCTACCGCATTCGAAACTTCCCGCGGACTCGTTTCTCGCAGTACAGGCAGGCCATCCTTTGGGTGCGCGCCAGCAGCGGGCCGCCGAGCGCCGTGCTTTCGCACGAAACCGCGCTCGCCCTCTACGGAATCTCCGACGCCAATCCTTCTGACATTCACATCACGGTCCCCCCGCGCGCGCGGCTGCGCAGAAAGCGGCCCGGAGAAATCGTGATTCATCGCAGCAAGTTGTCGCCGGATGAGATCACCGCTCACGAAGGAATGCCGGTTACAACCCCAGCGCGAACGATCCGCGACATCGTCCTGGAAACAGGAAAGGTCGGTTTGGCCCGCGAGGCGATCGCCGATGCACGGCGCGAAGGATACATCAGCTCTCGCGAAGTGAGAACGCTACGGCGTCTGGTGGCTCGTTACGAGCACGATCTGGAAGCCAGACATGCACGCGAGCGCTAGCCCCATCGATGAAGACAAAACCGACCGAACACCTCGAAAAATCACTTGCGCGTGTCGCCGACGAGCACGGCATGGACCAGGAGCGGCTCCGCAGATGGGTCTCCTTTCTCGCACTCTGCGGCGTCCGCGAGAAGGCGGTCGCTCAAGGCATCTTGAAGTCCTAATATCTCAAGGGCGGAGTCGCCATGGAGTTGCGGTATGCCGCCGTTGCCCGCGCGACGAAGGACTTGGATCTTGCGCTTGACGGTGACCGCGCCGCGCGTATGCGCACGTTCGAGAACGCCCTGAAGCTCGGGTTCGACGACTTTACCTTCCGACTCAAGCCGAAGACTCACCACCTGGACGCGGTGGACACCGTGCGCGTCGAAGTCGCAATCCAGCACCGCACGTGCGGCTGGCAAACGATCGACGTCGACCTCGGCCCGGCGGGAGCCACGGAAGTCGACCTGGTGGCGCCCGCTGTCGAGGGTTTGGTTGAAATGAATTTGGCCGTGCCCCCGCAGGTTCGCTGTCTGGGAATCAATGAACAGGTCGCCCAGAAACTGCACGTCTGCACGGCTCCCGGCGCGCAAGGCCGTGCCAGAGACATACTGGACATTCTCCGCTTCGACCTTCTGGGGAAAATCGACCACGCCCGCGTACGGACCGCTGCGAAGCGAACTTTCAAAGAAATAGGAACGCACGCATTTCCTCCCGTTGCGGAGATCCCGGCTGCTTGGAGTGAGGAAGTCGTGAATCTCGCTCGACAGCTGCCTTTCCCCACGGACAACGCCAACGAACTTGCCGAGAGGTTTCGCACCCTTCTCACCAGGATTGTCGAAAGCTGAAAACTCGCCGTTCGTTGGAGGATGGACCGCCCGACGCGCCGGACGTCAACTAAGTTCCATAATGGAATGATACTTCCTTCACTTAGCCTCGCGGCATGAAAACGAATGGCATCCTAATCTTGGCCAGATCTGGGAGGTCAAAGTGTTAAACGTGCCAATGATTTTTCTAGCTGCAAGCGGTTGGACTTTCTTTCTGTCCTATCGCACCTCGCTGCGTTGGGCGCGGATGACGTTGGCAGGCTTTGAAGGACAATTTCTTCAGGAGCTGAAGCACTAGATATCCACGTCGAGAGCAGTTCTCACCATCGCCGCAGGGACCATCGCTTTCGTCATAAAGCGCTCCTCGCTCCTAGTTCCGCAGCATCACAGTATGCGTCTATGGGCGCCGGAATGCGTTTTGCTGGGCCTAACGATCTCCCTCTGTATCGCGTTTGAGATCTCGATCAAGGCTGCTCACTGGAGCTACCGCCGCGAACACCACTTTACTCATGACGACGACCGTTTTCAGCAATGGATGCCCAGAACCAATCCTAGCCATTACGGCGCTTTTCTCGCTCGGCCTAGCGTATCTTGGGCTCGTTGTGACGATCTTTGGGTAACCTGTGACTTTCAGAGCGGGAGTGTTGGGGGCCCGTCTCCCGTCGCGACGCGTTGGGGAATACCGCACATATCATCCCTCGTATTGACTCTCGGTAAAGGCCCGGCGTAGCATCATCTCCGAACGGTGACGACATTGAGTCGTAACTGGACTGTACCGTTCCTGGTGCTGAAGACTGTCGAGAAGATCGCCATGACGAAATCTTCCTCTGTTGGCCGACAGGCGCTCGACGGGCGCTGGGCGCGAGCCGGTTGGTTTATCATCGCGCTCTTCATCGTGGCTCTCTGTGCGGCTGCGTTCCTGCCACGAGCGTACAACGGCCGATCGGCTTCGGCGTTGCTCACGCTGGTCCTTCTGACCCTCTGTGTGACGATCGCGCTTCACGTGCGTTTCTTGCTCCGGGCTCGCCTGGCGCACGGTGAAACCGTGCGCGTTCTGGATGCGGCGGAACGCGAGTTCGAATCCATCTTCGATAGCGTCCCTGACGCCATTGTGATTCTGGACGACCAGGGGATTTGTCTGGAAGCGAACCCTGCAGCCCTCGCGCTGTTCGGAACCGCGCGCGAACACTTGCTGGGTCACGCGATTCAGAAGTTCTATTTGACTGCGCACAGCTCTGCGAACGCCGAGGACCCGTTTCTTGGCCGGAACTCCGGTCACGGCGAAATCGAGATTCCCCGGCGCAGCGGCGAGACCCTCGTCGTCGAGTTCACCGTGAAAGCGCACTACCTGCCGGGCCGTCACGTGGCCATCCTGCGCGACATCTCTCTCCGGCGCGAGGCCGAGGCGGCGCTGAGCGAGAGCGACGAACGCTTCCGGCAGATGGCCGACAATATTCAGGAAGTCTATTGGATGGTCGACGCCGAGAGCAAGCAGGTCGTCTCCATCAATCCAGCATATGAGACGATCACGGGCCGTTCCCTGGAAACGCTTCGCGCCAATCCCCTTTCCTACCAGGAGCTATTTCATCCCGAGGACCGCGTTCGCGTCCTGACGCGCCTGGAAGAAGCGGGGGAGACCGGCCACATCGACGAAGAGTTCCGGATCATCCGGCCCGACCGGACGGTCCGCTGGGTCTCGGTTCACGGCTTTCCGGTGCGGGATGCAGCCGGCGTCGTGCGCCGCCTGGTGGGGACCGCGCAGGACGTCACCACACGGAAATCGGCCGAGGAACAAATGGCGAGAAATCTCGCCCTCGCGGAATCGGCGTCGGCCGAAGCCGATGCCTTCCGCACGACGACCCTGGCTCTCACGCAAAACCTCAGCATGGACTATGTCCTGGACACCTTGCTTCACTCGCTTCTGAAACTCGTTCCCTGTGAGTCGGCCCGGGTTCTGCTGGTCGAAACCGATACACATCTGTTCCTCGCGCGGGAAATGCGACACCGGGAATCAACCCGGCGCCTTGCAAAATGCCCGCCAACCTTCGACGCCAGTGACAACCGGTTTCTGATGCAGGTTCTCGCCACCCGAGCCGCTGTGCTCGTCCCGGACACCAGCACCGAGCACGAGTGGCAGGCTTTCAAGGGTTATGCGCAGATGCGATCTTGGCTTGGCGTACCGCTCATCGCTTCGCAGCGCGTGCTCGGGCTGCTGTCGCTCGGCGATACGCGACCGCAGGCATTCTCACCAGATCATTTGCGGTTGGCAAAGTCGCTTGCGATTCCCGCCGCCGTTGCCATTCAAAATGCGCGCCTGTATGAACGCGCGGAAATCTATGGCGCGGAACTCGAGCAACGCCTCGCGGATCTCGAGCAATCGCAGAACGCCTTGCGGCAAGCGGAGCAGGGTCGCGAGCTCTCCGAGGAGAAATTCAGCCGTGTCTTCCGTTCGAGCCCCATCGCTTTTTCCATAACGACCGTCGACGAGGGTCGCTTCCTTGACGTGAACGAGGCGTTCGAGCGGCGATACGGGTACACGCGCAGCGAACTGCTCGGCCGCACGGTATTTGAAGTCGGAATCTGGGATGACCCGAGCGAACGGACGCGGATGCTGGAGGAGATCCGCCAGCACGGCCGCGTGAGGAACCGCATCACCCGCTTCCGCAAACGCTCGGGCGAAGCCATCGATACATTCTATTCCGCGGACATCATGGCGATCGAAGGCTGCGATTGCGTCTTGGCTGTTTCCGAAGATCTGCCTGCGCGCGCGGAATTCGGCGTGGCACTCGCCCGCAAGGCAGCCTTGACATCCTAACTCCCTGCACTTCGTCCGGTCCGCTTGATCGTTGGGCGGAACGGCGCATTGTTTGATTTCTGGAACGGCGGACGCAACGAACGCGCTTACTTAGCGGATAAATCCGTGAAGAGGAAATGCCGAACCCTTTGCGTGTCCTTACCAATCGACTCGGGAAGAAATCCCACAACCAAGTTCCAAAGGGCATTTTGACCCGTATCGAGCGCCAGCTTGTCGCTCAGACCCCAGGTCGGATCGTCTCCGGGCTGCATTTCGGCAAAACGGAATATTTTCTCGAATAAATTCAGTACGCTTACAATGGCGCCATCGGCCTTGGCCTTCTCCAGATTCAGCTTAATACTCCTTCCGAAATCCAGAACTGTTCTTCCCCTGCGCGTGTCAAACTCCGCATTCGTGAGGACCAGCTCGGGAGCGCCGCGGTACTCCCAATCGGCTTCCGCCGCGAGATCGCGGCGGAATTCGTTGAAAGCGATGTCGCTGTAAAACCAGGACAGTTCGGGGCGATCTGCAGACGAAATCTTTTTCTCGTCGGGGTAGCCGCGTCCGCAGGTGTAGCGAGAAAAGCCGGCGCTAAGGAAATCAACGTTTTCCCCGGAGCGGTAATGGAAGTAGCCCAAATCCGGCAGGATCTCCTCCGCGACAATTCTGAGGTACCAAAGCTAAACCCCTTTGCCTGTCTTGCTTTTCCGTTTTCGCAGGGCACCGAACTTATATAAAACAGCCTAGTTTTCGTGACGAATTGGTGACGAGTTTTCGATCCGGATGAGTGGCCTCTCTAAGCTGTGCAGCTTGTGCTGACGGACTTTGTGCCGAAACTTGTCTGCGGACTTTTGAAACAGGCCAGCTGCGAACCTGCAAAGCGCTAGCGGCAATCGCAGCTACTCAATCGAGGCAGTTCACGCAGGGCTTGATAGTTCGAAAAGAAACGATCCCGGCGTTATGTGGAGTGCTACGGGAAAATCTCGAAAACCTGGTCGACAAGGTCATCGACCTTTCGCTTTAGCTCTTTCAACTTCAACTCTTTGTCAATGGCCTGCACAGCCTCCGTAGAGTTGATATCGGCCGAAGCGAGCGTTGCCGCTTCCCTATCAGCTTCTCGAAGTTGTGCCCCGATTTGTTCTTGGATCTTCAAAAGATCGGACACAAAGTCCGTCATTGCTCTCCACCCCCCAAGTTCGGAGTAGTGGGCAGAGATTGCGCGCTGCGCGGCCTGACCATCGTTCGTGCCAACATACACCATCGACGCGGAATTTTCTGCCGATTTTTCCCACGAAGTGGGGCGGAACTCGCGCAGCTCCCTAAGTTACACTTTCGGTGAACGTGCAAAGAAGCTTTTGCCAAGGTTTCAACAAGGGCTAGCGACCACAGCAGGGAATAGTTTCTTGTCTCGATATTCTTAGGTTGGAAACGCAATGATTTTGAATCATACGAACGCAGATCCCAATCTTGTGGTAGCGCTGCTGCCACGCCATCGAAGTACTGGATGTTCTTTCCAGGCGCTAGCACTTCAAAGCCGGAGCGGGCACCACCCGTCTAACCGCCGCGCCGGGATCCGCCTCCCCCCGAACCACGATATCCCGAGTCGCCCTCACCTGTAGGTGCCGTCTGGTGTTCACCCGGTTGAATATTGGCGCTGTCTTGTTCTGAGCCGTGTTCGCGATGAGCCGCCTTCATGTGCTCGTGCCGCTCCCTTTCCGAATCGTACCAAGCGTTGCATTGACTACAGGTGATCTGAGCCGTTTGTGATTGCGCCATGCTCGTCTCCCTTTCGAATCTTCGCTTGTTACCACTTATCGATGCGCACTGAAATAACGCCAACCAGCAAATCCTCTTCCTGGGCCGCAACGCAAACGATTCGGCAAACCCAAATCGAACGCACCTCGCCGTGCGAAGTGCGCTCTCACCCCGCGTGGCGCAGACGTAGTGCAAGGAGCTTGGCAGTTTTAGTACATTCCGCCCATGCCGCCCTGGCCCACGCCTGCCGCGGCCATCATTCCTTCTTCCTTGATATCCGCCACGAGGGCTTCGGTGGTCAGCATCAGTGCGGCGATGGACGCCGCATTCTGTAATGCCAAACGAGTCACTTTCGCCGGATCAATCACTCCAGCTTTTATCATGTCGCCGAATTCCCCGGTCTCCGCGTTGAAACCAAAGCTCTCATCCTTCGAGTCGCGGATGCGCCCGACAACCACCGCGCCCTCGTGCCCGGCGTTCTTGGCAATCTGGCGTGTGGGCTCTTCGAGCGCGCGCTTTACAATGTTTACCCCGACGGCTTCGTCGCCGTGAAGCTTGAGCTTTTCAAGTGCTGGGATGCACCGAAGCAAGGCCACGCCCCCGCCAGCAACAATGCCTTCCTCGACAGCAGCGCGCGTTGCGTGCATAGCATCCTCGACACGAGCCTTCTTCTCTTTCAGCTCGGTCTCCGTTGCAGCGCCGACTTTAATCACCGCTACGCCGCCCACCAGCTTCGCCAGCCGCTCCTGCAGTTTTTCCTTATCGTAGTCCGAAGTGGACTCTTCGACCTGCGCGCGGAGCTGCTTGATACGGCCCTCGATCTCGCTGGCCTTGCCGCCACCCTCGATGATCGTTGTGTTGTCCTTGTCGATGGTCACCTTCTTGGCGCGGCCGAGATCCTCCTCCTTCACGTTCTCAAGCTTGATGCCGAGGTCTTCCGTGATGGCCTTGCCGCCAGTGAGGATTGCGATATCTTCCAGCATTGCCTTGCGTCGGTCACCAAAACCGGGAGCTTTCACCGTGGCGCACTGCAGCGTCCCGCGCAGCTTATTCACAACGAGCGTCGCGAGCGCTTCGCCCTCAAGGTCCTCAGCGATGATCAGTAGCGGCTTGCCGATTTTGGCAGTCTGTTCGAGCAACGGCAGCAGGTCCTTCATCGAGCTGATTTTCTTTTCGTGGATCAGGATGCGAACGTCTTCCATCAAGCACTCCATGCGCTCCGGGTCGGTGACGAAGTAAGGCGAGAGGTACCCGCGATCGAACTGCATTCCCTCCACGACTTCCAGCGTCGTTTCCATCGTTTTGGATTCTTCAACGGTTATAACCCCGTCCTTGCCGACCTTTTTCATCGCTTCTGCGATGATGCTGCCGACCTGCTTGTCGGTGTTGGCGCTAATAGTGCCAACCTGCGCGATCATGTCGCCCTTCACGTCCTTGTGGAGCCTCTTAATCTCCTCGACGGCTACATCGACGGCCTTCTCGATGCCGCGCTTGAGTGCCATCGGGCTAGCGCCAGCTGCTACCGTCCGCACACCTTCGCGGAAGATGGCCTGTGCCAGCACCGTCGCAGTGGTTGTGCCGTCGCCTGCAACGTCGGAGGTCTTCGAAGCGACCTCGCGCACCATCTGCGCGCCCATGTTCTCGAGCGGATCCTGTAATTCGATTTCCTTCGCAACGGTTACGCCGTCCTTGGTGATGATCGGTGCGCCGAACTTCTTCTCGATCACGGCGTTGCGCCCCTTCGGGCCGAGCGTGATCTTCACCGCGTCTGCCAGAATATTGACGCCGCGCAGAATTGCCTGACGTGAATTCTCACCAGTTACAATTTGTTTTGCCATTGGATTTCACCCTCCTGGGTGAATGGGTACTTGTGGCCGGTCCAAACCGTGTGGAACGGTGAAACTACTTCTTGCTGGATGCCGCTTTGGCCATCCCGCTAATCTTCGCCAGGATTTCCTCTTCGCGGAGGATCAGATACTCCTGATCGCTGATCGTGATATCACTGCCGGTATATTTGCCGAACAGGATCCGGTCGCCGACCTTCACATCTACCGGAACACGTCGGCCTTTCTCGATTTTCCCCGCTCCCACGGCCATCACTTCACCCTCCTGAGGCTTTTCTTTTGCCGTGTCCGGGATGATGATGCCGCCCTTCGCTGTTTCTTTCTCTTCCAACCGCCTCACCAAGACACGGTCGTGCAGGGGAGTCACATTCACAGTCATTTCTTATCCTCCGTTTATTCCATTCTGAAGATTCCAGGAGCAAGCTCGTTATGACCTCGGCCAACATTATCGGCGGAAGGGCTTCATATTCTTCTGTTGCGCGATATCAAGGTCATCGACTTCCTTTTTCTTCCAGTCTCCCAGCAGCTCCTCTGCTAGCGGACGCCCTGACTTCGCTCAGACGGCTGCCAATTTTGCTCGGTCCCACTCCTGATGGTCCTTGGCACGCAAAAGGATCGGGTTCTCTTGGATATGTCGGGAATGGGCGCAGACACTTGCACAGGACAATCCCAGAAATCGCTTTACCTCAACTCGCGTAATTTCCAAACCGTTGACCCTCTCTAATTTCAGATTCGCTAAGATCCGCTTCACTGCTCTGCGCACAGCGACTTGCCCGTCGAACCCAAGGATGGTTCCTTTGACCTCCCCGGCCACGCAGAAAAAGCTCCATCCTGCTTCGTGGATTTTTCGACCCAATCCGGACGCATCGATATTCTTGACTATTCTCCAGCCAGTCGCGCAGGGTTCACTCTCGATCTGCAGCGCGTCCGGCAAGAGCGTGCCATCTTTGATCAGGATGGTCCCCGTCTTGAATGCTCCTGCCATTTGGGTGCTCCTCGGCGCTCTACAGTGATCCGTTGTTTCACAGCAACCGGTGCCGGACATCGCAGCAGTGTTCCCTGTGGACGATTCGTCAGAAAATCGGCCCACCCCTTGGGTGCAACCTCGTCCCAATTCCGGAGTATCGGGTTGCATCTGGTAGTGTCGCGCGGGCGAAGGCTGTGTTTGCAGTGGCGCTCCGGATCACCAGCTCACAGCCTTTCAGTGACTCGCTCCCCCAGGATCCGATCTTCTATTGGCGTTCTAGGAGGTCCCTTCGTCGTGTTGTCAAGAATAAAGCCAGGACAATCATGAACGCGCCCGCACAAGCCAAAAAGTCCAGCGCTAGTTGGTGACTTGCGGAGGGGCGCAATATCATCACCAGGAGCAACGCCGTGATGGAAACCCCAGTCAAGCTTCTCGTGACCATTGGCAACCTCGTTCCTCCGCGCAGCTTGCCCTTCACAGCAAGAGTGAGGCGCGGACTTGACCTGGCCGTCGAACCAAATATTTGCAGGTCAAGCCGTGAGGACTATTGCCCTGCGTAGCCGGCCTTCGTTTTAGGTAGTGCCCCGACAGGCTCGTCGCTCAACTCTCTTTCGGCCGTCATCCAGTCCTCAACATCTTTTCCCGGCTCGCCGCTCCGTTGCAGATACAGCTCATAAGCTCGGCGAGAGATCTCTTCTTCCGATGGTTCTCTGCGTGCAAACATGCCAACCTCCATCGCTTTCCGTGCGAGCGCCGGACCTCCGACCGCCGCAGTTGAGACTCAAATTACTTGCCGTTTGCTGTGACGCTGATCTTTACCTGCTCCGGCTTAGATTCTTCACGCTTCGCCATGTGCAGGCTCAAGACTCCATTGCAATGCTCAGCCCGAATGTTCCCGGAGGGGCGGACTGAACCCGCCCCTCACCGAACGAAGAGAACAATTCGCTCTAGGCTGCTACCGCAGCGGCAATTTTGTGGAAGGTCGAGTTGGAAACCTCATAGTTCTCGACCTGAGGAGTTCCCTCAACGACTCTCGCCAGGATCTTCGTCACTTCTGGAAACATTCCGCGGTTGTAGGCTTCGGCATTTTCTTTGTTTTCCCACAAACTGATTGCGAACGCTTTCGTTTCGCCCGGGCCGATAAACGTGATCTCGTCCTTGAACCCGGTCTGTTTTCGAAGCAGGGGAAGGATGTCCTTTTCGATTGTTTCGGTGAATTCGGCCACGCTGTTGGGTTTCAGTTGAATGGCAACTCTACGTGCAAACATGGCAACCTCCTTGGTTATCCTGGCCAAGGAGCAAATCTAGATAACCACATTTAGTTCAGAGTACAAAATAGAGCCATCGATCAATTAACAACGGTAGGTGAATTAACTTGACGTGTCAAGGGGAATCTGGGATTATTTTGAGCTATTAATCCAATCCAGTTAATCGAGCAGAGGCGCCCTGTGGATGTCTGTTTAGTGATCAAGCAGCGGCTGGAGGAATTGGGGTTTGAGCAGAGAGATTTAGCGGCTGCTGCCGAGGTTACGGAGTCTTACATCTCCCAGTTGCTCACTCGGAAGAAATTGCCCCCCGCGGCCGGCCGAACAGATATTTACGACAAGATTGGAAAATTCCTGAAACTCCCAGGTGCGGAGCTTTCGAAACTAGCTGACCACCAGCGCAAGGAGGAATTGAAGAGAACCTTGGGGCACGCACCGCCGCCCTTATTTAGGGAAGTTCGAGAGTTGGTTCTCCGCAAATGCGCCCCCGACAAAGAAAAACAATTTCGAGTTATGTTCGAGAAGCAGCCCTTCGGTGAAGTCGAACGCCTCGTCATACAAAAGCTTTTAGACGTTGCCAAGCGAGTGGCCAAAGAAGAATTGGAAAGCGAAAACTGGGTCCACCAAGTGGCTCGGCTCACCGGCCGAAGCTATGAAGAAATGCGAGTCAGCATCCTCGAATTTCTAGACACGGATGCCTTGAACTTATCAGTTGAGAACTGCGTTACCTTCCTGGATCCGCTGATCGAATCCTGGGACATGGACCTTGCGACCTTTGGTATGGAAATTGTGCTGAACGGGAGACTAGCCCCGGGGGACCCAAAGAAATTTGAGTTTGTCGAACGGGAGCCTGGCCAAACTGAGGAAGAGCGTGGGCTGAAAGAATTCTTTCATGACACTTTCCTGAGCCATGGTGCGACCAAGGAAGAAATTGAGTTTCTAAAGAAGCTGAGGATTAAGGGAAAACGGCCCACGGCACTCTATTATTACCGGGAATTACAAAACCTCAGAGACCCACTCAATTTTCGAGCGATCGTGACGCGGGCTCCGCGAGCCAGACTTCAAGGCCAGTTCCAATCGGAAAGGTCAGTCGCCCCGATGCACAGATATCGGGAGGCTGGTGACATTAATAGACAACTGCAGCTCGACAGCGGGAAAAAGACAACGCAGCGCTGGCCAGGGAACAAAGGCAGAGAGGGCAAGAAACAGAAGACAAAGTCGTAGAAAGCTACATCCGCTCCCGCCACAGGACCGCCTCTGCTTCTACCTGCGGAATCCGCGCAAGCTCCCTTCGCGCCCGGCGTCTATACGGACCTTGTTGCCCACTCGCGCCGCGAGGTTCCGAGATTACTCCTAATAAATGTGGTAACCGGAAAATTGGAGTAGCACTTTATTTGATTGCATAACAATGTCGGCCCCCTCGACTCGAGTGGGCTTTTGTTGATAGGCTCGGGAAGACGGAGCCGGAATTCGGTTCGCACGCGGGACAGCTC
>Ga0209655_10000369_pt1 | contig 16980 bp, 15 predicted proteins | sample BogFormECP03_OM2_FD_188236 | JGI IMG/M metagenome (GOLD analysis project Ga0209655, IMG submission 188236) | Bog forest soil microbial communities from Calvert Island, British Columbia, Canada - ECP03_OM2 (SPAdes) (version 2) | ecosystem: Environmental > Aquatic > Freshwater > Wetlands > Bog ...
CTGGGTCTTGAAGTTCTCGGCGGGCAGCGCGTAGAAGGCGCGAAACGCCAACGAATTGCCGTCCAGCAGCATCAACGTCGGCTTGTCGTCAGCGGCCTGGGCGGCTTCCGTCTTTTTGCTCGCGGTCCTGGCTGGGCTCACGGCCCTAACTCTAGGCACTGGGTCTGACCCCGAGTAGCGGCCGAGCCCGCTGCGGCAAAACTGCAACACGTTTCAGTTTTGTCGGTGTTCTCGGTACGCTGGCCGAATGCCAGGAACTACCCGTCAAGAACCGGCTATCGACGGCTGGTTCGCCGCCGACGGCTCGCCGCATCTGATCGGCGCGAAATGCCCGCAATGCGGCACCTACGTCTTCCCACCGCGGGCCAACAACTGCCCCAACCCCGGCTGCGACGGTGACCAGCTCGAGCAGGTGCCGCTGTCGCGGCGCGGGACGCTGTGGAGCTACACCGAAAACCGGTATGCGCCGCCGCCGCCCTACCCCGCTCCGGATCCGTTCGAGCCCTTCGCCGTCGCCGCGGTGGAGTTGGCCGACGAGGGTCTGATCGTGTTGGGCAAGGTGGTGGACGGCACTCTGGCCGCGGATTTGAAGATCGGCCAGGAGATGGAGCTGACCACCATGCCGTTGTTCGTCGACGACGACGGCGTCGAACGCATCGTCTACGCCTGGAGGATCGCATGAGCGAACCCGTGTACATCCTCGGCGCCGGGATGCACCCCTGGGGCAAGTGGGGTAACGACTTCACCGAGTACGGGGTGGCCGCCGCGCGTGCCGCGTTGGGCGAGGCCGGCCTGGACTGGCGGCAGATTCAGTTGGTGGCCGGCGCGGACACCATCCGCAACGGCTATCCGGGCTTCGTCGCCGGAGCAACGTTCGCGCAGAAGCTGGGCTGGAACGGTGTCCCGGTGAGCTCCAGCTATGCGGCCTGCGCCAGCGGCTCGCAGGCCCTGCAAAGCGCCCGGGCACAGATCCTGGCCGGCTTCTGCGACGTCGCGCTGGTGATCGGCGCTGACACCACGCCGAAAGGCTTTTTTGCTCCGGTCGGTGGCGAGCGCAAGAACGACCCGGATTGGCAGCGGTTTCATCTTATCGGCGCCACCAACACGGTGTACTTCGCATTGCTGGCGCGGCGACGCATGGACCTGTACGGGGCAACGCTCGAGGACTTCGCTCAAGTAAAGGTCAAAAACTCCAAACACGGCCTCAACAACCCGAACGCCCGGTATCGCAAGGAAAACTCGATCGAAGGCGTGCTGGCCAGCCCGGTGGTCTCGGATCCGCTGCGGCTGTTGGACATCTGCGCCACCTCGGACGGTGGCGCGGCGCTGATCGTGGCCAGTGCCAAGTTCGCGCGCGAACACCTCGGCTCGCTGAACGGCATCCCTTCGGTGCGTGCGGTCAGCACGGTCACCCCGCGCTACCCGCAGCATTTGCCCGAATTGCCTGATATCGCGACGGACTCCACTGCGGTGGTGGCGGCGCCGGACCGGGTGTTCAAGGACCAGATCATCGACGCCGCCTACGCCGAGGCCGGAATCGGGCCGGAAGACCTGAGCCTGGCCGAGGTTTACGACCTGTCCACCGCGCTGGAGCTGGACTGGTATGAGCACCTGGGCCTATGCCCCAAGGGTGAGGCCGAGGCACTGCTACGCAGCGGCGCCACCACCATCGGCGGCAAGATTCCGGTCAACGCGTCGGGCGGCCTGGCCTGCTTCGGCGAAGCCATTCCGGCACAGGCGATCTCGCAGGTCTGCGAGCTCAACTGGCAGCTGCGCGGCCAGGCCACCGGCCGTCAGGTCGAGGGCGCCAAAGCCGGAATCACCGCGAATCAGGGCCTGTTCGGGCACGGCTCCTCGGTGATCGTGGCCCGCTAGCCCGACGACGATGCGGCCCGCGGAGGGCCGCTGAGGAGTCGGGCAATCGAGCTAGTCGCCTACCCGGACGATTCCGCGTCTTTGGTGGTGTCGAGGGTTTCCAGGACGACTTCGGCTACGTGCTTCATCGTGGTCCGCCGATCCATCGCGGCGCGCTGAATCCACTTGAATGCCTCAGGCTCGGTCATACCCTGGTTGGCCTGCAACAGGCCTTTTGCCCGTTCGACGAGCTTGCGGGTTTCCAGCCGGTCAGACAGAGTCTCCACTTCGCGCTCCAGCGCCTTGATCTCGCTGAACCGGCTGAGCGCCACCTCGATCGCAGGGATCAGGTCGGAGATGGTGAACGGTTTGACCAGGTACGCCATTGCGCCGGCATCCCGCGCCCGTTCGACGAGGTCGCGCTGGCTGAAGGCGGTCAGCACGACAATCGGCGCGATGCGCTTGCGGGCGATCTCGGACGCGGCGTCGATGCCGTCCCGGCGCGGCATCTTCACATCCATGATCACCAGGTCGGGGCTGAGCTGCTCGGCCAGCTCGACGGCTTCCTGTCCGTCGCCGGCCTCGCCGACGATGTTGTAGCCCTCTTCGCGGAGCATCTCGGCCAGGTCGAGCCGGATGAGCGCCTCATCCTCGGCGATCAGCACCCGGCGCGAGGCCTGGGTATCGACGTGGGTCATGACGACATTGTGTCGTGACCTTCCGCGATCATCGACCGCGGGGTTGTGACGCTCGCCTCGCGACGGCCATCCTCTATGGTGGGAGGCCGTAGCTGACAGGCCCTCGTATCCCAACTGGCAGAGGAAACGGATTCAAAACCCGTCCAGTGTGAGTTCGAATCTCACCGAGGGCACCGAAGAAGATGGCGGGACGGTGGAGATTCCGACTCACCCCCTGGGATGCCAGACAGTAAGCGCGAGCGTGCATGTGTTGGGTCAGGGCACACCTGATCGCGCCTCAGCGCGGTGCGGGTTGGATGGTCCACATCAGTTCGGTGACGTCGGTGACGCCGACTAGCAGTATCTGGTCAGTGGCGCGAGCGAATAGGGAGTCGGATATCACGCCGCGGACCGGGAAGCCCTCGGCGTGGAGCCAGTCGACGACGACGGTGCCGGCGGCGCGCAGTGCGGTGACGCAGTCGTGCGGCGGGGTCGCTGCATGCCCGGCCAGCAGCGCGGGAAGTTGTAGTCCGGTCAGCGTGATGGTGTCGGGGTAGCCGAGCATGGTGGCGAAAGCGGGGTTGGTGTAGACGACGACGCCGTCGAGTCGGGTGGCGAGCATGGGTATCGCCAAACGCTCAAGCAGTATCAGCGCGGGCAGTTCGTAGAGGTATTCTTCCGGGGCGCTCGGCGGGGGTCTGCGGCGGCGTTCGGCATTGCCCACCTTCAGATCCACGAACGTGTTGTGGCCGTCGCCGTCGGTGTCGGCGTTCTGGAGCGCGGCGGAACCCCTGGCGGCGTGCTCGCTGCGGCGTTCAGAAAATTCAGGTGACGTGCGCATTGTGATCCCGGCCTGCAGACGATCACCGTGCATGTCGGGTGCGGAGCGGATGCCCCTTGAAGTTCTGCGGCGGGCGAACGGCGGAACTCATTCCCGGACCAGCTGATTTTCCAGCGATCCCAATGTATCCGATCTGATCGACCAGCGGAGTTCGAACGACACTCGGACTTTGGGCCAGGGTCACGATGGCCCCGGCGTCGTGTTCCTATGTTGCCCATCTGAGCGGACATACTTTGGGCCAGGGTCACGATGGCCCCGGCGTCGTGTTCCTATGTCGCCCATCTGAGCGGACATTTTGTCTCCGATGCACGACGTGGAGGCCGCCGGAATTGGTTTGACACCGCATTCGGGAATCTCCAGCACACCTATTACGCTTTTTGCTGTGGTGGCTAAGAGGTGCGGTGCCACGGAAACAGCAGGTTCGCGGCAAACGCCGGACTGCGTAGCGGCAGTCCGGGAGCAACCACGCGTCCGCAGCCAGCACTACGCCGACCGCATCGCGCGGCGGCGCCGTATCCTGCACCTCACCACGTCGATGGCGGTGATCGTCAGCGCGGGTTTCGGCATGATCCAGGTTTTCTCTGCACCGCATCTTTGGTGGACCGGCGCCATCAATGTCGCCGGCGCCGCGATCTATGCCATCGTCCCGTCGCTGCACCGCTTCGGCGAGCTGGTCGCGCCGCTGACCTTCATCGGCACCGCCTACGTGTCGATCTTCGTCATCTGCTGGATCGTGGGCACCGGCTCGGGTTTGCAGTTCTATTTTCTGGTCGCATCCTGCCTGGTGGTGTTGCAGCTGGGCATCGACCGCATCGTGTTGGCGGCGGGCCTGGCAGCCATCGCCGCGGGGCTGGTGATCACACTGCAGTTCCTGGTGCCCCGAGACACTGGTGTCCAGCCAGCATGGGCTTTGTCTTTGGGCTTCGTTGTGACGACGATCTCGGGCTGCGTGATGGTGGTCACGACGGTGTGGTACTCGGTACGCGAAATCGTTCGTGCCGAAACGGCCATGGAATTGGAATACGAACGGTCCGAAGCGTTGCTGGCCAACATCTTGCCGGCCAGCGTGGCGGAACGGCTGAAAGACCCGGGGCGCAACATCATTGCCGATAAATACGACGACGCCTCAGTACTGTTCGCCGACATCGCCGGCTTCACCGAGCGGGCCAGCGAGATGGCGCCGGACAAGCTGATCCGATTTCTGGATCGGCTGTACAGCGACTTCGACGCGTTGGTGGACAAACACGGACTGGAGAAAATCAAAGTCAGCGGTGACTCCTACATGGTGGTCAGTGGAGTGCCCCAGCCGCGGCCGGATCACGTCGAGGCGATCGCAGACCTCGCGCTCGACATGGCCGAAGCTGCAAACGGACTCAGAGATTTGCAGGGCCAGGCGGTTCCCCTGCGAATAGGACTGGCCAACGGCCCCGTCGTCGCGGGCGTGGTGGGTTCTCGGCGGTTCTTCTACGACGTGTGGGGCGATGCAGTCAATGTGGCATCCCGGATGGAATCCACCGATTCGGTGGGACGGATCCAAGTGCCCGAAGAGGTTTACCAGCGGTTGAAGAACGACTTCGTCCTACAGGAGCGCGGCGCCCTCGTGGTCAAAGGCAAGGGCCTCATGCGCACGTGGTATCTCGTTGGCCGCAAACCAGACACCGGTTCCGGCGATGTGCGTGCCGATGCGCCACAGGCTGCCGCCGTCAACACGTAACGCAAACCTTCCACCGCAACGGCCGTTTGTGGGAAACTTCGGCAATGGAAACCACTGCTGTTCCAAGGTTGTTGCCGCATCTGTGGAAGTCGACGCTGGTATCCGGACTACTGGCGCTGACCCTCGGAATCCTGGTGCTGCTGTTGCCCGGAGATTCCATCCTGATCGCCGCCGTCCTCTTCGGCATCTATCTTCTGATTACCGGTATCGCACAAGTTGTCTTCGCGTTCAGCCTGCACGTCTCCGCCGGCGGGCGGGTGCTGTTATTCATCAGCGGCGCAGCCTCTCTGGTGCTGGCGGTGCTCTGCTTCCGCCACTTCGGCCAGGGCTACGCGATTCTGCTGCTAGCCATCTGGATTGGCGTCGGCTTCATCTTTCGTGGTGTGGCGACGTCGGTCTCGGCCATCAGCGATCCCGCCCTGCCCGGTCGGGGCTGGCAGATATTCCTTGGTGCCATCAGCCTGCTGGCGGGCATCGTGATGATCGGATCGCCGTTCGAATCACTGGCGATCCTGACGCTCATCGTCGGCATCTGGCTCGTCGTCATCGGCGCCTTCGAGATCGTGTCATCGTTCGGCATCCGCAGCGCGTCGAAGAGGATGGACAAAGCCCTGACGGGTGGAGCGCACGGCGCAGCCTGACGGCAGGATTATGATCAACCGGACAAATTCATAGCGATGATCACCGCCGTCTACTACACTGCGTCGTAGTAGACGCGCCTTGTCGCGAGGGAGATGGCAGATGAACGTCGTCGACGTGTCGCGGTGGCAGTTCGGTATCACGACCGTCTATCACTTCATCTTCGTGCCACTCACCATCGGTTTGGCGCCGCTGATCGCCATCATGCAGACGGCATGGGTGGTCACCGACAACGTTGCCTGGTATCGGCTCACCAAGTTTTTCGGCAAGCTGTTCCTAATTAACTTTGCGATCGGGGTGGCTACCGGGATCGTGCAGGAGTTCCAATTCGGGATGAATTGGAGCGAGTACTCACGGTTCGTCGGCGACGTGTTCGGGGCTCCGCTGGCGATGGAAGGCCTGGCCGCGTTCTTCTTCGAATCCACCTTCATCGGTTTGTGGATCTTCGGCTGGAGCCGTCTGCCCCGGCTGATACACCTCGCATGCATCTGGATCGTCGCGATCGCCGTCAATGTATCCGCGTTTTTCATCATCGTCGCGAACTCCTTCATGCAGCACCCGGTCGGCGCCCACTACAACCCCGCGACCCACCGCGCCGAGATGCACAGCATCGGCGCGCTGCTCAGCAATAACACTGCGCGAGCGGCGTTTTCACATACCGTGGCTGGTTCATTGCTGACCGCTGCGACCTTCGTCGCCGCCATTAGTGCGTGGTGGTTGGTCCGTTCTGGTAAACGCGCAACGGACCACCCCGTCGCGGACTCGGATGCCCGCACGATGTTCCGTCCGGCAGCCATCCTGGGATGCTGGGTTGCGCTGATTGCCACAGTCGGCTTGTTCTTCACCGGCGACTACCAGGGCAAGCTGATGTTCGTTCAGCAGCCGATGAAGATGGCTTCGGCGGAATCGTTGTGCAACACCGAAACCGATCCGGACTTCTCCATCCTGACCGTCGGCACGCACAACAACTGCGACAGCGTCACCCGTGTGATCGAAGTACCCTATGTGCTGCCGTTCCTTGCAGAAGGCCGAATGCACGACGTGACGTTGCAGGGTGTGCGCAATATCCAGCAGGACTACCAACAGCGCTTCGGCCCAAACGATTACCGGCCCAACCTGTTCGTCACTTACTGGTCGTTTCGCACGATGATCGGGCTGCTGGCGATTCCGGTCCTTTTCGCGGTGGTCGCGTTGTGGCTCACCCGCGGTGGCCGGATACCCGATCGACGATGGTTCTCCTGGCTGGCGCTGGTGGCCCTTCCCGCACCGTTCCTGGCCAATATCTCTGGGTGGGTGTTCACCGAAATGGGCCGTCAGCCCTGGATCGTCGTGCCAAATCCGACCGGCGACCAGCAGGTCCGATTCACCGTCCACGAGGCCGTCTCACATCACGCCTCTGGGATCGTCGTCACCTCGCTGGTCACCTTCACCCTGCTCTACGCGGTGCTGGCGGTGCTCTGGTTCTGGCTGCTCAAGCGGTACATCGTCGAAGGGCCCCAGGAACACGACGCGGAACCGGCTGCGCCCCGGTCACCCAGCGATGACGAGGTGGCGCCACTGTCGTTCGCCTACTAAGGCCCGCTGACGGAAAGGAGCTGACCGGTGGGACTGCAGGAGTTGTGGTTCGGCATCATCGGGTTGCTGTTCCTCGCTTTCTTCATCCTCGAGGGCTTCGACTTCGGTGTGGGCATGTTGATGGAGCCGTTCGCGCGCGTCGGCGTCGGCGAAGCAGAAGCCCACCGCCGCGCGGCGCTGAACACCATCGGGCCGGTCTGGGACGGCAACGAGGTCTGGCTGATCACCGCGGGCGCAGCGATGTTCGCCGCATTTCCCGGCTGGTACGCCGCCGTCTTCTCCACCCTGTACCTGCCGCTGCTGGCCATCCTGTTCGGCATGATCGTGCGTTCGGTGTCGATCGAATGGCGTGGCAAGGTCGACGACTCGAAATGGCGGGCCTGGGCCGACCTCGGGATCGCGGCCGGGTCGTGGTTGCCTGCCGTGCTGTGGGGCGTGGCGTTCGCCATCTTGGTGCGCGGGCTCCCAGTGGACGCCAATGGCCACGTCGACTTGTCAATCACCGACGTGCTCAATGCGTACACGCTGCTGGGCGGTCTGGCCACAGCGGGGCTGTTTCTCTTTTACGGCGCAGTGTTCGTCGCCCTGAAGACATCGGGCGCGATCCGCGACGACGCTCACCGCTTCGCTGTGCGGCTGTCACTCCCGGTGACCGGACTGGTTGGGGGCTTTGGGCTTTGGACGCAACTGGCCCACGGCAAGAATTGGACCTGGCTGGTGCTGGCGGTCGCGGTGGTCGCACAGCTGGCGGCGGTGGCGTTGGTGTGGCGACGCGCAGCTGACGGCTGGGCGTTCCTGTGCACCGCTTTGGTGGTGGCGGCGGTTGTGATCCTTTTGTTCGGAGCGCTCTATCCGAACCTGGTGCCTTCCACGCTGAATAAGCAATGGAACGTGACGATCTACAACGCCTCGTCGACTCCGTACACCCTCAAGATCATGACTTGGGTGACGGCGCTCATGACTCCGCTGACGGTGATATACCAGGGCTGGACATATTGGATTTTCCGGCAACGGATTTCGGCTGACCGCATTCCGGCAGCGACCGGGCTGGCGAGGCGACCGTCCTGAGCACGAGCAGCCGGGGGCCCGTGGATCCGCGATTATGGCGGGCATCTGCGGCGCTGCGCCGCTTCCTGGCCGCGACAACGGTGTGCGGTCTAGTTATCTCCGGTTGCGCGATCGGCTCGGCGATCCTGCTGGCGCACATCGCTTCCCGGGTCATCACCGACCCAGCCGCGCACACCCTAAGCCAGTGGGCGCCGTTGTTGTCGATCCTGCTGGCGGTGTGGGCGGCACGTGCCGTGGCGCATTGGCTGCAGGCCCGACTGGGCCAACGTAGCGCCAGCGCGGTGATCGCCGACCTCAGCGGCCAGGTGCTTACGGCCGTCGCCGCCCGGCAACCGAGGCAGTTGGCAACCCAACGCGACGCCGCGGCCGCGGTGGTGACCCGCGGGCTTGACGCGCTGCGGCCCTATTTCACCGCCTACCTTCCGGCGCTGCTGCTGGCGGCGATCCTGACCCCGGTGAGCGCTCTTGTAGTTGGGCTCTATGACCTGAAATCGGCTGTGATCGTATCGATCACGCTGCCGTTGATCCCGATCTTCATGGTGCTGATCGGCCTGGCGACTGCTGAGCGGTCCGCGGCTGCGCTGGCCGCCATGACCACCCTGCAAGCTCGGCTGTTGGACCTGATAGCCGGAATCCCCACGTTGCGGGCTCTCGGCCGCACCAGCGGGCCGGAGCGCCGCATTTCGGAGTTGGCCGACGCCCATCGGCGCTCGGCCATGGCGACACTGCGGGTCGCGTTCCTCTCCGCGCTGGTTCTGGAACTGCTCGCCACCCTCGGGGTCGCCATAGTCGCGGTCAGCATCGGGCTGCGTCTGGTGTTCGGCGAGATCAGCCTGACCACCGGTTTGACCGTGCTGTTACTCGCGCCTGACGTGTACTGGCCGCTGCGCCGTATCGGCGTGGAATTCCATGCCGCCCAGGATGGCCGGGCTGCTGCCGACAAAGCGTTCGCGCTGATCGAGGACTCCCCAGTCGCGGTTCCGGGTACACGGACGATCTCGGCGCGGGGTGCCGTGATTGTCCTCGACGAGCTCAGCGTCGCCGGTCGCGATGGGCTCTGCCCGCATCACCTCAGCGCGGTGATCCAGCCGGGTCAGGTAACGGTCTTCACCGGCGCGAACGGTGCCGGGAAAAGCACCACTCTGCAGGTCATCGCCGGAATCACGGCGGCCACCAATGGTGGTGTCACCGTGGGCGGAATCGGGGTGTCCGATCTCGAGCCGACCGCCTGGTGGCGGCAGGTGTCCTGGCTGCCGCAGCGACCGGTGCTCATTCCCGGGACCGTCGCCGACAACCTGGCGCTGTATGGCGAACTTGGTGATCTTCAAAGCGCCTGCGCGGCGGCTGGCTTCGATTGTGTGCTGGCAGATCTGCCTGACGGGATGGACACCGTCATCGGAAGCGGCGGCGTGGGGCTGTCACTGGGTCAGCGGCAACGCCTCGGCCTGGCTCGCGCGCTCGGCTCATCGGCGCCGGTGCTGCTGCTCGACGAGCCCACCGCCCACCTGGACGCCGCCACCGAATCGTGGGTGCTGCGCGCCATTGTCGAACGGGCACGCGCCGGTGCCACCGTGGTGGTCGTTGGTCACCGCGAACACGTCGTCGGAATCGGTGATCACGTCATAGAGGTAGCAGGGGCGGGTGACGTCCAACATGCTGGCGTCTGATCCCCTGCCCGTCGCGATGCGGTTGCTGCATCCGCGAATCCCGCGCTTGCTGTTGGCTATTGCGCTTGGGGTGCTATCCCTGAGCAGCGCTCTGGCGCTGGCCGGTCTCTCGGCCTGGTTGATCACCCGCGCCTGGCAGATGCCACCGGTGCTGGATCTGTCGATTGCGGTGGTAGGGGTCCGAACCTTCGCCATTTCCCGCGGCGTGCTGCACTATTGCGAACGGCTGGCCAGCCACGACACCGCATTGCGGGCCGCCGGCAGCGCCCGCGCGCTGATCTATCACCGCTTGGCGAACGGTCCCGTCGATATTGCTACTCGATTGCACAGCGGCGAGCTGGTCTCACGGGTCGGCGCTGACGTCGATCAGCTGGCTGACGTGCTGGTTCGCGCCGCGCTTCCGTTCAGCGTCGCGGCCGTGCTCGCCGTGGCGGCGATCGCGGTCGTCGGGGTTATCTCACCGCCGGCCGCAGCGATTTTAGCGATCTGCCTTCTGCTCGCCGGTATTGTCGCGCCGTCGCTAGCGGCCAGGGCTGCTGCCGCACAGGAAGTGGTTGCGCGCCAATATCATTCCGCCCGTGACGTGTCGGCGATGCTTGCGCTGGAGCATGCGCCCGAGCTGCGAGTCGCAGGTAGGTTGTGCAATATTGTCCGGGATTCGCAACGCCGGCAACGTGATTGGGGTGGTGCCATCGACGCGGCGGCCCGACCGGCCGCGTTCGCGGAGGCCATTCCCACCGCGGCGATCGGCGTCAGCGTATTGGGCGCGGTGGTGGCGGGCATCGGGATGGCGGGCTCGGTTGCACCCACCACGCTGGCCATCTTGATGCTGTTGCCACTGTCAGCATTTGAGGCAACGACTTCGTTGCCCACCGCTGCAATCCAGTTGACACGTTCACGATTGGCAGCAGGGCGTCTGCTCGACCTGACCCCGGCTGATATAGCGGCGCGGGTTCCAGCTTCAACGCCCCCACATCCGTCGCCTGCCGGATGGCTATGCGGCAACGACGTGGTCGCCGCGTACCGGGGCTCCCGGGCGCCGAAGGCGGTGACGGTCGACCTGCCGCCGGGGTCCAGGCTCGCGGTCACCGGACCCAGCGGCTCGGGCAAGACGACGCTGCTGATGACCCTCGCAGGTCTGCTGGCGCCGTGGCGTGGCGACGTGAGCCTGGGCGGGGCGCCGCTAGAATATTTCACAGAAGACGAAATACGCTGTGCTATAGGGTTTTTTGCGGAGGACGCACATATTTTTGCGACAACCGTCCGGGACAACCTGCTAGTGGCGCGGGGGGATTGCCCGGATCATCAGTTGGCCGTCGCGCTGCGCCAGGTCGGTATGGGCACGTGGCTGGCCAGTCTGCCGGATGGGCTCGACACGGTGTTGCCCGGCGGCGCGCAGGCGTTGTCAGCAGGCCAACGCAGGAGGCTGCTCCTCGCTCGGGCACTCATCTCACCCGCGCGGATCGTGCTGCTCGACGAACCGACCGAGCACCTCGATGCCGCTGACGCCGAACCCATTCTGCGCAGCCTGCTCAGCGCACACGATGGTCTGATATCTGCCGAGCGGACGGTGGTAGTGGCTACTCATCACCTGCCCAATGACATTCGATGTCCCGAACTACAGATCGGCGCCGGCGGGTATTCTGGCAAACAGTCGTCCAGGACGCCCAATCCAGGAAGCGAGTCATGACCGAACCTCTGGACCCCCCGTCTGGCAGACGGGAGAAACCTGAGGGAACACCGGAATCCGCGCCGCCGTATCCGTACCCCTATCACCACCAGGCCGGCCCATCCCCCGGTGGTAATCCGCCGCCGCCCTATTACAGTTACCCGCCCCCACCCGTCGAGCCCAAAAACGGGCTGGGTATCGCCTCGCTGGTGCTGGCGATCGTCGCGCTGCTGAGCGTCTGGACGGTCTTCGTTGCCATTGTCGTGGGACCCGCCGCGGTGGTCGTCGGATTCATCGGGCGCGGACGCGTCAGACGCGGCATCGCCAACAATGGCGGCGTCGCGATCGCAGGCATCGCGCTGGGCGCCCTTGCGATCATCGTCGGCGTGGCGTTCATCCCGATCTACACGGTCGTCTGGAAGGACGTCGGCGGCGGCGACTACATCGACTGTATTCAGAAAGCCAACAACGACCGGCTCCAGGAACAGCGTTGCGCAGATCAATTTCGGCAGAACGTGCAAGACAAGTTGAGCGTCACGCTGACGCCAACAGCTGTGCCGTAGAGCGTCAAAGTCCGCGGCGACGCGGCATGAACTCCAGCGACAGCAACACATAGATCAGCGGCACCAGCTGGGTCAGCGACACCAGCGCATACCGCCGTTGGTCCGGCGAGCGGAATTTGCGCAAGTACCGATACAGCGATTCCAGCGCGATCAACGGGTCTAGCAGATGGATCAGCCAATAGAACAGGCTTTGCACCCGGCCGCGTTGCTTCTCGTCGAAGATCTCCGGGAAAGCCGCGAATGCCAACGATACCCGTTGTGCGCCAGCATCTTTAGCCGCATTGATCATGTCGACGCTGAGCCGTTCGTCGATGCCGTTGGGCGCCCCGGGGCGACGCCACGGCACGTCCAGGGTGATATCGCTACCGCCGCCAGCGGTGGCGTACCGGTGAAAGCCCTGTACTCGTCCGGACTTATCCCTTGCAAGGATCAGCTGGATCCCCGGATACCGGCCTTCCAGCACGCCGTCCAGATTCATGCAGAATCCGCGGTCGGTGTGCGCTCCGCTTGACGACGCCCGAAGCACCTCGGTCAGCTCGGCGCGCCGCCGGCCATCGAGTTTCTGCTCCCCGACGATCTCGGTGGTGATCCCGCAGTTGTGCGTGCGTTGGACCGCCTGACGCAAGTTGCGGAACTTGCGCCCAACCATTTCGAAGCTGAACACATCGATGACGACATCTTGGCCGATAGGCACCGGATGCAGCGATTGGCCCAGCACCTTCGGGTCGGTCCACAGCTGAAGTCGCCGCTCACTGCAAGCCAGCACGACGATCCGCCAACCGTGGGTATGGCACATATTGGCGAAATCGGCGACCAGTTGAGGGAATTGCGCCTCATCCCCGACCGGGTCCCCGCTCACCACCGCGTAGCCGATGCGCGTCCGATACGCCAGCGCCGCTTTCCCGTCCGCGCTGAACAGGTAGCACTTACCCGCCTGCATGGCGAACGGCGCCAGCGCGTCGCCACGGGTGGCCGTGATCAACGCCCACACCCGAGACAGGTCGCCGGGATGCCGGCGTGCTGACGTGGGCCACATCAGCGCCAGACCGGACCCGGCGATCAGCAGGTCGCCGAGAAGATCGAAATACAGTACGCGCGCGCCGATCCCGGCGAACAGGACGAGGACAGCGGTGATCGCGTGCCCGGCTGTGACCGGGCGACCCAGAAAAATACCCCGCGCGATCAACGCCACCGCGGCCACTACCGTCAACGACCATTCCAACCGGTCAATCGGGCCGCGGGCAATCACTTTCATCAACCAACACGCCGCGCCGAGCAGAGCCAGCGCACCTATCCAACGGGCCGCCGGCGAGTGGACGTCAACAACAACCCGCTCGCTTGCGCGATCCCCAGACGCGATGCCGATCGACGACTCGTGCACACCCACCTCCGGTGGTGTAGTCGCTAGCGCTCGACTACTCAACCACCTGAAACGCTACGCTCGGAACCGCTGTTACTGCGGTGACACCGAGCGTGCTGCAATCGAATCGTTGCCCGTCGGCCTACGGTCTCGAACCGGGGAAATACTTCACCACGCCTTCTTGTACGACGGTGGCGACCGGCCGCCCGGAGCGGTCGAAGAAGTAGCCGGTGCCAAGCCCGCGTGAATCGGTAGCCACCGGCGAAGATGTGGAATACAACACCCAGTCGTCAAAACTCACCTGGCGGTGAAACCAGACCGAGTGATTGACGGTCGCAGCGAAGATGCGGTCGAAGCCCCACGAGAGCCCGTGCGTGGTGATGATTGAGTCCAGCACGGTGGTGTCCGAGCAGTAGAGCATCGTGGCGGTGTGTAACGCGGGATCGTCGGGCATCACCCCGTCGGCTTTGACCCACACTCGGTTGTAGTCGAGCCGCTCGCCTTTATCCCGCATCACCCAGGATGGGTCGTTGGTGTACCGCCATTCGATTGGTTGCAGCGCGTTGACGAACAACGGAACGGTCTTCTCGTACCCGCTCAGCAGCTCCTTTATCGACGGAAGCGTCTCCGGATCGGCGACCTCGGGCGGTTCGACGTTGTGCTCAAGGCCGCGTCCGCCGGACAGGTAGGAAATCATCACCGTCGCGAGCAGCGTGCCGTCCTGAGTGACCTCGATGCGCCGGTTCGCGAAGCGGCGCTCGTCGCGCAGCCGCACCACCTGGAATTCGATGTCTTTGGCAATATCACCGCCATTGATGAAGTGCACGGACAGCGCATTGGGTGGCAAGTCGCGGGTCAGCGTGCGGCTTGCCGCCACGAATGATTGCGCCATCATCAGTCCGCCGAATGTCCGCGGCGGGTTCTTACTGGGATGAGATCCGATGAAGACGTCGTCGCCCATGCGATGGAGGTCGAGCACCGTCATCAGCTCGTCGAAGTCAGACACCGGTTCAGCCTAATTGCCCGCTTCCTCAGCCCTTCGCTTCGCGAAGCGCATCGTCACCGGGCGGCCTAGTTGCCCGGCTAAACGTCCTCCTCGCCGATTCGGTGCACGTGGATCAAGTTGGTTGACCCGACGGTGCCCGGGGGCGCGCCCGCGACGATCACCACCAGGTCGCCGCGTTTGTAGCGGCCGAGCGCCAGCAGCGACTTGTCGACTTGGCGGATCATGCCATCGGTGGTCTGGATAATCGGGACGATGAACGTCTCGGTGCCCCACGTCATGGCCAGTTGACTGCGCACTTCAGGCAGGGGGGTGAACGCCAGCAACGGGAGCGGCGTATGCAATCGGGCCAGTCGCCGCACGGTGTCTCCGGACTGGGTGAATGCGACCAGAGCTTTGGCGTCGAGCCGTTCACCGATATCGCGGGCCGCGTAACTGATCACTCCGCGCTTGGTGCGAGGCACGTGCGTCAGCGGCGGGGCAGCGGTCGAATTCTCTTCCACCGCGCACACAATCCGGGCCATCGTCTGCACCGCGGCCAACGGATGCTTGCCGACGGAGGTTTCCCCGGACAGCATCAACGCGTCCGCGCCGTCGAGCACGGCGTTGGCGACGTCGGAGGCCTCGGCCCGTGTCGGCCGCGAGTGTTCGATCATCGACTCGAGCATCTGCGTCGCCACGATGACGGGTTTTGCATTCTCCCTGGCCATTTGGATGGCCCGCTTCTGTACCAGCGGAACTTCTTCGAGCGGCAGCTCGACACCCAAGTCGCCGCGGGCGACCATCACAGCGTCGAAGGCCAGCACTACTGCTTCGAGGTTGTCGATGGCTTCGGGCTTCTCGAGTTTGGCGATGACCGGTACCCGCCGGCCGACCCGATCCATCACTTCGTGGACCAGCTCGACATCGGATGGCGAGCGCACAAACGAGAGCGCCACCATGTCGACGCCCAAGTGCAGTGCGAACTCAAGATCCTCGACGTCCTTCTCGGACAAGGCGGGAGCCGAAACGCTCATCCCTGGCAGCGAGATTCCCTTGTTGTTGCTGACGGGGCCACCTTCGGTGACGGTGCACACGACGTCGTCGCCGTCGATGTGCTGGACCACCAAGCCGACGTTGCCGTCGTCCACCAGAACGCGGTCGCCCGGCAGCGCGTCTTGGGCCAACTGCTTGTACGTGGTCGAAACCCGGTCGTGGTTGCCCGCGCAGTCGCAGACAGTGATCCGCACGGTTTCGCCGTCAGCCCAATAGGTCGGTCCGTCGGCGAAACGGCCGAGCCTGATCTTGGGGCCTTGCAGGTCGGCGAGCACGCCCACCGCGCGCCCGGTGGAATCAGAGGCGGCACGCACCCGGTCGTAGGAGGCTTTGTGATCGCTGTAGTCGCCGTGGCTGAAGTTCATTCTGGCGACATCCATTCCGGCTTCGACCAGCGCTCTGACCGATTCGTCAGTGCCAGTGGCCGGACCGAGAGTACAGACAATTTTGCCGCGTCTCGCCACGACAAACCAGCATAGTCGCGCTAGCTGATCATCTGCCGACAGTTACCGATCCGGCAGCGGGCTAACTGGTGAGTAACGTCGGAATCAAGGGGAAACCCGGCATGTTACGTACCACGGTCCACGCCAGCGTCGCGATCACGAGAGTCGCGACCGCCGGTAGTGAAAACAGCGATTTTCCGGAGCGGCGGCGCAGCACAATCCATCCGGCCAACACCGGGATGCCGACGAGCAGGAAAACGTTGTCGCTGATGGCTGCCGCCAGGTCACCGTGCAAGACGTCATGAACCATCCGCAGGCCTCCGCAGGCAGGACAATTCCACCCGGTGAGCAGCCGGAACGGGCAAATGGGAAAGACCGAATCCGGCTTGTGCGGGTCGACCAGGCCGACGTAGCCAAGGCCGCCCACCAGCAGCGCACCCGCCCCCAGCGCGGGGTACAGGCGGCGACGAGCGCCGTGCTGAGCCGGATTGGTCACGCTTTCAGCATGCCAGTCGATGCGGCGACGCGGCTATCGTCGGCGCAACCGGGAATTCAGCCTCAGCCGCCACCCCGACTGCGTCGCCTCCGGGGTCGGCTCCTCCGCTGCTGCGGCCTCGTCGTCTGCTGATTCCGCCGCCTCCCCGGCCGCGTCGGCATCGGATTCTTCGGCTTCTGTGTCGACGCCGGAAGGCTCGGCCGCGTCGTCTTTGGCGTTGTCCGGCTCGGCTTCGCCAGACTCGTCGATCGGAGCGGAGTCCTCGTGGTCGGCTTCTGCCGCCTCAGCCTCGGGCTGCTCGGCTGACTCTTCCTCGGGCGCCGCCTCAGCCTCGGGCTGCTCGGCTGACTCTTCCTCGGGCGCCGCCTCAGCCTCG